>Ga0307510_10010675_pt1 | contig 10915 bp, 6 predicted proteins | sample 12_EM_MG_FD_207224 | JGI IMG/M metagenome (GOLD analysis project Ga0307510, IMG submission 207224) | Populus trichocarpa ectomycorrhiza microbial communities from riparian zone in the Pacific Northwest, United States - 12_EM | ecosystem: Host-associated > Plants > Roots > Unclassified | place... | reverse complement strand
AAAACCAGGGGTCACGTAATTCAATGGCGCTATTGGCTGAGTATGGTCATCCTGCTGGTCCCTTTGATTATATGGGGATGGTATGGTAAACAAAACCGTGAGCCCTATTTTCTTGCTTATTTGTCCCTTGACCTGGTTTTTTTATCAGCAATGTTTATGATCACTGCTACCCTGCGCACCAGTCTGCCGACTATTGCTAAATGGCATGTAGCGCCCTGGGTTACTTTCAGTGGGTTGGCTGTTATGTTTTTCTTTATCTTATGCAATTTCCCATCTTTTTTAAATGGTGTTACCCGCGATAACCGTTTTTTTACAATGCCCGTAGTATTATGCGCAATAGCCGGTTATTTACTGTTTTTCTCTTTTTTACAATTTTGCGGCAAAAAAATCGGAATGAGCCTGGTCACTTTCCTGCTCTTATTTACCCTTTACCGCTCGGTCAGTACGATAACAGCTTATCATGAGACTCACATTCAAAAGGAGAAGAGTTACCATAAATCACTGGATTCATTAGACAGTTATACAGAACATTGGTTAAACAGCCGGAAGCAGGATATCAAAAGCTTCATCGCCCTGCATCCAAACCAGCCTTACCCCGTGTTTTTCGTAAATGCTTATGGTGGAGGCATCCGGGCAACAGTTTGGACTACCATGGTTGTAGGTACATTGGATAGTCTTTTGAAAAGCAGTAATAAAGGCAATGCTGACCCGCCTGATTTTCAGCATTATGTTTTTTCTTATTCAGGAGCATCCGGAGGTACAGTCGGTTTATCATTACTTTGCAGTGCCCGGTATCAGTACAGGCAAAAAGCAAGTGACGATACAGTTTTTTACCCCTTCAACTCACTTGCTGTTTATAGGAATGATTATTTTACCTCTACTATGGTTGGACTGCTGGGAAGGGATATGCTGGCGTCTTCACTGGGAATAGCCCCCTGGCCAGACAGGGCAAGATTAATGGAACAGGAGTGGGAGAGACATGCTGATGACCGTCATATAAATATGCGGATCAGGATGAGTGAACTTTGCAAAGGTAACACCTACGAGGTCCCGCTGCTTTTTGCCAATACATTTGATGTGGATAGCGGGAAAAAGGGTATAATAGCACCAGTATTATTGGATAGTCTTGATTTTCCCGCAACGATTATGCTGGAACAGGAGATCAAAGATCCTGGTGATCTGCGCCTGAGTACAGCGGCATTTCTAAGCGCCAGGTTCCCCTACATAAGTCCTACGGCGAAATTAAACGGGAAACACCACTTTACTGACGGGGGCACCTGGGACAATTCGGGTGCAGAAACTTCCCTCCAGGTGTTGAACGTATTTGAAAGGGTGCGCCAAAAATTGATAAAGGAGGATCCTATATTTAGTCATATTCAACCTCAATTTCTATCGCTACCAAACTCGATACTGGCGACAGAATCAACTGGTAAGCAAGGGAATTTATTCGAGCCTCTGGCACCGCCTGACGGAATATTGAACAGCAGAGTTGGATATACGAAAAAAGCCGATGGTTGGAATTATTCCCTTTCCCGGATAAAACATTATGGCTTTTATTTATTCAGGCCGACAGCCGAACGTTTACCTAATACGAGTATATGGCCGGTATTGCCGCTTGGTTGGCAGATGTCGGAGTACGCCATGACAAAGATGCGGATCAATGCATTAAGAGATAGCTCGGCAATTGACAAAATATTGGCGCGTTTTGAAATAGTCAGAAAAAAAGGAAACTAATAATTTTGATAAATTGGGCAATTTAAAGCATATATTTCCAACAGATGAGTAAAAAGATTGCGCAGCTAACCCTATCAAAATTTGCAGATCTGTATGCCGATAAGCTAATTGGCCCTGATTTTTTTATAACTGACGAAAAGCAATTACTGGGCCTGAGTGAGTTTCCTTATCGTTCTGATGGGTATATTATCGGTATTTGCACCCGGGGGGCAGCGGAGGTAGAAGTAAACCTGCAGGTTTACCAGGCCAGGCCGGACGCTATGCTTTTAGCAACGCCTTTTCATATCCTGAGGATTTATAATAGCAGTGATGATTTTTTATGCCGGTTTATCGTTTTTTCCAAAGCTTTTTTAACGGAGAATAATGTTAACAGCCATTTCCTGGAGTCATTTAGCTACTTTAAAAACGAATCTCTTCCTGTTATTTATCCTGATCATCAGGATGCGAAAATGCTGCTTGATGTATACTTGTTAATACAACAAAAATTAGAACGCGAAGAGCACCCTTACCGACAGGAAATATCCCGGAGTGTTTTAACTACGCTGCTTTATGAAGTGGAATATATTTATCAGAAACAACACGTCATTATAAAGAGCAAACTGAACCGTAAACAGGAATTAAATCTGCTTTTTCAAAACCTTGTTTTCCTGCATTATAAAGAACACCGGAACGTACAATTTTATGCTGATGCGCTTTTTGTATCTTCCAAGCATTTAACAGAGACCATTAAAGAGGTAACCGGCAGGACATCCGGTGAATGGATAGATGATGCTGTAATACTGGAGGCAAAAGTATTATTAAGAAACCACGGGATCAGTATCGCCGATATAGCAGAAAATATTCATTTTCCAGATCAGTCTTCTTTCGGAAAATATTTTAAAAAACACGCTGGTCTTTCGCCCTCAGATTACCGGATGATAACCACTCATTAAAGTTGTTTGATAGGTTGATCAAATTAAACTTAATCAACCACTTCACTCAATCAACTTAATAAGCTAACTTACCTTTTCCGACTTTTTGACCAATATCCCCGCATTATAGCCCTTTCATTTATCTGAAAATGCCTCTAATTTTACTATAGATTGTAAACCTAATAATCTGCAGTTTGTTTAATCAGCCACTGACCAGGCTAATAATGATATTTAATTATGAATAGCACTGAAACTGTAAAAGCCATAAAAGGAGGCGAATTCCTGGTAAGGGAAACTCCGGCAGAAAGTATTTTTATTCCTGAGGAATGGAATGAAGAGCAATTGATGATTGCCGAAACCTGTACAAACTTTCTTGCCCAGAATGTACTACCGAACTTAAACCGTATTGACGAGCAGGAAGAGGGTTTAATGCCCCAACTAATTGAAGAGGCTGGCGCCCTTGGCCTGTTAAGCATATCCATACCGGAGCAGTATGGTGGCTTCGGAAAAGATTTCAAAACCTCGATGCTGGTTACCGAAAAATTAGGTGCGGGCAATTCGTTTTCTGTTGCGTTTTCGGCGCATTCGGGGATAGGTACTTTGCCTATATTGTATTATGGGAACGAGGCGCAAAAGCAAAAGTATATACCAAAACTGGCTACCGGGGAGTGGAAAGGTGCTTATTGCCTTACCGAACCTGGTGCAGGCTCTGATGCCAACTCCGGCAAAACACGCGCCCGCCTTTCTGAAGATGGTAAATATTACCTCATCACCGGTCAGAAAATGTGGATCACCAATGCCGGCTTTGCCGATATATTCACTGTATTTGCCAAAATTGACAATGATGAAAACCTGAGTGCTTTTATAGTAGAAAAAGGCTTTGAAGGCCTGACACTAAATCCTGAAGAACACAAAATGGGTATTAAAGGAAGCTCAACCCGGCAGGTGTTTTTTAATGATTGTAAGGTGCCGGTTGAAAACCTGCTTTCTGAACGCCAGAATGGGTTTAAAATAGCGGTGAATATATTAAACATTGGCCGGATAAAACTAGGTGGGGCAACTGTTGGTGCAGCTAAGCAGATCATTACATCGGCTGTACATTATGCTAACGAACGGGAGCAATTTGGGCGGCCTATTTCAAAATATGGGGCTATACGTTATAAACTGGCGCAACAGGCTATTCTTACTTATGCTGCTGAATCGGCAATTTATCGTGCCAGCCAGAATATGGAAGAGGCCACAGAGATGTTCATGGCATCGGGGCTTGATGAAACCAAAGCTAAACTCAAAGGAGTAGAGCAGTTTGCCATAGAAGCAGCCATTATTAAAGTACATGCTTCTGAAATGCTCAATTATGTTGCCGATGAAGGCGTTCAGATATATGGTGGTATGGGCTATAGTGCGGAAGCACCTATGGACAGGGCTTACCGCGACTCCAGGATCAACCGGATTTTTGAAGGCACCAATGAAATTAACCGGATGCTAACTGTTGATATGATGTTGAAGCGTGCGCTGAAAGGCGAACTTGACCTGATGGGGCCAGCCCAAAAAGTTGCCGGTGAGTTGACCAGCATCCCTGACTTTGGTGCGGATGAACAAGAAGGCTTGTTTTCAAAAGAGAAAAAATATATAGCCAATTTCAAAAAAGCAACCCTAATGGTGGCAGGGGCAGCAGTTCAAAAACTAATGGCGCAGTTGGGTAAAGAACAGGAAGTGCTGATGTGCCTGGCTGATATGCTGATAGAACTTTATGTAAGCGAGTCATTGCAATTACGTGTTGAGAAACTGGCAGGTTTAAAGGGCGAAGATGCTTGTAAGGAACAGACAGATATGGTGCGTGTATATATCAACGATGCTGCCGAGCATATCGCCAAATCAGGGAAGGAAGCGATAAACTCATTTGCTGAAGGTGATGAAAGAAAGATGATGATGATTGGGTTAAAACGCTTCACTAAAACTCAAGATATTAATACCACCCAGGCACGAAGAAATATTGCTGCAAAAGTGATCGCCGAAAATAAATATTGTTTTTAAAGCTGCTATATGAATGTGTTTTATGAAGGACGGGTACTCTGGTCGCAAATGGATGCCAACCAGCACATGCGCCACAGCGCATACGCCGATTTTGCTGCACAGGCCAGGTTAAACATGCTGGAAAGTGTAGGCTTAAAGTTGTCAAAACTTTTTGAATATAAAATCGGGCCTGTTTTATTTAAAGAAGAATTAATATACCTGCGTGAGATAGGGATCAATGAACATATAAAGGTATCCTGCGAAATCATCAAATCGCGGCCTGATGGTTCCCGCTGGTCTATCCGGCATGAATTGTACCGGAGCGATGACGTTAAGGCGTCGGTTATTACAGTAGATGGTGCCTGGATTGATACAATAAAGCGCAAATTGACCGTTTTACCGCCAGAGCTGAGCCAATTGTTTATCAAGGCGCCTAAAAGCAGTGATTATGTTGAGTTGCAAGTTGGTGTATAGGTTGAATACGATAAAATAAATTAATAGTGGCTTGAAAATGATTAAATTACACACAGGCCAGTTTAAAACACTTCGAAAATTAAGCGTATTGTATGGAGGTTAAACGAATTATAAAGAAAGTAGCCGTATTGGGCTCGGGTGTGATGGGTAGCCGTATTGCCTGTCATTTTGCAAACATTGGCGTACAGGTGCTGCTGCTTGATATAGCACCTGAGAACGCACCCGCTGGTGACCAAAAAGCAAGGAATAAGATAGTTAACGATGCGCTCGACTTTGCACTGAAATCAAACCCTTCGCCCATCTATTTAAAAACTTTTGCTAAACGCATAACAACCGGGAATTTTGAAAATGATATGCAAAAAATCGCCGAATGCGATTGGGTGATCGAGGTGGTGGTTGAGCGTTTGGATATTAAGCAAAAGGTATTTGAAAAAGTAGAAAAATACAGGAAGCCTGGCACTCTGGTTACCTCCAACACGTCAGGCATTCCCATACACTTAATGACTGAAGGCCGGAGCGATGATTTTAAGCAGCACTTTTGCGGAAGCCATTTCTTTAATCCGCCGCGGTATCTGAGGTTATTAGAAATTATCCCTACCAAAGATACATTGCCCGGCGTGGTGAATTTTTTAATGGAATATGGCGAGAAGTACCTGGGTAAAACTACGGTGCTGGCCAAAGATACCCCTGCATTTATAGGCAACCGGATCGGTGTTTTCAGTATCATGAGTGTGCTGCATTACGTTGACAAAACAGGTATGACGGTAGAAGAGGTGGATAAACTTACGGGCCCGGTTATCGGTCATCCCAAATCGGCAACATTCCGCACCAGCGATGTGGTTGGATTAGATACCATGGTGCATGTTGCAAACGGGTTGAGCAAAAATGTTCCTAACGACGAAGCTAAAGAATTGTTCAGGATACCGGATTTTGTGAACGGAATGGTCAAGAACAATTGGCTGGGAAGCAAATCAAACCAGGGCTTTTATAAAAAGGAAAAGGTTGACGGCGCGAATCAGTTTTATGCACTCGATCTTAAAACATTAGAATATAAGCCTTCACAGAAGGTGAAGTTTGCCTCATTAGAAACAACTAAAGCAATTGATAACCTGGCGGACAGGCTTAAAATTTTGTTTGCCGCAAAGGATAAAGCCGGTGATTTTTTCCGCGCTACATTTTACCAGCTTTTTGCATATTCCAGCAGCCGTATCCCGGAAATTGCAGACGAGCTTTATAAAATAGATGCTGCCATGAATGCCGGTTTTGGCTGGGAGATGGGGCCTTTTGAGAAATGGGACGCATTGGGTGTGGAAAATACTGCAAAAGAGATGGAAGCATCAGGCAATAAACCCGCGCAATGGGTGTATGACATGCTTGCATCAGGGGCGAAGAGCTTCTATAAGACGGAGAATGGAACACGATGGTATTATGATATTCCGGCAAAAAGCTACAAAGTAATTCCCGGTACAGAGGACTTCATATTGCTGGATAATATCCGCGCAACGAATACCGTATGGAAAAACAGCGGCTCTACTATTACTGATATTGGTGATGGAATACTTAACCTGGAGTTTCATACAAAAATGAATACGATAGGCAGCGAAGTGATTGAAGGTATTAACAAGGCTATCACCCTTGCCGAAACAAGTTACAAAGGCCTGGTTATCTCTAACGAAGGAGCCAATTTTAGTGCCGGCGCCAATGTGGGGTTGATATTTATGATGGCCGTTGAACAGGAGTTTGACGAACTGAATATGGTAGTGAAAACGTTTCAGAATACGATGATGCGCATACGTTATTCTTCTATTCCTGTGATTGTAGCTCCACATCAGATGGCTTTAGGTGGTGGCTGCGAAATATGCCTGCATGCCGATAAAGTGATAGCCCATGCCGAATTGTACATGGGATTGGTAGAGTTTGGCGTAGGTGTGATCCCGGCCGGTGGAGGTACCAAGGAATTTGCCTTGCGCCTCTCTGACGAATTGCAGGATGGAGATATAGAATTAAATAATTTCAGGGAAAGGTTTTTAACCATCGGCCAGGCAAAGGTTTCTACCTCTGCTTATGAGGCCTTTGAATTGGGTTATCTTAAAAAAGGACGTGATGTAGTGGTTGTATCCCGAAACAGGTTATTGGCTGAAGCAAAGCAGCATTGCCTGATGCTGGCGGACGAAGGATATGTACAACCCATTCCGCGCACTGATATCAGGGTATTAGGAAAGCAGGCCCTTGGTTTGGGTTATGTTGGTGCCAATACTATGTATAGCGGCAATTATATTAGCGAGCACGATGTAAAGATATCCCAAAAACTGGCCTATATTTTTTCTGGTGGGGACCTTTCCCAGCCGACGCTGGTAAGTGAGGATTATTTGTTGGGACTGGAACGTGAAGCATTTGTCTCACTATGCGCTGAGAAAAAGACGTTAGAACGTATGCAATCCATTTTGACAGGCGGGAAGGTATTAAGGAATTAAGTTTAATTGAAATAAATTCTAAATAACATGAATGCATATATAGTGGCGGCACGCCGCAGCGCAATTGGAAAAGCTAACAGGGGAGGCTTTAGGTTTACCCGGCCGGATACGCTTGCTGCAGACGTTATTAAACAGCTTTTAGCATCGGTACCCAACGTTGATAAGGAGCAAATAGATGATGTAATTGTAGGTAATGCAACGCCGGAAGCAGAACAGGGCTTGAATGTGGCCAGGCTGATTTCGCTAATAGCGCTGGACATTGATAAAGTACCGGGGATGACTGTAAATCGATATTGTGCATCCGGATTAGAAACCATGGCTATAGCATCAGCAAAAATACACAGCGGCATAGCAGATTGCATTATTGCAGGTGGCGTTGAAAGCATGAGCCTGATACCCATGGGCGGCTGGCGTATTATACCCAATGCCGATGTCGCCATTGCACATCCTGATTATTATTGGGGAATGGGCTTAACAGCCGAGGCTGTTGCAAAAGAATATAACATCAGCCGTGATGAACAAGACCTGTTTGCATATAACTCGCATCAAAAAGCAATCAACGCTATTAAGGAGGGTAAATTCAAAGATGAGATAGCTCCCGTAAATATTGTTGAAACTTATGTGGATGAGAACAGTAAAAAGAAGAATAGGGAATTTGTGGTCGATACAGATGAGGGCCCGCGTGCGGATACCTCCATGGAGGCATTGTCAAAACTTAAGCCGGTATTTGACACTAAAGGGGCCGTCACTGCAGGGAACTCATCACAAACCAGCGATGGAGCGGCTTTTGTGATGGTGGTGAGTGAACGTTTTTTGAAAGCAAATAAGCTTGAACCCATTGCGCGGCTGGTTAATTACGCAGTGGTTGGGGTACCACCGAGGATCATGGGAATTGGTCCTCTGTTGGCGATCCCCAAAGTGTTAAAAATGGCAGCGATGAAACAACAGGAAATAGACTTAGTCGAACTAAATGAGGCTTTTGCTTCGCAGTCAGTAGCTGTTATAAAGGGATTAGACCTTAATCCTGAAATTGTCAATGTAAACGGCGGGGCCATAGCCCTGGGTCATCCGCTGGGTTGCACCGGTACAAAACTTTCTGTTCAGCTTTTTAATGAACTGAAAAGAAGGGGTAAAAAATATGGTATGGTTACCATGTGTGTAGGTACCGGCCAGGGGGCTGCAGGAATATTTGAACTATTATAATAAACCATAAAGGATAATATTAGGTAACTTACTATAACTAAAATATGAGGGCTTTTATGGTTCAATGACCTTTTTCACACATTAAACTGTTGCAGATATGGAAAAAGCTACCAGATTGTTCGATTGCATATCAATTCAGGCAAAAGAACCCCGGATCAATCTATTAAATGCTAAAGTAAATGGCATCTGGAAATCATACAGCACAGCTGATGTGCATAATATGGTTGATCAGTTGTCAATATCCCTGTTAGACATGGGAATTTCTGCTGGTAATGGCACAACAGAGGGCCGGGATAAAATAGGGCTTATCAGTATTGGCCGTCCCGAATGGTTAATCACCGATCTGGCTGTGCAGCAAATAGGTGCCATATTAGTGCCATTGTACCCCAATACCAATTCTAAAGAACTGGAGCAGATACTAAATGAAGCTGAAGTAAAATATGTATTTGTCAGCAATAGAGAAATGTATGATAAGGTACATGAGATACATTCAAAAGTTTCATCATTAAAAGCAATCTTTACTTTTGAACAAATAGAGGGCTGCACCAACTGGACCACCTTACTTAAGCCGTTACCTGATAACTATCAACAAAGATTATTAGAAATAAGCAACACAGTTACTGAAGATGATGTGACAACCATTATCTACACATCGGGTACCACAGGCCGTCCAAAAGGAGTAATGCTGACCCATAAAAATATCCTGAGCAATGTCATGGCCTCTGGTAAGGTACTTACCCAGATACCATTAAAGGAGAGATGTGCTTTGAGCTTTTTGCCTTTGAACCACATTTTCGAGAAAATGGTCACCTATATATACCTCTTTTTTGGATTTTCTGTCTACTATGCTGAAAGTATGGAAACCATAGGTGCAAATATACGTGAGGTAAAGCCCTCTATCTTTACTGCTGTGCCCCGCTTGCTTGAAAAGGTATTTGAAAAAATTATGGCCGGAGGGCAGCAACTGACCGGGTTTAAAAAGAAGATTTTCTTATGGTCTGTTAAACTGGCCGGGCAGTATGAAATTAATAATACCAGCCCCTGGTATAAATTAAAACTAACAATAGCTGACAAACTGGTATATACTAAATGGCGTGATGCTTTAGGCGGAAATTTGAGTGCGGTAGTTACCGGGAGCGCTGCCTGCCCGGTTAAGCTGGAAAAGATCTTTACCGCTGCCGGGATTACTATTATGGAAGGCTACGGACTTACAGAAACTTCACCGGTAATTGCTGTTAATCAGTATGAGAAAAGCCGCAGAAAATTTGAAACCGTGGGCACTTTACTTGACGGTGTGCAGGTGATGATAGCGGATGACGGTGAAATACTTTGCAAGGGGCCGGGTGTTATGGCAGGATATTATAAAAACCCGGAAATGACAGCAGAGGTAATGCAGGATGGATGGTTTCATACCGGGGATATTGGGGAAATGGACAAGGATTCGTTTTTGAAAATAACTGACCGCAAAAAAGAGATATTCAAAACTTCAGGTGGTAAATATGTAGCACCTTCACCTATTGAAAATAAGATGAAGGAAAATCATTTTATTGAACAAATGATGGTGGTAGGTTCTGAAAAGAAATTTACCGCAGCGCTGATAGTACCCTCTTATACCAATTTAAAGCCATGGTGCATACAAAACGACATCCCCTTTTTATCTAACGAACAACTTATTAAAGATAGCAGGGTAATCGCTTTGTACTATTCCATAATAGAAGAATTCAACCAGGAATTTAATCATGTTGAACAGGTGAAAAAAATAACACTGCTTGCGCATGAATGGTCTACTGACAGCGGAGAGCTCACCCCCACAGGGAAAATGAAGCGGAAAGTGATCACAGAGAAATATAATGTCGAAATCGAAAGTATGTACACTGATGAAGTGAGTGAAAGCACCGGCGTGGTAAAATAATTGATTTATAAATGAGCGATTCTGAAATGATAAATGACCCTACCAGACCCAAGCTAAAAGGAACTGCCGGAATGCTAAGAGATGATGCTTTAAGCGGAAAAACCGTCATCATTACAGGTGGCGGAACCGGGCTTGGCAAAGCTATGGGCCTGTACTTTTTAAAACTAGGGGCTAATCTGGTGATCACAAGCCGC
>Ga0307510_10010674_pt1 | contig 10916 bp, 9 predicted proteins | sample 12_EM_MG_FD_207224 | JGI IMG/M metagenome (GOLD analysis project Ga0307510, IMG submission 207224) | Populus trichocarpa ectomycorrhiza microbial communities from riparian zone in the Pacific Northwest, United States - 12_EM | ecosystem: Host-associated > Plants > Roots > Unclassified | place... | reverse complement strand
ATTGCCGACGTACACCACCGCCTCGTCCTCGTCATCCTCCTCCGCGTTGGATATGCACACAAGCCCGTCCGTCGACCCAGAAAGCAGATCGCGCTGCCGTTCCGAGGACCGGGAAAAGTTCACGGTAGTTATGTCATCCGAGTGCGTGGACGTGTGCTTTCTCAGTGGCGCGGCGGGATGCCGTGGGTCCCTGAAATCGCCAGTCGATTTGGATGGGCACGGTTCTACTGTACAAAGCTTGACGCACCAGTACAGGATTAGTGCGTCGTCCTCTTTGAGCTCGGTCCCGGCGGCGACTGTCAGGCCGTCTGAAGATACGTCACAGGAAAGGAGGGCCCTCGAGTCTCCTTCGAATGGCACTGCAAGACGTGACAGAACTCTGTTGAGCCGATAGAATGCCCTTGTCTTCCCTCACGTACTCTTGACCGCTGTGGCACCTGTGCGGTCATCCCACACGCGCACGATGCCATCCTTTCCAGAGGAGATGATCACTCTCGTGTTTGTGCCTGCAACAGAGTCGACAGCGCGCAAAGACGTTGTGCCCCCTTGATGTCCTTCAAACGACTGGGACGTCCTAAGCGATGTCTTGTCGAATAAATAGATCCTGTGCGATGGCGGGGACGCAGACGCAGCATAGTAGGTCCCGAAGGACGCGATTGCTAGCACGTATGCATCACAAGGGAGGCTTGAAGATCTGACAGGAGCAGTTTGCTCAGAGAGCGTGGCAGATTCAAGGAGAGGCATTATCTTATTTTTACTTTCAAGAAACAAAAAAAAAATACAAGTGCCGTTGTGTCACGTAAACCTCGTCCCTGCCCTGTAAACCCGGGATCCGGATTCGGATCACATTTTTAGATTTCTAAAATTGTACCTTACCGACCGCATGCAGGCACTCCGCATGCACTGCATGGTTACTGTGGACCTGGGCGCTCGGTTTGGTTTCGAGGTACATCTGTCCTTCAAAGTTTCGTCTGTGATTACCCACTTCACTCGTTCACCCACCACCACTCCCACCTGACGCGTCTTCGCTCGCAGCAAGCCTTTCACTCGTTTTTCCAGTCCATACTTTTTAAATCACATTCCTTTACACACGCTCGTTTCGCTTCGCTAGCCTGCTTTCACCGCGGCTCCTCGATTATAACCAGCCTCGGCCTTAATATCTGCTTTATATACCTCACTTGCCTCAAAATTTCCTTCCGACACGGTCCCCTCTACAGGTTTTGAATCATGGTCGCCCACGGTGTGTAGTATCGAGACATCGCGACAAGTTTGTGGACCTTCAACTTTTTTTTTCCCAATAGGTACTCGTCGTCACAGGCTCCCCAAGCATCGCCCTGACTACATCCTCGTTCCTGCGCCCGGAGGTAGGTGTATATTACTACCGGTTAGTCTCGTTTCACTCCTGAACACCGTTGGTACGAAGATGTCGCGCTCTCGAAAATGGGTGAGAAATCGCCACTTCCGGCCATCGTCGTCACGCCCTCGTCTCCGTCCTGCGACGCCGACTTCTCCGTCGCCTTTCTGGCACCTCCGGAGAAATCCACTGCAACCCAGCAACCCTTCTCGCTCCTAGCGTCTCTCAACCTCAAGGCTCGAACCACATTCCTGCTCCTACTCCTGCTCTTTGTCATGGCATGCCACCTATTCACCCATCGCCTTGCCACGCGCCATCCTCATCTTCAGTTTGGAATCATGCAAGGTGTCACAGAAGAGACACCATCTACGGCCCATTTGAACCATCACGTCAGCTGGCTCAACTGGCAAGACTTTTGGGGTGTACATTCCGACGTGGACGACAAACGCGAGTTTGTTGTCACAGAATCGCCTTGAATTTAACGTATATCATGACGCGACGCAACGTACATTTCCTCTTGCAGGTATCCAATTATCTAGACGCGCCCATTAGTCAATTTATCCTTTTCACTTGCTTTGTGCACACAGGAATTTTTTGTACATAACCAACCATTCGCCTTTCGAATACACCACATCTGAGATGGTTGTCATACCCACACATCACAATGTAACGCAGGCCTCGATATCAGTTGATATAAGTGTGGACGTGCTTCTCCCACTAATCGAGTTGGGGTTTAGAATGTTCCATACGTAACCCCAGCAGTCCAATGATGTGCTTTGCCAATTGGATATGGCAACCAGGACTTTGCTGGTCCGCCCCATGATAGCAACACCCATCCCCAAACTACCCAGGATAATTGAGCGGCGGCAGTGCCAGCTGTGAAGCTTGCCACCAGTCGGCTGTCATAACGCATGCTGTAGACATCAAATAGTACTATATGGGTTATTCCAGACTCCAGAGTACTGTGATTGACAGCGGGTCAGTCATCACAACAATGATGGTCAACTTGTGGCGTCCCACCACAATTGCCACATTCACGTCCTGTGTACCATGCGGAACTCATCATTTTGATGAATGAACAACACGAGGTCCTGAAGCGGGGAATGATGCTGTCAAACGACTGCCAAATCTAGCGCAGGCGGCGGTGCTGCTGCTGAGCGGCGGCCTAAGTACAAAGTTCTCGATGGCAAATTTTTAGGGACGCCACTAGGCTTGGTTCGGCCATTTCTATGTCGAAATATTTTATTTTTCGGCTTTATTTTGGGAGTTGTAACCACCTTTCCAATAAGATAGGATAGGAAACCCTCATTTGATCACACGATGTTGGCTTGTGTTCTTGGCACGTTTGATGTTGGCACCAAACTGGTTCAATTGTGGGCACCTGCCTTTCACATCACCAATCATATCAAATCCCTCCTTGTCTTGGTTTGGTGCTGTCCTTGACGGATTGGGTTCCCCTCGCCCATACCTCAACCGTTTTGCAAGTCGAGTCATTCGATGAGCGCGCATTTCCCATCCCTCACATGATTATTACGCTCCGGGTTTGTTTCCCAGCCCTTCACGTTTAGCTATCGGCTATCTGCCTCGGTATGCCATAGTTCGTCCCATGTGGATTGCGATGGCCGGAAACTGCCAGCGAGGCTGTCATCAAGAATACGACAATTTAAGCCCATAAACCATGGTTCATCTACCTGGGTGAAAACGGTCCTTGTCGTCCAAGACGATCACTCTCATCCCAAGCCAACCTCTCTTGGAGGTCACTTGTCTTGTTCTTGACGCACCGTCGGATGGACGTCCGAGTAATTGGCTGGTTCTCTATGTAGGCTTTCTTGGTCATACAACTCCAGCAATGTCCATCTGCCTTCATCGTTTTCGGACAAAGTCAGTCCAGGCCCTAGTCCCCGAAATGACCGTTGTTCCTTTGTTTTCTATATTGCGCGTAGATTGGCGCACACCTGTCACGCTGGAGATAATCTTCGACTCTGCCTCAGTGCCTCCTCCCATGGGGTGTCCGAGCGTTGCATGAAATCTGTTTCTGCCGCATTCTACCTTATACATTCGACCCGCATAGGGCTTCACCCTCTTTTCGCAATCATTAATAGCGCGGGTGCTGACTTTCCGCATAATATCGGTTGTTTATGCATTTATGTTCCCTCCTTCACGCAGAGGCAGCTGGCCATGAAGTATGTTTATCATTCGTGTGAGACATCATCATTCCTCCATTCCGGAATTGCATAGAAACCTGTTCGCCCACCCCGACTACCTCTGAGAGCACAAAAGCCACGGCGGCCCCTCAAGTCCCCAGTTGCCACGGAGGATATTGTCCATCAAGGCGCGTTTATCGGCCGTAATCGCCACTTTAACCCATCTAAACTTTCATGTCACCCTGACTGTATTTTAACGCCGTCACGATTTCTGCATTTTTATTTTTGATACATGCGTTGACACCCGGAATCCCGGATACAGTAAAGTCTGTGTGCCTCGAGCATGCCGGACGGCTCCCGTGCATTGACAGTACAGTACGTTAATGCTAAATGTCAATTGGATCACCCAGAGGCATCCTATCCCAATTTGGACAAATTCGACAGAAGCTTACTTCACCTAGAACAAAGGTGATTGAGCGGGATGAGGGTGGGTGATTACTCGATTACTATCTGCGGTTCGTCAGATTCCACGATATATATAACCCGTGGTGATGGTGATGCGGGACTTCTGCAGCTTAAGGGAATATTAGTGCCGCTTGTTCTCTAGGGTATAGGGTATGATCCACTTCCAGGCTTCATGGGAGGAATCAAAGAATCTCACGCCATGAAGTTTCATGGGCACATGACAAGGCAAGACAAGACAAGACAAGACCGTGACAACCTCAAATCAGAGGCGATGCTCTGACATTAATTAGCCCATGAAAAATAAAATAAATACCACCTTGGCAGCGGATCTCCCATCACTGCTTTTACCGTCTGTCCATTATAATGAGCGCGTGCCAGTGCCTGACGTTGAGCGCTTAACCTGGTGGTTACAACGGATGTTTCCCAAAATGACGGGAAAAACTGTGCCTATAAGAAAGGGCCGCCACGGCATAGTCACCAGCGCGACTTTTTGCCCTCTTTCCACACTTACTTGTTGCCGTTGCTCCTTAACTTGAGACCTTCAGGATGGGTTCGAACTATATGTCCACTGTTCGGCTTGCCACCTTTTGTAGGACCCTACATTCTACGCTCTACCCTTTCGTTGGTCGCTGAAGCCTTCCCCATAGCGACGACCCTCGTCTTCTCACTCATCGTGTTATCTCTGAGTGCAGACCTCATCTCGTTGACTGAGCCAGACACTTATTTCAAGTTCTCGGCCCTCGCTCTCGCCACGAGTCTGCTCAGCCTCCTTACCGTCGGTCCAATGTGCGACCAAACATTTGTGGCGGTTGGTTTTGTTACTAAATCCACCTTTATTCCCTCTTTGTATGTAGGTTGTTTGTCGACTTGTATCGTAGCGGGTCACTCTTTTCGTTCATCATTGTCGAGGTTTCGTGGCTGTGTAAGCCTTTTTTTTTTTCTTTCCCTCGTGGGTCCTATAAGCTCACCGTGATTAGCGGTCCTCTGGGTCCTTTGGTTGTCAAGTGGATCTTACGCTGCCTGGACGGATCAACAAATTATTGCCCTTATCCCTGAGGAGTCGAGCTGCAGTTTCGGTATCTTTGGTGAGTGTTTTGTTCCTACCCGGCTATCAATTTCATCTGATCCCCATCCGTTAGGTTCCGATGGCACCAGTCAGGCCTGTCATGAAATCAAAGCAATTATGGCCTTCTCCTTCCTAACGTGGATCCTGCGTAGGTCTTTTTACCTTTGTGCCCTATCGTATTCCTCTGACCCGTGTTTATATCTAGTCATGTTCTACACTATCATCCTCCTCGTGTTGGCTCTCCGTGCTCAAAGTCAAGGTCACAATGTATGGCAAACAGGCGTCCGTGATGGCACTCTCTTCTATCCCAGTGAAAAGGGAGGTGCTCCTCCAATGTCGGCCCCACAGCCCGCTGTTTATCAATCTTACCCTCCACCGGTGCAACAGTCTCTCCCTACGTCCGTCTCACATACATACAATGGCAGTCCTCAGGTGTGAACAACGGACATTAATATTGTCGAAGTGCGGGTGACATCTTGATTCTTACTCTACCTAGTCTGAACACGGATGGTATGGTTGTATTATACCCTTTGCCTGTGGTCGTTTCACGATAATCTTCTTGGTACTTCTTCCATGCCTGCCCCAAACACCTGAGAGACTTTGAGGTAATTTCAAGTGGGTTCAGAAGTAAAGTGACAGCTATGACTACAGGAGTCCCAGGCTGCCTATGAAGGAGACTGCTATTGTTATTTTCATGTGCGACAACTCGATTATGCTCTGTCATGGGTCGTGGCAAAAACGAACACGAATTTTTGGGGCACACGTGACCGCGTAACCCTGAAAGTGTGAACACCGACACTCGGGCCATACGCACGTCGTGGATCACTCAGTCTCGGGTCTTTCTCTGTGGCGTAACTTTCCGAAGGTGAATCATATGTTTCGTATAGCGTGGAATTAGTCGACGATGATTCAGAGTGGAATCCGCATCGACCCTTCTGCATACCAGAAGTACGCACAGAGTGCGGTACTGTGAAAGGGTCGCAGAGAAGACCTTATTTTATTAGATGTTCGAGATACTTCTGACCTTACATCATTTTGTAGATCCGATTCTGACCACTTCTTCCCAATTTCGCAGCACCGGTATGGATCCGAGACGCGCACGCGGCCCCCGTCTGGCCCACACTGACACGGACAGCCGACTTCAACAGCCGCGGCCGCAGCCGCAGCGAACAACCACTACACCAGCAGTCACCTGCACCGATACCAAACGATGGCATCAACCCAAAATCCCGGATCGCATTCAATAGCGTCGCTCGCCTGCGCATCCACTCGCTTCACGTCGCGATCACCTTGCCATTCCCGCTGCGACTACCACCACCGAGGCGCCACGCGGCAACGGATTCAGCCCGTGGGACAGCGGCATTGCGCTGCCGGAGGTTCTGGAGGCGCGGGAATGCCGGGAGACGCTTTGCGGAAGGGGCCCGTGCGGTGACCGCCATTGCCAATTCGGGGCGCAAAGGGTGAGCTCACTTCTCCTGGGCGGCAAGGGCGCCATACAGCTTTGTATTATTCATTGTTATATCTTTATTCTACTAATTTATACAAATCCTATGATATACCTATTGTTGGCGCGTGAAGTTTACGGGGGCGCACACGAACTGGAGTGGGGATCGCCCACTCCTACTTGTTCTCTATTCTTCTGTACGGTACTATAAGTATTGTCATCCCGATAAGATAGGGGCTGCGGCTGCTACTATAATGGTTGATCCCGCTCGGACTCGCGTCCGATTGTCCAAACGTCTGACCCGAATCCCAACACCTATTGTGTATAAAATGAGGGAAAGCGGGGCCGAGCGTGCTCGCTATCGGAGATCAACGTGAAACGATGAACACGCGTCGTCGCCGGCTTCCGAGAGGGCATGCGCGGATGGGCGTGGGGAATGAGACATGGCGACATGGCTCTGGGACTGGGCGTGCCAATAAGTTTTGTAATACCGGTTTTTGTGGTCATATTTGTGTGTTCTATAAAATTCAATAATATTTATGTCATATAAAATACACAGGGAATGCAGCAACATGCGTGCTCGCTGTCGGAGACAATGAGCGTGCGTGGGCGTGGGAGACGACGCCGCGTCGTCGGAGGTTGCCGAGGCGCGGGAAGTCACGCGGATTGGCGAAGATGAAAATAGACGATAGATGAGGAGTATCATCATGTGGTCCCTGATCGAGGCCTGATCGAGGCCTGATTCTGATTCTGATTCTGAAAGCCGGCGGGGGACTAGTACTGATGCGTACTGATGGACCGTGACACTGCTGTGGATTCCTAGGAGCCCTGTACTCTGGTTGGTGGGTTTTATCAATATTTATATTTCACGCCAACGGGTCTCTTTGCGCTCTTTCCCTTTACTTGTGTCCCCGTCACTTCAAGTTCTTGACTTGAGACCTTCAGGATGATTTCCGAGTCACTGGCAAACTACATGCCCCTTATTCGGCGGGTCACCTTTTGTAAGACTACACATTCTGCGCTCTACCCTTTCGTCGGTTACTGAAGCCTTCGCCACAGTGACGACCCTCGTCTTCTCACTCATCGTGTTATCTCTGAGTGCAGCCCTCATCTCACTGACTGGGTCAGAGTTCTATTTCACGTTCTCGGGCCTCGCACTCGCTACGAGCTTGCTCACCCTCCTTACCGTCGGCGCAATGTGCGACCAAACATTTGCGGTAGTTGGTTGTGTTACTAATCCACCTTATTCCGGAATTTCTTTGCATGTAGGTTTTTTGTCGACTTGTATCGTAAGGGGACATATCTTTCGTGGATCGTTGTCGAGGTTTCGTGTTTGTGTAAGCCTTTTTTTCTTTTTCCCCTCGCGGAATCCTATAAGTTCACCGTGACTAGCGTTCCTCTGGATCCTTTGGTTGGCAAGTGGATCTTCCGCTGCCCAGAAGGATCAAGAGATTAGTGATCTTTGCGTCTGGTCAATATTGTCATCCGACCTTAGTATGGCCTGCAATGAAAGCAGAGCAATTATGGCCTTCTCCTTCCTAACGTGGATCCTGCGTAGGTCCTTTTAGCTTTGCGCTCTATCGTCGTATTCCTCTAACCCATGTTTATATCTAGTCATGTCCTACACCGTCGCGCTCCTCGTGTTGGCCCTCCGTGCTCAAAATCAAGGTCACAATATATGGCAAACAGGCGTCCGTGATGGCACTCTCTTCTATCCCAGTGAAAACGTTGTGGGAGGTGCCCCTCAAGTGGCACAACCCGTTGTTTATCAATCTTACGCGCAACAGTACTACACCCCACCACCAGCGCAAGCTGCGCAACAGCCCCTCCCTCCACTGCGGCCACCGGCGCAACAGTCCCTCCCAACATCCGTCTCGCATGCCTACCCTGCTCGGGCGTAAAAATGGACGTTGTCGAAGTATGGGTGACATCTTGATTCTTATGCTACCTAGTCTGGACACGAGGGTGGTATGGTTGATTTTGATTTTTTAAATCGATTACTGTGCGCCTCGGGGTGCGGTGCCCCATGGAGCACTTCTGGGAAAGGTTACATACATATCTGCGTTTGTATGTCTATGGGTCCTAGCACTGCGGCTTTCTGGTATGGTTGTATTATATACCTTTTACCTGTCTGTGTGGTCGTTTCACCATGATCTTCCTGGTACTTCTTCCATGCCGGAAACTCCGGAGAGACTTTGAGTGAAATTTCGAGTGAACTCTGAAGTAAAGTGATGGCTACAGGACTCCCCGCCGCTTGAAGGAAATTGCTATAATTATTCTCATGTGCGACAACTCGATTATGCCCTATCAGGGGTGCGCGTGGCAAAAAGCAAAAAAAACAAAGGGAATAAGAATAAGAACTTTTGTGGCCTTACCCACACGTGACCCTTCTATGGGTTGAGTGTGGGTGTGAACACCAATAACTTACTCCATACGCACGTCGTGGATCACTCAGTCACGGTCCTGTCTCTGTGTGGCGTAACTACTTTCCCGAATCCCGAAGGTGAACCATACTCTCCGTATAGTGTGGAATTAGTCGACGATGATTCAGGGTGGAATCTGCATAGACCCTTCTGTATACTGAAGTGAGGATTGAAGGTCTCGTGTGTGAGATCGTAAGGCAGATCAGAGTTTAGAAGGATTGAGGGGAAAGAGGGTAAAATTCTATATTGCAGACAGGTATTGAGCCAGGATATATATACAAGCCAGACACCTGTAAACTACGAAAAGGGAGATCCGAGAATATCGAAACAAAATGTAAACGTATGAGCAGACCGGGCAAACGAGGAGCACAGGACACAGAGAAGGTTGAAAGGGAAACAGCACACAAGGGGAACACAGGATGAGTGAGTGAACGCAGGCATGAAGCCCGGAGACGGAGTCATACGAAATCCACTGAAATGAGGTTGTGTCGGATGTGGGATCACGTCGACCGAGGACTCGGCGACAAAGGGTTCGTGGGCGATCATGTCGATTGAGGTGGAGCGAGCACGTGAGGGCGGCGCCAATGTGGGCGTTTTCGTGCGCAACGGCATGGCTTACCTTACTTACAATACCAGAAATCCGCACAGAGTGCGGTACTATGTGAAGGGGTCCGCAGAGAAGACTGTAGATGTTCGAGATACTTCTGACCTTACATCATTTTGCATACGTGAATCTGACCACTTATTCCCAAGTTCGCAGCACCGGTAGATCCGAGATGCGCACGCGACCCCAGTCTGTCCCGCACTGGCACGGACAGCCGACTTCGACTTCGACTTCGACTTCAACAGCCGCAGTTGCAGTGGACAACCACTACGTCAGCAGTCACCTGCACCGATACCAAACAATGGCATCAACCCAAAATCCCGGATCGCATCCAATAACGCCGCCCGCCTGCGCATCCACTCGCTTCGCCTCGCGATCGTCTTACCATGCCCTCTCTCGTCATCGCCATTGCCATTGCCACCGCCACCGCGACCACCGAGGTACCACGTGGCAACGGATTCAGCCCGTGGGACAGCGGCATTGCGCTGCCGGAGGTTCTGGGGGCGCAGGCAGGAATGCCGAGCGACGCTATGCGGAACGGGTCGTGCGGTGACCGCCATTGCCACTTCGGGACGGAAAGGGTGAGCTCACTTCTCCTGGCCAGCAAGGGCAAGGGTTCCGGACAGCTTTCTATTCTAGCTATTCATTGTTATATCTTCATTCTGCTAATTTATACAAATCCTATGATATATATATGTATGGTGTGTAAAATGAGGGGCCGAGTGCGCTCGCTATCGGAGAAGACGAGCTCAACGTGTGAGACGATGAACTCGCGTCGTCGTCGGCTTCCGAGGGAAGGCAGTGGCAGTCAAGGCACGCGGATGGGCGTGGGGGATGTGGTTGAGACATGGCGAGCCGGCTCTGGGACTGGGCGTGCCAACAAGTTTTGTAATACCGTTCTACAAAATTCAATAATATTTATGTCACATAAAATACACGGGAATGCAACAACATGCGTGCTCGCTGTCGGAGACGATGAGCTCGCGTGGGAGACGATGACGCGTCGTCGGAGGTTGCCGAGGCGCAGGAAGTCACGCGGATTGGCGAAGATAAAAATAGAAAAAATAGACAATAAATGGCTGAGGATCATCATGATGGTCCCTGATCCTGATTCCGATTTCGAAAGCTGGGGACTGATGGATGCTGGGATTCCTAGGAGCCTCTGTACTCTGGTTGGTGGGTCTTATCACGATTTATCTTTCACGCCAACGGGTCTCGTTGCGCTCTTTCCCTTTACTTATGTCCCCGTCGCTTCAAGTTCTTGACTTGACTTGAGACCTTCAGGATGATTTCACTGGCAAACTACATGCCCCTTATTCGGCGGGTCACCTTTTGTAGGACTAACACATTCTACGCTCTACCCTTTCGTCGGTTACTGAAGCCTTCGCCACAGTGACGACCCTCGTCTTCTCACTC
>Ga0307510_10010673_pt1 | contig 10916 bp, 9 predicted proteins | sample 12_EM_MG_FD_207224 | JGI IMG/M metagenome (GOLD analysis project Ga0307510, IMG submission 207224) | Populus trichocarpa ectomycorrhiza microbial communities from riparian zone in the Pacific Northwest, United States - 12_EM | ecosystem: Host-associated > Plants > Roots > Unclassified | place... | reverse complement strand
CACATGGTAAGAATGATAGGTAAGCGGTCAGGTGATAAGGTCATGTGATGGAAAGGGGGTGGGAGCAGGTCATGTGATGGGAAAGTATTAGTAAGCAAGTGAAAAATGAAATTTGGAGTCTCAAGAATGTAACATCGCTACTGAAAAGAAGCAAGTGGACAAAGTAAGCAAAGCCCCAGAACTCTCAGCACCTCCTCCACCAACTCAAGCACCAAACACTAGCTCCAGCAGTACTTGGCCCAACACCCAATACTGGTATCAATCCAACACAGAAGACCAACAGCTCACCATGGAGCTAGAAGAATACCTCATGAAGGGCAAACTCTCACTCACCACGCCCACTCACATCTTGGCAGCCAGCCCCGCAATTTGCAAAAACATGGCTGAAAAGCTTAAGGTGCGATGCATGGAGACTAACGAATACAAGGTAGTGGCCGCAGGAGATTTGTGAGCTCTGGCCTCATGTTGACCAACTGTGCACAATGACACTCCCAATGGTTTGGAATCACACTTGCTCATCAACGATCAACCTCCCGCCTTCTGCCTTCCACTACAAGAGATCGACATCCTCATTAATGGCAGTGTCAAGATCCCAGCCATCCTCGATACTGGGTCACAGATTAATGTCATATGATATGACCTTGTGCAATCGCTTGGAGCTTGCATCAATTTTCAGCGGCTCATCGAAATGGAAGGAGCCAATGGTGCTACAAACTGGACAGTAGGATGTGCCGAGAACCTTACACTACAGGTTGGCGATGTGTTGCTCAAAATCCATGCGCACATTGTTGAGCATGCATCTTTTGAGATTCTCTTGGGCTGGCCTTTCAGACAAACTGCACTCTGTCGGATCGAGGACCTTCCGAGTGGTGAAGTTGAGGTCTCAGTGCATGACCCCACTAACATTGTGCGCAGAGTGTATGTCCCCGCACGGCTGCATATCGGACGCACAATGGCGGTCAAAATGCTCTCTGTCGTCAACCTCACTTCTCCTCCCTTGTGCCCAGAACAAGTCATCACACCACACAAATTTCCATCACCTCCACCTGCTGATCCTGCTGTCCTCATCCTCAAATACAAGCAAGTTGACAAGAAGGTCCGACCCGTTCCCACAACACTGCCTGAAGAATACTGCTTAGTCCACTGCATTCCCAAAGATCCCCTCCTGTTGCTCCCGCCACTGCCAACTCACCTGCCCAACTTTACACCTGGTGAATGCCTAAGCCAAGAACACCTCAACAAACTCCAGCTCAATCGCGACAACTTTCTCTGGCCTGAGGAGCTTAAGTTGGTACAGCACATCCTCAAAGTAAACGAACACGCACTAGCCTGGACAGATGTGGAGAAAGGATGGTTCAAGGATGAGTATTTTGCGCCTGTCAAAATCCTGGTCATCAAGCACATTCTATGGGCACAGAAGAACCTCCCAATTCCACTGGGCATCTTAGAAAATGTCATCAAGTTGTTCCAAGAGAAGATTGCCGCTGGTGTATACAAGCCTTCTGACTTATCTTATCAGTCTTGCTGGTTTTGCATTTACAAGAAGAGCAGTGATCTGTGTATCATGCACAACCTCCAGCCCCTCAATGCTGTTACCATCCATGTGGCGGCTCCTAGCCGGCTGTGGGTTGTGCTTGGAGGTGCACAACACCTGTGTGCACTCTAGCACTAACTGGCTTCTGCGTGTATCTTGGTGAGGCGATAGGGCCTCTTGTGGTAGTTGGGCTGGTGCCCTGAGCTACCAGTCCTTGAGTCAGTCAGGTGCAGTGAGTCGTGTGTCTTCTGGTTGCGTGCAAGTAAGGTACAAGTGGCGCATGCATGTGTCGGTACACAAGTACTTGGGCTAACACCCTTAGTGTACAGACCTGGGCGTCTGTCTTGTAACGCGAGTTCTAAGAGTTGTCCTCTACCCTTGATGGAGGTAGAGATGCAAAGATAGAAGGTTCACAAGTTTGAGAGGAAAGACACAGACAAGGGAGTTCGGGGTAATGATGATAGGATTGCAAGACTCAAGTCAAGCTTAAGGCTTGACTGCCCAGAAGTACAGGTCTTATATACTACCTGGTACTAGTCAGTATGAGTCATCGTATGACCTAGTCATAGTACAGTAAGCGATCAGTCATTCATACAGTAAGCAGCCAAGGGAGTCAGTAAGAGTTGTATAGTACTCAGTCAGAAGGAGTCATTGAGGCTGTGCACGGGAGTCAGTCAGAGTCAGCATGGCTACACAGGCCACCAGTATAGTATACAGTTAGTTAAGCCAAATATGGTAAGCCGAGTCACATGTTAGGGAATGGTCACTGGGTCTGGCACCTGACTGGTCAGGTGCATGGTAAGTCACATGGTATCATGTAAGGAGTCTAGGGTCAAGATCAAGTAATTGGTCACAGGGTTGTGGGAGCAGTCACATGCTCCCCAGTCATGTGGCACCAAGTCAGGTGCACATGTCAGGTGATAGGTTAGGTAATTGGTCAGGTGATGCAAGTTGAGAGATAGCAATAAGATGGAAAAATGGTGTCCGGATGCTACAATCCGCAATTCAGGCATCCCTCCCATCCCAGATCAAGTCATTGAGTCCATGGCTGGCCGATCCTGTTACACAATGCTGGATTTGTTCTCTGGTTATGACCATCACACTTTAGATCCTGCATCTTGTGACCTCACCACAGTACAGTCCCCTATAGGAGTGCAAAGACTAACAACTGTACCTCAAGGATGGACCAGGGCTGTTCCAATATTTCATGCCAACATCACATTTATCCTTGAGCCAGAGATACCTGACCCTGCACAGCCCTTCATAGACGATTCTACCATCAAAGGACCACAAACTCGCTATGAAACTGAGGACAGTGGGTACAAGACCATCCCAGCTAACCCTCAGATCTGTCGATTCATCTGGGAACACATCAATGATATCTACCGAATCCTCCATCATTTCCTTTGTGCCAGTGCAACCATCTTGGCAAAGAAGATCTTCATCACTGTCCCAGAAGTTGTCGTCTTAGGACACAAGTGCAATTATGAAGGCCGTGTCCCTGACGACTCCAAGATTGCCAAAATTCACAACTGGCCCAACTGCAAGAACCTCTCTGATGTCTGCACCTTCCTTGGCATTGCTGGCTACATGCGTATATGGATCAAGAACTTCTCCACCATTGCCTGGCCACTTGTCAATCTCACTTGCAAAGGCGCACCCTTTGTCTGGCAAGAAGAACATGAGCAGGCGATGCAATCACTCAAAAGTGCTATTGTCTATTCCTCAGCCCTCATCTCCATTGACTACTCTACTGACCATGCTGTATACTTATCAGTTGATTCATCTGTCCATGGCGTAGGATGGATTCTCATGCAAGACTGCTCCAATGGATGCCACTGCCCCTTGCACTTTGGCTCTATTGTGTGGAATGAGTGCAAGTCCTGCTATTCTCAAGCCAAGCTCAAGCTTTATGGGCTTTTTTGTGCCCTCTGCGCCACCCACCTCTACCTCATCAGAGCTTGCAATCTCATTGTTGAAGTTGACGCTAGCTACATTAGAGGAATGCTCAGCAACCCTGATATCCAACTGAATACAGCCGTCAATCGATGGATTGCAGCTATACTGTTATTCAACTTCAAACTAGTACATGTCCCTGTGAGCAAGCATAAAGGACCTGATGGCCTTTCGCAACGTGAACCAGCCCCAGGCAAAGAAGAACACAATGACCCTGAGGATTGGGTTGACAGCACACTATCCCTTGGCATCTGGGTGGTGAGCTGGTTCGACATGTTCCCCACTGACGTGCACCGCACAGACACACTTGTGCTCTTGCTTGAGACCTCCAATGACAATGATGACTTTGTTCAGCGTGCACACCCTCACCGCGACCACCGCCTTCCCACACGATTTCACACTGGTGAGTTCATCTCCACTGACACATCCCAAGCACACAGCAGACCGCACCTTGCCGACACTCCCCGCTCAACACCACCATTTGACACAGAAGAACCAGATCACAACATCAACATCCCTGACAACAACAACAACAACAACATCATCGACAATGACTTTGACATCAACAACACCAACAACATCGACAACAACAACAGCACCAACCTCAACAACAACAATGATTCCACCCACATCCTTCCAACCTCCGACTACTTTGACAACAATCACATTGAAGACTCCACACCAATCAAGTTCCTGGCAAACGACAATGCAAGCAAAGCCAATGCAGAGATAGATCGGATCCGGCAATACCTCCTCTTGCGTCACACCCCTTCTGACTTGCCAGCCAATGCACTCACTTGTTTTATCAGCAGGGCACAGCGCTTCCTTATCACAGGAGGACAACTATGGCGCCGACAGCACAGTGGCCAACATCAGCTTTACATGCAACCCTCGGTGCGACACACGCTCGTTTGTGATGCACATGACAAGCTTGGTCACAAGGGCTTCTATTCAACATGCTGTGCCCTACTCAATCGTTTTTGGTGGCCAGCACTCGAAAGCGATGTCAAGTGGTATGTCCAAATGTGCCATCAATGCCAAATCTGGCAAACCACCAAGATCTGACTGCCACCCACCATTGATACCCCCGCACTGCTATTCCACAAAGTGTACATCAACACCATGTTTATGCCACCTGCAGGAGGCTTCAGGTATATCGTGCAAGCCCAGTGCTCACTCACAGCATGGCCCAAATGGTGCGCCCTTCGCGTGGAGACCAGCCACACACTTGGCAACTTCATCTTCAAAGAGATCCTGTGCAGATGGGGTGCAGTAGGCAAAATCGTTACTGATAACGGTACAGCATACATCGCAGCTCTAGAGTGGCTTGTGGACAAGTACAGAATTTGCCACATCTGCATTTCAGCATACAACTCCCAGGCAAACAGCATCATTGAACGTCAGCACCATACCATTCAAGATTCCATCTTTAAAGCATGTGACAGCAAGGACTCCCACTGGCCGACAGTCACCCCCTTTACATTCTGGGCCAATTGCGCCACAGTTCGCAAGTCAACCAGCCACTCCCCCTTCTACATGGTGCATGGTGTGGAGCCCATCCTTCCCTTTGACCTTATTCAGGCTACCTTCCTTGTACCCGACTTCACACAGCCACTCTCTACAGAAGACCTCTTAGCTGTTCACACCCACCAGTTGCAGAAACACCCAGATGACCTCACCTCCATACATAACCACATCCTTGCCAGCCATCACACCTCAGTCCACCAGTTCAAGAAGCAGTATGCAAACACCATCCGTGATCTTGATTTTACACCAGGATCTCTCATTCTTGTACGCAACACCAATCTGAATATGGACAAAATGAAGCCGCGATACCTTGGACCAATGGTTGTGCTCCAACGCACCTGCAATGGCACTTACCGCCTTGGCAAACTTGATGGCACAATTTCCAAACTATGCTATGCAGCCTTCAGACTCATCCCCTACTATGCATGCTTACGATCTTTTATTCCAGTTACACATGTCATGGATGGCGATGACCTTGTGTCCCTTGAATTCAATGACACCCTGGCAAGAGGTGCAGATCTGCGCGGTGATGAGTCGACCCAGGAGGGTCGAAATTTAAACCCCCGGGGAGGTGTAAGGATAGAGTACGCGTTGACCTCAGAAATGAGTCCTGTGACCCACAACGCCTTATCTCTGAGCACAGATCCACCTTCGCGCTTCGTATGAACATCTTGTGTGTGTGCTGACAGATCCTTGTGACCTGTTGTTCTCCACTGCTCACTTGCCATCATCGCCTCCCCTACCCACTTGTCGCTGCCGCCATCCACTGCCTCGTTGCCCCTCACCTTGTCCATTTCCAGTTCTATCGCCTTGTCAAGCCTTGTGTTCAAGTTCTGTACCAAAGACTCTCAGATCACCCACCACCCTTGCTTCAACAACAACACATGTTTCCCCTTGTCACCTTGTCACCCTTGTCATTGTTAAATCCCACTTTCCTTATCTTTCCCTTCCCCTGCACACATTCCTTTACTTTTCCTTTTTCGCTCAGTCTGACGACCCAAGCACAAACACTGTCAATGCTTTGACCATGCGCCCACAGTTGCACCCCTTGAGACAACCCTCCTTACCCCTCAAAATTGAATACCGAATGTTCCTTTTGATACATTGCCATGTGGGATTGTCACCAGCAAAGCACATTCCCTTCTTTTCCATTTTTCCTTACTCACAACTATTTGTAGCGTACTTGTTCTACCTTGCCATCATCAACGTATAAATACACATCACCCACCTTGCTGAACAGCAGGCAATCGTGGCCCAGTTTCCCCTCTATTGTGTGCTTGTTTCCCTCTTCTTTTTTTGCTTTATCGGCTTCAAATTGGCGACGCAGCAGTCCCATCAAAGTCAACTGTGTTTTCTTGTATGTTTCTCTTTCTTCTTCAAACACTAAAACTCTCACTAGGTCGTTTACGTGATCTTGCCTACCCTCCCACAGTCACACAAGTAACACCTATCTATCCACCTCCCCGCTACGCTCCATCACATGTCCTCCTCATTGGGTGTAACCCTGGTTCTATTCCACTTATTTCCTCCTTCCCAAACTCACGGCATGGACTCACCATCAGCACTATAGGGGCAAGCACAGCAAGCGGATGTGCATGCTGCAGGGGTGCCTGGCGATGCCAGGCCCTTCTGCCTTCTCAATGAAAAATTGACTTCAACAATCACTGTGGGAACAAGTTTATTTTCAGTAGTTAATCTAAGCAGAAAACCTCATAAAATGACATGCTATTCTGACTTATCGGAAAAACCAAGCATAATCCGACTTTGAGACAGGCTGACATAATTGGGACTGAACGCCATGTCTTTCCTGACACAAAACCGACATCGTCTTTATGGCCTTGACTGATAATCTTAGTCTTTTCTCCCCTCTCATTTTCCTCTTGTGGTCTTCCATAATTGCCCCATAATCTGACTACGATTTACTCTTGAATCATAAATCATAGTCTTTTTATGGTCTGCTTAGCTTGTCAATGAAGTGGGCCTTTTTTTTTTCTCTAAGTCATTTTCACCTCTTGCCCTTGTTTATGCCTCACACCATGCCTGAAGGCACGTCCTCCTCCCTCGATCCCTCTTTCAATATCATCAAGCTAATTGTGCCTGACACTTTCCTAGTCCCAAATATGCATCTCCTCCTGTCTCACATCTGCAGGGCCTGTCCCAGCAAGCTTGCCATGGTGCTGGCTCTATTTATCAACGCATCAACATACATCAACCCCCATCGACCACATCGCGGTATTAACCCCTTTTTTCCCTTGCACTTTTCTTTTCATTTTCCCGTTTTTTTCCATCATCGTTCTCCTGTTCCCCACCTTTCCTAGTCTATCATGTCCATGCATTCCCTCAATTCCCCCCAATTTCCATATGACAAGAGCCCATCAAGGAGAAAGGACAGACCTCCTGCTCTTGATATTCTTGACTCCTCCACTCCATCTTCTCATTTCCTTGATCATCATCCCTCACCCGATGACACAATGTCCCACGCTGAACAGGTGATAGGGCACTCTCTCCATCTTGTTTTGACCCTGCTCACTATTTTCCAGTTACATGCTGATCAGTCCATTGATGACCTTCATGCTCACCTCCCCTCTTGCTCCACTGCTGCCACGTTGTCCCTTGATCCTTACTATTTTAGTGTCCATTCTCCTTCCAGATCGCCTGCACCCCCTCTTCCAGATCCTCCTCAGTTGCACAGTACTCCAGAAATGCATCAAGTGGCTCATGATCCCATCACTCCCCATCGGGATCCTTCTAAGATCAATAGGCAGATTCTTCATGGTTTAGGTGAACTGGCAACTCCCTGCTGGACGTGATCAGTTACACATCACAAGGACGATATTCACGGCCTAGATTAGGACGATCTCAAGCCACCTCTTCCTGAAGAACTGGAAGATATTGATTCAGATAGTCCTTGGACAATAGAGGCAGTTGACGGCGAAGATGATGATGGGGAATGGGACCAGGTATACTTATCTTTTCGCTGTTCCCCCATTCAGTTGTCTAATGGCGCATCCATTAGCCTTCTGAATTTAAACCGATCCCACAGACGATTCATCCTCAACCTTCCGTCACCAAGGAGAGCAGTGGTGAAGAGATCCTCTATCCACATACCTAGTTCCCCAGACCACCTATCGCACCCATTTCTGTGGCTTATGACCCCTCTCTGTTTAATATAGGAAGCATACATCCAATGTGTGCTGGCCAGTACCATCATGTCCCTCTTGTATCAGCATGTGAAGATGTGCCCTGAATCACCACAGTCGTCTGCCCTGTTGGGCCTGCAGCCCTTTGAAAGTCAGAATCACAGGGGTATATCCATGGTATATGGATATCATCCTCTTACCAGCCACATTTTTTGGCAGAGGAGGGAGCATGAGGGGTGACCTAGGGTTGCACATATATGAGGATTAATATTAATTGACATAGTTAAATTATGTTTTATTTTCTGACTATAATGACATTATATTCTGTGCTTAAACTGATCTCCAGCAAATTTTGAGTGTGTATTAATCTGACCATAAGCTGATGTGTGATTATCTTGCACATGAATATTCTGACCATAAGCTTAGCTTCAGGCAGAGGCTAATCAGACTGTGATTATTGTGTCATTCCGTGATCTCTTCAGACTTGAATGACAAGAAATTGACATGTCGTGTAACCTCGGAAAATACTGTCATTACATCAGATAATCTTACATAAATCAGATGTCAAAATAAACTTGTTCCCACAGTGAATATTTGGTGTCCACATATCAGACCACTTCATGCCGCCTTTATTATTAATTTTTGTGGCTAACATACAGTGGATATGGATAAGTAAATTGAAATGTCATGCATGTGAATAATGAAAAAAGAATATCACACTATCACAGAATCAAACCAAGGGACCTGCCCTGGCAAGTAAAGCAACTGTAAACATAACAACCACTACACCACAGACTCTTGCATCACTGTACCTCTCCATAATATATGACTAGCTATTAAGGACGAAGAACCTGGGCACCAGGCACTGGGCAGCATGTGCATCCGCTCCACTATGCTTGCCCCTGCCAGTGCATCCCCTTCCACCGCAGCACCTGGCTCCACTGCGCATTCTTTCACTTGCACAAACCCGTCCGCAGTGGTCCCAATCATACATTGCACCTCAAGTGCAGCATCCAGTCCCATGTTTCTGCACCTTTCCACTGCTCTGCCTGGGTTCGCCTTTGCACCTTCTTCCGCCACCAGTCTAGGGTTTGCATATGCAAGGAGCTCCCCCAGGGACACTTTCCAGGCTGAAATAATGCCTGGGAATGCCTTCATGTGTGCCCGTTTATCCCCTGGGCTCCTCTCCACTTGCTTAGTGATGGGTGCCTTAGTGACATTTAGTGGCATGTGTTTTCTTTATGTTTGTTTTACTTGTATCTATCATTCCAAGATCTTTTTATTTTGGCTGAGTATGAATTTTTGACAGCTGTACTACAGTGCAAGGCGGTAATTTCCGACCTCTCAGTTAGCACAATTTTATTATTGCCACTCCTCCCTCAAAACTTGTCTGTTTTTCATGAAATAAAGTGCATTTGGATCGCATTCAATAGTAGAACAAAATGTACTCATTAGATTTTTAAAATGTCTTAAGCGCTCACTATTTTGACCCAAATTTGAAACATAATTTCAAATACCCATTTTCTTGTGCTTAAAAGCTTTGTGTGAGCATGAAAACATTTATAGCAAGTATTTACAAGGACTTTTATCGATTCTAATAGCTGTGGATGATATAAAAAAAAGTTGCACCAGCCTGGAATCAAACCAGCAGACCTGCCATGTTTGCTCATGTAAGCAAAACATAAATAACCACTACACCATCAGCTCTACCATTACAATTCCCTTTAATGATATATGACTAGCTCCCAACAATGAAGAGCAAATCTGCAATGTCCAACTACAAGACCACTTAGATCAGCTATCTGGTATCTCGGAATTAACAGTTTGCACATTACATGTTTCTTTTGAGATTAATTGTTGGGCACTTAAGTACAAAAATTAATCCTAATTTGAAACTAAGCACCCAAAATACAAAAATTGCAGAAATGGCATTTTGTCACTATATTCCCACTTAGATTTCAGTGGCTCAGCTGGGTGCTCAAAACTCTGGCCCCCACAGAGGCGTTGTCCATGAGCGCCTTGCACTGTAGTGGATACCAAACTACAGGGGAAGTACCTCTTTTGGGGTGTGATGCATCCTGTGGAAACAGCACAGCTTAGTGTTGCAGCAGCTCAAGCCGATAATTTTGAGAAATCAGCAATATAAAATCAAATCAAATGGATAGAAATATGAAAATAAAAATAAGAATAGAATAGGTCAGGAGCCAGGGGGTCACTTAAGACGACTTAGCGATTTGACCAGCCGTTCAGGCGTAATTTAACTGGCTCAGTTTGTAGCTGAATTTGTAGCTGAAAGTGTAGCCACTTAAATTACGCCTGAACGGCTGGTCAAATCGCTAAGTCGTCTTAAGTGACCCCCTGGCTCCTGACCTATTCTATTCTTATCTTTATTTTCATATTTTCATCCATTTTATTTGATTTTATATTTCTGATTTTTGCAAACTTATCAGCTTGAGCTGCTGCAACACTAGTGCAGCTCCTGGTTACCATACAGCTGACCTAAGTGACCTACTAAGGTAGGCAGCATCCAGTTACGGTTCGTATCACATGATGTGACTTTATTGTGACTGTAATGTGACATTGCCGTGACCACCATTTAAGACTGTGATAAGACATGATAAGGATAATGCCATCCTTTTTCCTATGTGTCTGGTCATATATTATTAAAGGGATAGGAATTGTAAAGTTGATTGGTGTAATGGGTATTATGTTTTGCTTACATGAGTGAGCAGGTTGAGGCTGTTGGTTCGATCCCGCGT
>Ga0307510_10010672_pt1 | contig 10917 bp, 9 predicted proteins | sample 12_EM_MG_FD_207224 | JGI IMG/M metagenome (GOLD analysis project Ga0307510, IMG submission 207224) | Populus trichocarpa ectomycorrhiza microbial communities from riparian zone in the Pacific Northwest, United States - 12_EM | ecosystem: Host-associated > Plants > Roots > Unclassified | place... | reverse complement strand
AGCAGGAGCTGAAGCGACTCCCTTGAATTATTCATAGGATGTAACAAACATTATGTAATGATCGCAGACAAATAGAAGCACTAAAGTGAAAGAGAAGCTATAAGGCTAATAAGATGAACCCATATTAGAACAAACTAACTAATTAGAATTTATAATTTACTCATGACATTATATATCAACTTTAAAGTTGGTCAGGATAGCTTAAAAGTATCTGCAGAATATTAATGCAAAGTTTATATCAGAGAATCTGTCTATAGAAACCAACAAAGAACTCGGAGCGTCCTTGTCCGGTACCTGGCTAAGACGCAAAAAATGAGAAGTTGACATATAATGTTATATTACCCATCCTGTATGCCAGCTTACTCTCTTTTAGTAAACAATGAGGAATGGTGGTCCTCGTCTATTCTGTGAGAAGCAAAAGGGAAAAACAAAGCCCAGATGGTTTACCTTCTTGTCCACTCCGCTGAGTGATATCGTGGAAACTTTCTTTGAAAGATTCTCCGAAACCTTCTCATGCTCCATGATCCCAGTAGCATGCTCTATGCAACTGTTAGCTCTGCACTCGTTGTTTAGTGTTCTCAACTCTTTGATCGTTACCTGTTATACAAAATCATTAACAGTCCAAGACAAATATTTGGCATGTCATACAACTTGCACGTCATGAATCAAAATCACACCAAGAAAGCATCAACAAGAAAATGTTCCCTAGGGTACAAAGCAACTAAAAAAACCACAATATATGTAAAGGATTGCCCAAAGTTTTAGTCTCCTTTCTTTAGGCTACATCACCTCATCAGTGCTCGTCACAGTTTGGAATTTCTTTAGGGCATTCTCAGCAAGGGATCGAGCATGGCAGTATAATACATATGCTTCTGCTCGCTTTCCAGCTGAACTATATGATTTTGCCAAGTAGAAGCACCTGAAAATATTTCAGGAGATGAAATATTAATAAAGATCCTAAACCTGGCAAGGATAAATTGATTGGCTCTTGGAGAACCAGCTTAAATTGTTTAATTCCGATAAGCAGGAATGTAACCGTTGATGTGCATTGTGAAGGGCATAATTAGGCAAGTACGTAAGAAAAGATCATTGGGAAAGCAAAGGATGATTAAAGTTGATGATATGGGAGGATAAGATATCTAGCCATCAAGTGATTTCTTGAATAGCACTTATAACACCCCAAACACGAAAGGGATTGTCAAGAGATTCAACCAATCAAGAACTATCAATTGGGGAAAAATGTAAGTGAAGCAGCAAAAAAAATCAATCTAATGAATTGGTATAAATTTCAAATCCCAACCTTTGTGCTCGGAAAGCCGTACTTCGAAGATCACAGTCTTCAGTGAATTCTACTTCTTCAGGTTTTCGGTCTCTTCCAGAACTAACTAAATCAGAAAGGTCAGCTGTATTCTGTCAAACATAACATTAATAGAAACACAAGAGGTTAGTTATTTTGCTGAGATACTGGCAAGTTTTGTATTCAGCAGTAGTTCAAATCATTCCTTTAAAAAGAAAATACATGTTGGAAACACATGCATAAGGAAAGATTGCTAACCTGTAATAAAAGATCATACAAGCGAACAAGCTCTTCTGGCTTGGTAACTTTCTCATTTTTGTCATCTCTGCGCCGGGTAAGTTTACTCTTGGCAATGCTAACCAACAACTGGTTACGCTCAATGGTACGCTGTCCTAGTACAGCACTAACAGCTTTATCAAGCCCATTTAATTCATCTTTGACACTGTCAGCATTACCAGCACTGACCTAAAAAATAGTGTACAAAAAGTTAATTATGGAGGATTGGAATATAAAATGAGTAACAAAACTACGACTATAAAAATATTTAAAAAAACAACCAAAATTATGATGGTACAAGCAGGAAAAAAGAAGGAAAATAATTAACAAGATTTCGCTGAACTTCCACACACCAAGTCACTGCGAATGAAGCTCCTAGCCTCGTGATATGCCGTGAAAATTTTGTCAAAGACAGCTAATTTTTTCTCAGCTGGGATTGAATCTGCTGTAGGACCATGCAAATCCTTCTCCAATTCTTGTGCTGAAATAATCATCAGACAAGAAACATAGTTTCAGGCTCTGTTAGAGGCATAAAAATAAGTGAGAGGGAAAATGGCCAGCAAATTATGAACATTCAATCTACTTCTTAATGAAATTGATGAAATCTAGGTATTGGAACATAGAGATCAATCTCTCAATAAACCTAAGAAAATTCTAATAATCCAACCTGCTAACAAGTCAGTACATTAATGCATCTCACTAGCAGAGAAGAAACTATTTGGCATATATTGCCATCACCCACGTTGAATCATACATTCCCATTCAAAGATACACATGAACAGAATATATCAATCAACAATCAGTTCATAAAATTTAGAGAGAACCAGTTTATAAAATTTAGAGATGAGAATCATTAAAAAAAAGGAGAAATAGCATAATGACCATCCTTGTAATTGTTCAAGAGCTGCTAAAAGAGAAGATTTCATAGCAGATATGGATTTTTGCTAAAAAAACAATTACAGGAGGTGATTACACACCCACCACAAATATAGTACTCCATGATAATATTCCAGCCTACAGTTTTACTCATAGAAAGAAAATGTGAACCTTTTAAAATGGCAACCCGAGTTTTTGCATTTGAAATTGGAAATCTGTGACCAAGCCAATGAAACTCTGTCAGGGATGCAGCCTGTTGAGATCTTGCTTCAGCCATAGCAGCCTACAAAACAGCGCAGAGCATTCTTAAATGCAAGAATGAAAATAACAAAATAAATATTCATAATATATTCCTCAAATCAAACTATAGAATAGAGAAAAAAAGAGTTTAGAAATACAATAGCCACCGAGTAACATAATGTTCTAGACAGAATCCAATGCAGTCAGAATCACTCATGCGTATAATAAAGGCTAGATTTAAATTGGTCTAAAATAAACATTCTGGAATGTATTAACTTTTCAAATGAGAAGGCAACAGAATAAAAAAACAGACAACTACTGAAGACACTAAAAGTAGGAGAACAAAATACTGGAGACACAAAAAGAAACAGTAGGTCATGGACAAATTCTGATAAAAGATCAAATCTCACCTCCAATTTTGCTTTGAAAAGGTCTAGTGCAGGACCTTCCATCTCACCAATTTGTAAGAGCTCCGAAGTTTTCAGATTTGACTCGCCGATTTTGTGCCTGCAGTATCTAATACTAGGTTCCAGCTCCTCAACGCGCTCACGGCACAAAACTTGATTCTCTAAATCTCCATATTTCCCCAGTTCCTCATAAACCGCTCTATACAATATATTAAGCTAGTCAAGCACAATATTCAATATACAAGCCAAATACTTATTGACCAAGCACTGAATATATCTTTTTATACTTGGGATTTATTAGATGAGAGGAATTTGGTCTGAGAAAGTGATATTCCATATCAAAATGTTAGCCTATGAAAGTGTCAATGTTTTAAGGGGACAGTAATCATTGCATCCACACTTACAAATTTAATAGTGATGTTTCAAATATTAACTTTCTGTTAGTTTAATTTTGATATCAAAAATGCACGACAGGCAATTTATCAAACAGACACAAACTCAATGTTAACTATTTGAAGTGGATAATCACTAATCATTCGCTATGGGAAAGATGAAATCAGGCAGGAGGACAGACATAACAGAATGGAGGGGGTACTGAACTCGAGTGCATGGAATTGTGTCTTTAGAGCATAGCTACCATGTACAAAACTCAAATCCCCTCAAGAACCAGCTTGGGAAGTGCCTGGCTGGCCAATGGCCCTTTTTTCAAGAAACATTTATTGACAGGGAGAAACACCGGAAACACTATTAAAATGTGAAAACAGTAGTGATAATGATTTAATATGATAAAGATGAGAATAACCTGGAACTTATGAAATTCTTCAACGCAGTGTCCCAATTCCGATCTTGTTCAAACAACAGAAGCCCATTCATATATGATGCATAGGCCTACAAATCAGGCATCAAAGCATTGTTAATTGAGAATGAAAGAGCCATCTCAATATGAACTAAATTAGAGGAATGCTCCTCAACAGGCAGTACATAGAGTAGTTATTAGCAAAACACAGAATCCAAAGCAACTTGGTGCAGTTAAGTTATCAAGAAAATGATCAAAATATCTAAAGGTAAATTATGATAGATGGCAGAACATATGCATAGACTCCAGTCTTGTATGTATGATCACATCCATGCTTTTGCATCCTCAATCCTCAAAACAAGATATTCTTGAGACAAAACAGAAGAGCAAATTCTGTGGTCTTTAGTGCCAATGCATGAGATAAGAACTATAAGATCTCATTTATAATTAAAAGACCTACAAAGCTACATCCATTACTTTTTAAATATTTGAATTCACATAAGCAACATGTTAATAGCTAGATAACATGTGTATAATCCCATAGGCACATTTAGCATACTCTAGTTTAGATAATAGGCCAAACTATGCAAACAGGTACAAAAGAATGGCGATGAGATCTGCCTTATCTTCATTTCCCATTCCCGGCAAAACCCAATCTTTCTAAGTTGCCATTGAAGCCAGCACTGGTGAATTCAATTCAAATAGCATTGAACTCAATGGATTCTTTCATAAACAATGCAATGCAACAGTGTAATGATTCTGTAGCGATCTAATACAAGCTCTAGTTGAATCTCATCTCACCAATGCAAAACAGCAATGTTTATTATATGTTAAGCTTTTAGCTTCAAAGGCTGAAAAACATTTTCCCAAATGACTTGTTTGCAAGATAAGAAATAGAATTCCAAATGAATTAAGAACAAGAGCAAGGAAAAATTGCTTTGACCATGATCTATGGTCATGCTCACCACCACTAAGAACAAACTTGACAGGGAAGTTCATCCAATTCTTTGTGCAAGAATTAGAGCAAAACTTCTTGCTGATGCAATCAATACACAAGTAGACACAATCTGCACTAACTTTTATTTGAATAATTATTAGGAGGTATCAAAGCCATATGACTTGAGATGACTAAAATCATAGACACACCTCCGCTTCCAAAGATGTTCTGGAATCTCCCTTGGCAGCACATAATCCTGAAAATAAATCAGCCCATTTTACTGCCTTCCTCAGTCTCCCAATCAAATAAATACGTTGCTTGGCATTTGGGCCATCTAGAAGCTGTCTTTTCTCCATAGCATGGCTCCATGCTCTCTCTGCCGTATAAAGAACCATATGCAGATACCTGTTCTTCTTCAAACAAGATAGATTATAATCTTGACAGACTATGAAACAGAAATATCATTTTCAATCTCTCATTTATATAATGTTTGCTAATCCACGAAGATAAAGAAACCTCAAAAACAATGTAACCAGTGGACGCTCGAAATAGTTAATAAAGCAACACAACTACCACTATCCCCAACACAGGATGCTCAAAACCGACTCTTGCAACAAAATTAGGCTACCAAATGTACTCTGTGACAGAATTGTTATCATTTGTTTCATAAATTCTAATTCTTACTTGATCAAAATGATCCCAGCCCATTTCTCTACATTATCCCCTCACTATCTATACTTACAGAAACAAAGTGCATGTTGCATTAAATTAAGGAAAAAACAACAATACAGGATTAAATGAACAGTGCTGATTTCTATAAGCTATACATATCAACAAAAATAGTGTGCAAAACAAATAAGAAAAAAGCTATAATCAACAAGACACACCTCACTTCCGTAACAGTGGACTCATTTATAGCTCTACGCGTATATTTACCGCGGCCATGAGTAAACTTCAACGATTTATATAACCTCCTTAACCGTGCAGTACAATACCTCCTATACATCCAATAAAATTCAACCAGTTAAACAATCAAATCAAAATTCCTTAACAAACAACCAGCAGAGTCTAAAAGCTAAATTCACATACCGATAACGAGCATAATCCCCATGCCTCAATCCATGCTGCATTTGCGCAGATTTCAGCAATTGCAAAACTAATAACCAGAACACAATTAGCAAAATAATAAATTAAATAATTTCACTCAATTTAAGCTTAGTTCAGTTAATTTTTTTGTTTAATTTAAAATGGAAAATGAGATTGCATGTTCATTTGGTTGATAAAATAACAAAGACAGTGGAGATTTAAGAAAAAATAATAACCGTTGATTGAGTATCTCGGATTGATCTGATCAGAATTATTGGATTTCGGACCGTCGACTTCCATTGCGATCGCTTCATTCTCTTTCCCCATGATTCCTTCAAGCAAACAAAAAGCGAATCACAACAATCAAAGAAAAAAAAAGGTGTCATAACTAGATCCGGAAATTGGCGATAGAATTTAAATAAAAGAAGGCGCGGTGGAGGGGGAGTTGAAGAGGTGCTACCTTGCGGTGGTGGTAGTGGCGCCGCCTGCTGCTTGGCGGTGGTGGGTAAAATGGTTTCAGTTTGGTTTTTAACGAGCACTGTTTTTTGAGTGTTTGGTGTTGTGTGGGGTTTTGGGGTTTTCTATTGTTTTGTTGAGTAGAACAAAACGGTCCGGATCTTTGTTCGGTCGGGTCGGGTTTTTTTAAATTTTCTCAATATCATTCAAAAACAATCTGATTACCAGTTTTAAATGGGATGGTAATTATTTTTCCATTTTTCTTTGACTTTGTCTTATTATTCTCTAATTTTTCCTTTTAAACATTTCCATGATAAATTGGAAAATTTTTATTGGTGTAATAAAAAAAATAGATGTAAATTTAAGAAGAATACTTCAATTAAGAAAAATCTTAATAAGTTATTGCACAAAGAATTATGAAAGGTAATACAATTTAAGGAAAAACACGTATCCATGTGCATGAAAGGGTAGCAAGCTGACTTTGTTCGTTTTGTCTGATTGTTTTTAATTGAATATTTTTTATTTATAATTTATAATTTTTTTTAATTTTATATGAGGCTATTTTATTCTCATGATTTAGATCACGAGTTTGATAAGTTAATCCATGTTGATTTAATTTTTTATATATATATTTTAACTTAATATTTTTATTTTTATCATTTACTATTTAGTTGATTAGAAATTGATTTTTATAATTTATTTTGAATTTTTTTCTATAAAATTATCATGGTCTCACGAATTGAGTTGTAGATTTAACAAGTTAATATGAATTAATTTAATATATTATTGTTTTAATATTTTAAAATATATATAATTTAATATATTACTGTATCAATATTTAAAAATAATATCGTTTGATATATATTATATTTAGAGCTTATAGTTAATTTTTTTTATAAGAAAATATGTTTAAATATTTTTTTAAAATTAAAAAATAATAATTTAGCTCGCATCGCAGCTCGAGGAATGGTTTCTTTTAATACGTACCATCATCCTTTTCTCATGCCCCTCGTATATATAAAGGGGAGAAAAGAAAATCTCATTAAAGTCAGTATCTCAACCAATCTTTTTTTATAAAAAAACCCAAATTAATGTTGGTATTACTAATTAACTAAACCCATTTTTTAACAACTAATTAAAACACGCTAAACAAATACACACACCCAAACTCAAAAGTGGGCCAAAAAAATCAAGCCTAGATAACTTTTCTTATCCGCAAGATATAACAAAATATTAAAAATCATCACAACCCAAACCCAAACCCAAACTCAATCTCCACGTACGAACCAACCCTCTCCTCGCCGGCCGGAAAATTTGAAAAAGCCCAAAATCCAAAAAAAAAATATATTAAAATGGCATTTACATCCTCAATATTCTCTCCCATTCCCTTAAACAACCAGAGAATATACTCTCCGAGTTTCCATAAACCAAAACTACTTAGAACCACCGTCACCGCCGCCTCACTTCCGCCTCAATCGCCGCCGAAATCGACGGATCCACCTTGGCCGTCATCGGGGGCGGGTCGGTGGCTGCATTGGCTGCCGCCATATCACTCAAAGACCCCGAACGGCGGCGGCGCCCCCAGGCGGAGGAGGTGGGCGGCTGAGACAAGGAGGTGGTGAGGGAGTACTTCAACAATTTTGGGTTTCAACGGTGGAGGAAGATACATGGAGAGACTGACGATGTTAATAGAGTGCAGATGGATATTAGGCATGATCATTCAAAGACTGTTGAGAATGTGCTGAAGATGTTGAAGGACGAAGGGTCGTTGGAGGGTGTTAGTGTGTGTGATGCTGGGTGTGGTACTGGGAGTTTGGCTATACCCCTGGCGAAAGAAAAAGAGCCGCCGCCGCCGCCACTAGCTCACCTGTTTCTCGGCCTCAGCCACCATAGCAGCAGAATGATGAGGACGGTTGAGGGTGTGGCGACTGTGCAATCATGGCTGCCACACTTGCACATGCGCGGTTGTGAATGGACAGTGGGCACAACATGGCGGTCTGAAGTATTTGTGACCATTTCGTTAAGAATCATGAGTCGGATTCTTGAATGGCATAAAATTATTTGGTAACGTGCATTGATTAATTCCTGAAGAAGTTATTGAAACCTAACTTGGTTTCCAATTTTGTGCAGGCAAAAGAGCAGCTTCAAGCAGGAAGTGAAAATGTAGTGCCTGTGATGCCAAAATTTGAAGTGAAGGATTTAAAGAGTTTAGATGGGAAGTATGACACAGTGGTCTGTCTAGATGTTCTGATTATCTGATACATTACCCACAAAGTAAAGCAGATGGGATGATTGCTCATCTCGCATCATTGGCTGAGAATCGACTACTTTTGAGCTTTGCGCCAAAGACATTTTATTATGATCTATTAAAGAGAGTAGGGGAGTTGTTTCCTGGGCCTTCAAAGGCAACAAGAGCTTATCTACATGCAGAGGCAGATGTAGAGTGGGCATTGAAGAAGGTTGGGTGGAAAATAAGGAAGAGAGGCCTGATCACTACCCAGTTCTACTTTGCTAGGCTCGTCGAAGCTGTTCCTGTGCAAATGGAATAGAGGTTAGGTTTGAAACTTGGCATTATTGCGCTTGCTCTGTTGCAAGAAATGGTTAGGGTGTTTGTTATTAATTTGTAGAGCCTTGAATTTTCTCTCTATGTTGTCATTATACTCCTTTACTGTTATGTATTTCAAGTGTGTACTAGATGACCGTGCATCTAACATTTGATACAGCTAGCAAAATTTTGCTGTTCATCTAAAATATCCTTTAATTGTTCATGTGATCATATGGTGACACCAATTTGCTACTTTAGGAAAAGCTGTTGATCCTTTTTCCTTTCAGCTTTTTGTTTGCTTCTCTGTGTGCAATATGTCCATTTTACATGTTTCATTTCAGTAAACTAGATGATAAGAGAGTGACTAGCATTGCAGTTTTTAGGCCTTTGAGGTTCTTAAACAGATATGTACTGCAACCTGTTGATCTTTGTTGTCCTTTCTAAATTTAAAAGCACTTATCAAGCAAATTTTCATGCTCGAAGATGAATTGATGTTGAAATTTAATCTGAGCAGAATTATTCAATAAAAAAAATATGATGTCTGATGCAAGTCACATCGATTATTTTCATAAAGAAGAAACTGGAGCAAAACCCAGGCTAACACATGTCATAATGCTCAACTACAATGTAGGAAGCTTCACAAACATCTCTTTGTTTTGAACCATTAGCTTATAACTTATCAGCAATTTTTACTATAGCATCTGTGAGCTTATTGAGAGCTCTGACTAAGCTGTCATTATGGTCCTTCCTTTGCTCTCTATCCAGCTGACAATTAATATTTTGAGCTTTTAGTTGGGAATTCAGCATGCTCATGTTCCTCCCTAAAACTTTGATCAATCTATCCTCAAGATCAGGGTCCTCACTTTCATCTGATGATAAGCGCCTCTTCTTCCCCTCCCTAGACATCGATCCTTTCCTTGTTTTAGTTCCTAGATTTTGTTTTTTGGTTGTACCTGCACGCACTGCACAAGAAAATCATTTCGTGACCAACAAAAAAGCATTAAGATTGAATTCTATTGTACACTTTTAATATTGAATATGGTCTCAGAAACAAGAATGATGTATGACTATGATAATAGCCTAATAGATAATTTGCACAGAACATAACATAAATCTGCTTCCGCAATCTAACATTAATACATTACACAAACATAGCAGGCTAGTCTTTGTTAAGATAGTTACAGTTTTGAGCATGTCAAGATATAATTCAGTATGTAGCATAAGCAGAGAAAAGTCTTGAAGAGAAAATTGGACAGAGAATGAGAACTTAGTGGATATCTTTTAATATAACAGTTGACTCAAAATGGTTATATTTTAGGTTGGAACTTGATTGTGAGTGATTTATGGATATTCAATTTGCAAATATGGAAACTTTCAGACTTAAGTAAACTACCAGGGGAGGATTAGAACGAGGCTGTGACACATAATACATGTGAAAATATTTTTACCTGTTAAGCAGCTCTGTGATTGGAAATACAGATTGGGCAATCAGAAGATAAATTTAATTGAAAGCCCTGCTGATTGACTTTTTTTTATAGTGAAACCGAGCCCTTTACCTTAAACATTGGTAACCACACTAGGCAAAGGCCTAGGAGTCAATCAAGAGGAATTGTTTTGGGAATTTCAAGTGTGAGTTGTTTCCCATATTAAGGTCCAAGAATTAGAGAATTTAAGAAGTGATCATATTTAGCAGATTTTCCCGTTACCTGAGTTAAGAGTACCCCAAGCCCCTAGCAGAATTCCATGCAAAACATCCATACCAAATTGACATTGATTGAGGTACAAAAAGGAGCAAAACTGTATTCTGTAATTCACCTTGCAACACAATTTCTCTACCTGATGATATGGGCAATGGATTAGCCCGTGTCTTTCTGAGATTCCCAGTTGCTGTAGTTTCCTTCTTGGAGCTCCAGTAAGTTTTGTCCTGTCCAGGTTGTTCCCATTCCAGAAATAAACCATCTTCTGCTCTAGCACATTGACTGCTATCAAGATTTGCCTCGG
>Ga0307510_10010671_pt1 | contig 10918 bp, 17 predicted proteins | sample 12_EM_MG_FD_207224 | JGI IMG/M metagenome (GOLD analysis project Ga0307510, IMG submission 207224) | Populus trichocarpa ectomycorrhiza microbial communities from riparian zone in the Pacific Northwest, United States - 12_EM | ecosystem: Host-associated > Plants > Roots > Unclassified | place... | reverse complement strand
TTCAGTGAAAGGGATCCGGTTGACCTGTCAGCGGCGATCCAGTGGCAAGTCAGCCCTAAGAATGACGCCATATTCCCGGCTCCCCAAACATCTGCTGTAAAACTGATCCGCCCGCAGGCTTCCTATCAATCAAAGTTAGCAAGAAGGAAGGGGGAAGGTAGAACACACAAACTCACAGAAAGCTCCTCTTTCAACGCTCTGAATGCCCTCTTCCAATGGTAAATTATTGATTCCCTCATCTTATCACGGTGAGGGATTTCAGAATCAGTGAGGGTCGGATGGAGGGTCAAACACAGCAGTCGAAACTCCAGCGATTCGACGACATGAATCGACTGAAGACACCTTAGCGTGAGAACACGAGATTATTAAGACTTGAGACTTACCTCATCATTCGCAACAATAAAATTGGCAAGGTGTTCTAAGAACACCGCTGGAGTGAACGGTAGGAGTGACGGGTCGCGTACATTGCTGGAATTCTTGTGGGCCCGATTCTTTACTTGAGTCGATAGCGGGTAGTTCCAGTTATGATTGTCCTTGACCATCTGGTCATACTCGGCAGCATGGTACTTGTGCAGATGCTTCCGAAGATTGTTGTTTGCAGTGTTAGGCGAATAAATATAATTGGGGACACCCTTGGGTATCTCAGCTTTTTGATTGGCACCATGTTTTTTCCTGCTAGTTTGTGAGGAGATGATAATCGCAATCAGGCCAACACTTACATGCATGGCTTGCAGACTTGCGCATGCAGAATGCCCAAGGGCACGCCACCGGCAGTCCCAGGGTCGCCGACGGTCTCGAAGAAGTGGATGATGTCAAGGGCAACATGAGAACTAACATGCTGGGAATCACCGGCACCGCTCCGTGATCCCAGCCCCTGCGGGGCATCTGAGCTAGGAGGCGCATCACGTGTATCATCACCTTCTACATCTTCGAAACTGAATTCTTCACCGCTGTCGATTGTCTGGAGAGGGCTGGCCTAACTTGATTAGCAAGACCGAAGGCGGGTATAGAACAAGGAACTCACCATTTGTTGGGTACGAGACGAAGGAACACGAACATCCAGCCCATGAGAACCAGAGGTTGGAGCCTTGGTAGCTTTGGCAGTCCTATTCGTCGGGCGTTGAGACATGATGGGAGAGGATAAATGGGGAAAAGATGAGACTGGTAACCATAAAATGGCCGAGGGTCAGGGTATTTCTATGGCCAAGTCACCGGCCGGAACCAACTTGAAGAGGGGTCACTGGTAAGTCGATTACGTCCAGGACCCTTGGGCGCGAACACGACTTTGATGGTGGGCGATGCGCGACAAAACGAGCCCATTTCGCTTTGCAAATACATTCGATATTTGGTACGTGTACACGTAACCGGCTCGAGCGAGTTCTGGACAGCAACAAATGGTGCGAGGATGATACACACGCAATTGGGTGACTCTGGCAAGGTCGATATTTCCGTGAATTGCGGGCGCGGGAGAGGGCGACAGTGTGTGTGTGTGGGGGGGGCACTAGAACCAGAGAAGAATGTGAGGCAGATGAAGATGTCGATGATGTGAACGGAGTACAAACCTCGAAAAGGCACCCCGACCTGAGGATACCCAGTCCTCCCCCGATCTTCGTGTTTATCCGCACCTTTCTTGACATCCTCATCGAATACTTTGTGACATGTCGTTGGCCAGGACGATTCGAGGAAACACCTTACCTTGTCACACATCCACGTCCTGAAAGGAGGCAGCTTCCGCGCCCGCCAGTGTCACAGCATTCAAGCGTTGATGTGCCTGCTGCAACATTGCATGTTTGGGAGTCTCCTCGCGCCACGCAGGTATGCTAAAATTGAATCAGAAATCTATTTCGATATGACTGCGGTCACGACACACCTGAATAAACGTAGCTTATATGACGCAATGGAGGAACGCTCAAAGGTGGGGCAGGACTTTCAAGAATAGGGGGATAGACATATAAGACAGAATGACACGACGCAGAGACCTGAAGTAGATACTCCCAATGAATAGACATTGTCATCAACGCCGACGATCCCTGTATCTGTCCCGTGAATCATCTCTTCTGCGGTCGTAATCATGAGAACGGTCCCGGTCCTGTGCGCTCTCTTGGCATGGCGGAGAGCGCGAACGCGAACGAGGTGGCGTCCTTGATACCGAGTCACCGCGCTGATGATACCGCCCGGCGGGGGGTGGTGACTCGTGACGATCTGTAACCACTTCGACTGTGTGAGGGCCGATCGTCGTCTCTGCAAGACTGAGGTGGCGATGCAGACTGGCTGTCATCGCGTCTGCGCCATGACGAGTCCCGACGGTGACGAGGCGGTGGAGATGGCGTCCGACTGTCACCTCGTCCGCGACGAGGGGAATCCCGCCTGTATTGATGGGGTGGGGTTGACGAACGACGATATGAGCGCCGGTCGTGAGAGTTATCTGACGCATCCGACTCGCTGTCGGAATCGGATGAAGAATCCTCAGAGGATGAGTCCACGTCTGATGAACTGTCTGAAGATGACGACTCGGCCTCTAACATTGCCCGACGTTGTTCCATAATCAGGCGTCGTATCATCCTGGGTGTGAGAGCGCAGCCACCAAGAAGCGCACTTTGGCAGCGGGGCCGTAACCAGGCAGCAGTGGGAGGTCGGTCGGACATACGACGTTGAGTGCCCGTCAAACGAACGCAGGTCTAGGACATGAAAAAAAAGTGAGCTTGGAGGGACACCTGCTCGTTGGAGAGGGCAAGGACGGGTGTATGGCCCGAGGCTGAGTCGCTGCGCCAACGATACCGCCTGGGGGGTGACTAGCGGTGACTTGCAATGATCATGGCTGTGACCACTTCGACTATCGTTGCACCGCCGTCGTCTCTGCAAGGAAAGGTGGGGATGGGGACAGGCCATCATCATATTTGTGGTGTGGTGAGTCCCGACAGTGACGGGCTAGTGGAGATGGCGATGGCGACCGATGTGGCGACGTTCGATAATGAGTGAGCAAAAAAGAGGTGGTTTAGGCAGCTTACGCGGCTTAGCAGGCCCAAGCTGGCAATGAGCGGCTCAGTGGGAGTCGGCTAAAATGGGCGGCTCAACCAGTTGCGGCTCGGCTCGGCTAGGGTTGTAGTCGGCTCCGGCTCCGGCTTCATCTGACATTTAGCCAGAGCTGCCGCAACACTACCCCATTCCCAAACAAGTCCGCTTCCTAGTAGTTCCAGACTACTCCCAGCCAAGACCACTTAGATCCCCACACCACCTGTATCAAGGGGTAAACAACGTGCCCCTGCCCTGCCGACATCTAGAACCAAAGCATCAGGATCAGCTCAACCTGCACCAAGTCCTTAGCCACAGCCAACCAAATCCCCAGCACAACCACCACCACAGGCCGGAAACACCCCAGGAGCTGCACCGCCGCCAATACATCACCCACCTCCACCAGGTCCACCAGCAGCACCTCCTCCAGCACTGCCACCACCACCCGTTGTCACAGTACCAATGGCACAAGCAAACACACCCTGTCTCTTCGGCATGGCGCCCAAATTATATGATGGACAGGGCAACAAGGCTCTAGCCTTCTGGAACATCCTCAAGAACTATTTTATGGTGAATGAAGATACGTTCAATACCAATCACAAGAAAGTAGTGTCCGCTTTAACCTACTTTAAACATGACACTCAGGCTGGCAAATGGGCCAGTGACCGAATGGCTACTGCCATTGTGGCACAACTGACCAATTATGGAATGTGGCAAGCCTTTAAAGATGCCTTCAAAGCACAATTTATTCCACCTCAAACAGAGCTGGAAGCACTCTCCAAGTTACATGCTACCCCACAAGGGAGTAGAGAATTCAATGAATGGTACCAAGAATGGAGCCAACACGCACAATGCACTAATGTGGATGACAACACCAAGATGTTTACCTTCCGCAATGCTCTAAACGGAGCCATAAGCAATAAAATTGCTTCCCAGTCACCCCAACCAGCCACCTTAGCTGAACTGGTTGAATGTGCTTGTGACCTAGACAGAAATTGGTGCATGTACACCAAACCACTAGGCAACCAAGGAAACCAACGTCAAGGACGTAACCCTCATATTCGCGAATGATCTGCAGAAAACAGTAACACAGAAATTAACACTACCCAAGGACAACACCATACCCCATTTAAGAAATGTGGGAAACTCACCCCCAAGCAATACCAATACCACTTTGACAATAACCTCTGCATGTATTGCAGTAAACAAGGACACAAAGCCATTGATTGCAAGGCCCCCAGACAGAAGAGACCTGGGACTTCCTTTACGCTGAAAGTCCAACAAATGGACACTGTCCCAGAAGAAGATCTGGACAAACTCAGTCTGAGTGATAGTGGAAGCAGAGTTACTTGTGCTTTCCATAACTCCTTCACTCCCCTCAAAGACCTCAATGAAACTGGTGACACAATTGCACCATCTTTTGCTGGTTCTCTTCTGTAGTGACATCTTACAGGAGAGATGTATTTGTATCCTGTTGTACTCCTAGCAAGATTGAACATCTCCAATCTTCCAAGATTCTCCATGTACCACCACATACAATTTGGAATATAAAATCCCCTGCTTTCCAATTGAAAGTCCGAATCATCCTCAATGGGAAACAATTTGATGCCCACGCATTACTGGACAGTGGAGCCAAGGGCGTCTACTGTAACACCAGTTTTATCAAGAAATATGGAATACCCACTCATGCCATTGATTGCCCTGTATACCCAATTAATGTCGATGGAACATTAAACAAACAAGGAGCAATGCACTATGCCACCATTCTGCAAATGGGGATGAGTGTTGATCCAAATCACTGGGAAACCATCGAAGTTGCCATTACAAATATTGGCCAAAACGAGATACTCTTAGGCACAGACTGGCTAAGAGCACATAATCCAAGCATAGATTGGGGAGCAAAGACAATCAAATTTGATCGCTGCCCCCCTCATTGTCATCCCAGTGACATCAAAGAACAAGATCGTCATACCTGAGACCCTGCCCTACAGCAACTCCTTCCCCAAGATGAATGGGAAACCCAAGATGACAATATCCTGGATATTACAAGTCATGGTCTAGATGTGTTGCAGCACATTAGAGCCCATCTGGAACAATTCATGCCAGACCTTGATGTTACTGTGTCTCATCACAGGACAGTCAAGGAACAAGTCAGTCACAGTCCGACTACTCAAGACATATCCAGGTTTAAAGAACAAGTTGGTCACAGTCCAACTACACGAAGCGGTTCCAATCCATCACTATGGATGGTAAACCATCAAGTTAACCCCATGGTTGCAAGGACTACAGTGTCCACAAGTCTTGCTAAAAAGGAGCAAGTGAAATCTAAGGAAATCCCTCCAGAATTTAGAAAATATGCGAAAGTCTTCTCTGACAAAGAAGCACAAAGATTACTGAAGCACCAACCATGGGACCACAAGATCGACCTTATTCCAGGACTAACAATGAAGAAAACTTTAGTGTACAGATTGACACCACCCAAGAAGGTTGCTTTACAAGAATACATTACCAATGGCCTGAAACAAGGCACTCTAAGAAGATCTGAAGCAGCCGATGCATGCTCATTCTTCTTCATCAATAAGAAAGACAGGAAACTACAACCTGTTCAAGACTACCAACCACTGAATGCGGTAACCAAAAAGAATGTGGCTCCAATACCCTTAATCCCAGAACTTGTCAATAAACTCTTGGGCACACGATTCTTTACCAAGCTTGACATATGATGGGGATACAACAATATTCGTATACGCGAAGGCGATGAATACAAGACGGCCTTCAAGACACCCTTGGGCCTTTTTGAGTCCCTAGTTATGACATTTGGTCTGTGCAATGCTCCAGCCACTTTTCAAACCTTCATGGACACTGAACTTGCAGATCTAATTGATACAGGTCACGTTGTCGTCTATCTTGATGACATTTTGATTTTCATGCATACCATTCATGAAGTCATCAAATATACACATATGGTATTACAGCACCTCTTGGACCTGGATCTCTATCTGCGACCTGCGAAATGCTCTTTTAACCAGACATCCGTCAAATATCTGGGTTTGATCATTTTGGAAGGAGAATTACGCATGGACCCCATCAAACTCAAGGCCATTTCAAACTGGCCTACGCCAACCAAAGTCAAAAACATACAAGAGTTCCTTGGCTTCTGCAATTTCTATTGCCAATTCGTCAGAAATTACTCTGCCCTAGCTTGTCCTTTGTTCAATCTCATGAAAAAGGACACGCCATTCCTATGGGGAACCGCTCAAGCTGACGCTTTCGCCGCATTACAAAATGCACTCATGACATCACCTGTGCTCCTCCTGCCTGATTATGGCAAACCATTTACACTTATCACGGATGCAAGCGACTATGCAACAGGAGCAATTCTTGAACAGGATGATGCCTTGGGCTGGTCTCATCTGGTGGCATACTACTCGAAGTCTCTACAACCTGTGGAGCGGAACTACAAAATCCATGATAAAGAACTCTTGGCCATTGTCCAAGCCTTGAAGCACTTCCGCCATTACCTACAGGGTAATGTTCACCAGATGAGAATTTTTTTGGACCACACAAACCTCAAGTATTTCACCACAAAGCAAATGCTTACATATCACCAAGTGTGGTGGTCCATCCTTTTGGGAACCTACAACTATGTCATCATTCCTAAGCCAGGCAAGCTTAATCAAGCAGATGGGCTGTCCAGGCATCCAGACTATAAAGAGGGGATAGCATCCAAGAATGCAGAACGAGTCCTGCTTGACCCCAGAAAATTCTTGCTAAAACCAGAGCAATTCCACATATGAGCCCTATATAATACAGCAATCCCCACAGGAATGGATGAAGAACTACATGCAGCACTTATGGAAGCTATCAAAATCAATAACTCTATGGGAATGGAAGAAAAGCTTAAAAAGCTCATCACTAGCAGACCTAGACAAGTCACCAAGGGTTTAGAAGATTGGAACTACGAAAATGGATTGTTCCTCTACAAGGGTTTGGTTTTCATACCAAACAACAAGAATGTGAAATGGAAGATAATGCAGCAGTTCCATGACAATATAATGGGACATCCAGGACAGTGGAAAACTGTCAAACTCATCACACAAGAATATTGGTGGCCGGGAATCATGGAATTTGTAAAAGCCTACATCAAAGGATGCACGACTTGTCAAACCACCAAAATCAAACCTCCAGTCAAGGTTCCACTGAAACCAAATGAAATCCCCTCAGGAATATGGGAAACAATCACCATGGATTTCATCGTCAATCTTCCAACATCGAATGGATATGACAGTATCCTTACAGTCGTCGACCGTCATAGCAAAGCTATTATCATAGCCCCTTGTCACAAGACAATCACAGCCGAGCAAACAAGCCAATTACTATTGGACTATGTATGGAAACGCACAGGTTTCCCTTTGACAATAATCTCAGACCAAGGACCACAATTTACAGCACAAGTAACACAGGAACTCTGGAGAAAACTGGGAATCAAACAGAAATTGTCGACTGCATTCCATCTGCAGATGGATGGAGAATCCAAATGAGTTAACCAAGAAATTGAGCAATACCTTTGTATTTGTGGAAACTTCCAACAGAATGATTGGGCCATGTTACTTCCCATCATCGAATTTGTGCACAATGCACAGCCGCATTGCAGCACACACAAATCTCCCTTTGAAGTCTGGTACGGGATATACCCAACCTTTAAACCACCACTATACCTCCAGACTAGACTACAAAGTGTGGACAAACACATCCAATACCTAGAACAAGTACGCAAAGAAGTTACTGCAGCACTACACCTTGCCACACAATAAATGAGAAGCAGAGGCCCCACTAAATCATTGCATATATTCTACAAAGACAACCTTGTGCTTTTGGAAGCCACCAATTTACAGGCCACCCACCTGAAGGCAAAACTTGCACCACGTCACTATGGACCTTTCAAGGTCATTTGGGCTTCACCAATGAACTGTAAACTTGAGTTACCACCACAAATGAGAATCCACCCAGTATTCCACAACTCCCTGTTGAAACCCTATATGGAGACCACCGCACATGGACCTAACTTTGCACGCCCCCCTCCTGAAATAGTTGGAGAAGAAGAAGGTTATTATGAGATCGAGAAAATCCTCCAGTCATGCCCCACAAGAAACCACAAAAGCACACAGTACCTAGTCCACTGGAAGGGATACACAGAAGCTGATCGTACCTAGATCCCAGCTAAAGAGCTGATGCATGCCAACAAACTTGTTGCACAATTTGAAGCTACACAGAAAGCTGCGCAGAAATCCAAAGAGGGGATATGAGCCTTGCAGGAGCAAGGGAAGCCTAAAGAGGGGATACTGTTGTGGACGAAGTCCACACCATCTAGAAACCCAGTCCAAACCCCTACAAGTCCTACGAGAACTGCCCCTAAACCAAGCTATAGCCAAGTGGCTATTCGACATCCTCCTAAGCCCACAACAAAGCCTGGTCAACAACCAGCAACCAAAGAGAATCTTCAACCACGTGACCCTGGGAAATCCCCACCACGTGACCTAGCATGTGACCTATCACGTGACTTACAAGCCCTCAAACAAGCACATGACTTAACAGCATGTGACTGTGGGAACTCAACACATGACCTACCAAGGGATTGGTCATCTACACAATCACCTGATCATGTGCACTTTCTACACGCATCTTGTCTGTTGATCAACACATGGAAAACCATGGGAACGATCAATGGTTGATTGAGAATCAACGAAGTCACAAGACTTACTGCGGAACTGCAGCACAGTCCGCAGTTCATCTATTATTAGTTTGTGTCTATTCTTAGCTCAAGTCTCACCTGTCTCTTATATTACTACCTGCCCTAAAGGGGCATGTGTCCACCTGTCTCTCGATATTATGCCTACCCTTAACTACACACAGACCACCCTGTATTAGTATATAAGACCTGCGAATTTGTACAAAGTCCTCAGACTGTTCTCTTGTCTACATCTACACTGGAGCCTCACAAAGCTCCTTTATCGTTAGCAGCCTGCCCCCTGTTGTTACGCTCCTGGGCACTTGGCCCACATTTTTCTTTCTTTCTCGACCGATATGTACTTATACGATCACATGACCTCGACTCACATGACCGCTTACCTGTACAACAGAGCCGCTTCACTGGGAATCTCATTGTTCCCTCCTTTTGTACGTCTCCTATTGTTCTCTTCTTATGGTAGTCTGTGACCACCATTGTTCGTGACTCTATTGTTCTGTGACCCTTATTGTTCGTGACCCCATTGTTCTCTCTATTTGTACGCTTAGTCAGGTAGCTGCCCTTTTGTATATAAGCTGGACTTATATCCTAGAGTTGGGCCTTAAGCCTGACTTAGTTTGCAATCTATTGCGTTCTCAGTCTTGTTGCTTGAACCACTATTTCCCTTTTTATCTTTCTTTGAAGTAATCTTCAAGTCCTTGAAGTTACTTCCCCTTCCTCTTTATCACCACCCAGACATTGGTCTTAGCGACCTTCTCGCCTTTATCACCTTCCAAAGCACTTCAGGTTATTAAGGGAATAACGACCCTTATAACTTCGTCACTGCCGCATATTTCACCTTTGCGCACGTCGCGCCTTAAGGTTCAATAGGCCTTAACACCTGTTCTATACAGTCCTGCCTCTCCTCACCTTTTGCCTCTTCCTCCTCAACATCTCCTTGCTGCTCCTTTGGATCAGTCACCTTCAACTCTGTGCCATTGTCAAGTCTTGCTACCCATAAGTAGTGAGTTCCCAACACTTGGCATTGCACACCATCAAACCACTATCTGTCATTTTGAGCATTGTGGGACTTAACAGTTATTCTCAGGGAACAAGTTGTGTTACCATGTCAATCCTATCATAATGTACATCCAGCACACCATTGAACCACTATCCATCATTTTGAGCATTGTGGGACTTAACAGTTAGTTGTTTATTCTTGGGGAACAAGACTTGTTGCATCATTGAATACTAATGTATATCATGCACTTCTTGCCATAGGAAATAACATTTCTCACCTTTTTGTTAAGCATTTTGGCATACCTTTCCCTCCCTTCACCATTGTTATAGCTGATCACTTCTCATTACTCACCACTCTTACTAAAACCCACCAAAGATCAGCGCGATCAGCGTGCAATCTAGGCATCCTTTCAAGGCCTGGCACATGTTGCATTGAGCAACAGTGCTTAGTGTTGCCGCAACTTGACCAGCCACGAGCTGACTTTAAAAGCTGCAGCTTTTTCCGGATGCAACTTCACTGACCGTGACTTTTCACCCTGTAGCCGCAGCTTGACTTCAGTCGCAGCTTATAGTCGACTTATGGTCGACTTGAGCTGTTATTTTTCATAATAATAATAAAATCGGCCCTCTATGGTATCGGGGATGGGCAACATATGACAAGGCTGAAGTGTGTTGAGAAGTCGATGCGGTTCTATAATCATGGGTCCGAACAACGCTAAGACCCTACCACTACTGCCACCGCCTGCCACTGCTGTCCCTGCTGCCGCCCCCACCTCTGCCGCCGTCCCTGCTGCCACCCCCACCTCTGCCACCGTCCCTGCTGACAAGTGCGGGTACCCGTTTATCCCGCTGACGCAGAGAAAGACCATGCCTATATATTTGATGCCGAACCGCGGGAGGCGTTGGCCTTGGTCCACGCTAGGTGTGTGCTGGGCCAGTCGTGATGACCTGCTCCTCGATAGCTGGAGGAGCCTCGAGGCTGAGCGTGGCTCTGAGCCCAGCGCGGAGCTTGTCCAGCTGTGTCGGTCACCTCATCCTTCGTTTGTGATGCGAGCATGAATGAAATGAGCGTCGAAAATCGCTTGTTGTGCCCTTGTCAAAAGCCAGAAAAAAACCGACGATGGCGGGCGATACGAATCATTGAGAGGGTAATAGTAAGTC
>Ga0307510_10010670_pt1 | contig 10919 bp, 15 predicted proteins | sample 12_EM_MG_FD_207224 | JGI IMG/M metagenome (GOLD analysis project Ga0307510, IMG submission 207224) | Populus trichocarpa ectomycorrhiza microbial communities from riparian zone in the Pacific Northwest, United States - 12_EM | ecosystem: Host-associated > Plants > Roots > Unclassified | place... | reverse complement strand
TCTCTTGCGCCCGTCGGTCCAGAGAACACTGAGCCCTAAGCCAACGGTGGAGATACCGCCCCAGGCCTGGAAGAAGTCGCCATCTCCGCCATCCTCCTTTAGTAACTTTAGGCCGGCAGTACAAGGGGAATGGTCACTGACGACCGTCTCGATCAAACCTTCCTTGAGAGCGCCCCAGAGGTCGTCACGGTTAGAGCCTTCACGGATTGGAGGACAGCACTTATGGCGAGTGTCACCATTCTCGATATCTTCCGCTGCAAGTGTGAGATAGTGGAAGCATGTTTCGGCTGAAAGCTTGACGCCGGCTTTCTGGGCCGCACGAACAATCGGAATTCCTTCCTTAGCGGAAAGATGGACAATGTGAAGCTGTAGTGAAGGTGCGATATCTGCAAGAGAAAGAATCTCCTCAATGGCATAGGTCTCAAATGCTGGAGGGCGGGAGGCCAGGAACGTGCTATAAGTGTCCAGTGGCCCAGCGGGTGCAAGAGGGGGATCGCCATGAAGGACGTAGTCTCCGACAGACATCGAGAGCGGAGGAAGCATCTCGGCATGGAACATGAGAACTGTTGGAGAGTCCTGCAACAATTAATACCCAGTCTAATGTTCAACCGTCCAGTGTTAGGACTCACCCTCAACTTCTCCATAGCCTTGGCCAGGTCCTTCGTATTAACAGCCGGAAACTCCTCGACCTATTCACCCAATCATTAATCAAATTCTCAAGGGGCAAACAAACTAAAAACCAGACTCACCCCACTCTCAATCAAGAAGCACTTGAATCCCCTGACTCCCGCCTCAACCAACGGCACAAGGTCCTCTTCATTCCCAGGAATAACTCCACCATAGAACCCTACATCAACCCAACACTGTCCCTCAGCGGCCTTAACCTTGAGCTTAAGATTCTCAACAGTAGTAGTCGGCGGTATGGCATTCAAGGGCATATCGACAACAGTAGTAACACCGCCAAACGCTGCAGCCCTCGTCCCCGTCTCAAATCCCTCCCACTCGGTCCTGCCCGGTTCGTTCAGGTGAACGTGTGCATCCACTAGACCGGGCATTATCACCTTGGGGGAGTAGTCATGATAGATTGTATCCGGAGGAAATGCAGAAGGGCCAGGGATGGAGTGGATTATGCCCGTGATTTTCCCGGTGGTGGGGGATATGAGTATGCTCGCGGGTGTCTCCGCACCAGGGAGAATGACGCGGGTTGAGCAGAGGACTGTTAGGGGTGCTGCTAGTGGAAGAGCTCCATCCCGAGTGCCGTTAAGGGGGACTATGGGAACTATTGGGGTGTCTAGTAGTGGCGCCATTGCATATTTGGTACAACTTTTGCTCTGGGTGGTATCTGATAAGGGGCTGCGATATGAGATGAAAGAAAGAAGACTTAAAACTCGACAACGAAGATTTAGTGGGCAAGAGAAGAGGAGTAAGGAGAGGAGAAGGGGGGGGAAGCGAGAGCTGGCAGAGAATTTAATAGCCTCCGCTTTGAAAAAGAAATAGCCGGCGAACCCTAACACAGTCAAGCTCCCCCATTGAAGCTATTCGCGGGTGGACAAGCCAACTGATAAGGCACGGTATCATACAAGCACCCTCCGATAACGGGTGAGATTCGGAGGATAGTTTCTGGCCCCGTGCAGCGCCATGCCCTACCCACTTGTCCTCTCTCCTCGTATCTCACTCGCACAATCACAATCTACGATATTGTGCATTGACCCCATCCATCCATCTACCCATCTCCATCTCAACCCAATCCACAAAGTATGATGCCGGTACCAATTCCCCACCCCACTGTACCCTTCACTTCTCCATTTCACATCCTCACACCCCCTCCAAATCTAAACTTAAATCTAAAATATTATAATAAAAACTAAAATAAAATAAAAAGCCCTCAAGCGCAAGAACCCCTAGCCTCTCCCAACATTGATCTCCCCAGAATGAAAAGAAGAAGAAAATCCGGGGAAGCCCATCTTACTACCTCTCTCCCCCTTCTCCCTCCCCAGCGCAATACAATAAGTACAATACACGATACCGCCAGAACATTTTACCATATCATACCTCTCCCCCTTCAAACCGCCGAACTCCCAGGGTCCAAACCGGCCGGCCCGCACACCGCACGACAACAACTTCCCGGCAATCGATAAGCCCCCCCCCCCTCCTCCCCTTGTCCTATCCTAGCGTAGTCAGCGACAAGAGATAAGCTGGCTTACTCACCGGCTTCCTTGTACCTCATCTCATCCCCACCAAAAAAGGCACTTCTTGTCAACCGAAAATCCCCGTAACGGGAACAACTGCCCGAACTGTTACCGTAATACAGTATTCAAACACAGTCCGGCGGGGGTTTTTTTTTTTGCTTCTTTTTACCTGGGGTGGATGGGATGGGATGAGCGATGGGGGGGAAGATCGATTGGTAGGAGATGTAGCCACTGTAGAACTGGTCCAATCGATATCGTAGATCCACTACCGATATTCGATAGAAAATCCGGGTTCCAGAATTTCAGCCTAATTAGAAGTTGTGGGTGGTTTGCTTCCTATGATAGGGATGGATGGTTTGCTGTCCAGTATACCGCAGTCCACTAGAGGCTTCGTCGGGCTCGTTAGGTGTTTCTTTTCTTTGTTTTTGTTTTTTCCCTTTCCTTACCGTAGTCTTTCTTTCTTTCCCTATGTATGATAATATTATACAAGTACAAGCATCATATTATATTATCGTATTGGACAACAACCTTCCCGGGGCCAGGGTTCATGATATCCAACGTCAAGTCAAGTCAGGGGGGGGCTTTCCGCGGAATTACTTTTCTCTGGAAAAAGTGGTTTTGGCGGATGTTGGTGGAACTTGGGGCTTTCTCACATACCGGTACTGTACCACCGTATGTACAAGTATGCATGAGGTTCCACTCGACGAGTGGAGTGAATGGAGTAGCTCTCGGGCACAGATACAGTATCGTGAGAGATGTGGTAAATGGTAAAGAACACGTCACTGGAAATTTCGGATACTTGTCGAATTTGGGGCGTGTGGAGGGGGAGGGGAGGAGAGCGGGTTCACGATGGGAGCTTCTGTCGAGTAATCAATCACCCATGCCGGTGAATGTTACTGTGTTTCGACTTGTTGAAAAGCCAACGGAAAGGACTATGATAACTTCATCATCATCATTGCGGTGGAAACTAACTACCGAACCCTTTTTTGCCTTCTTTATTTTGGGAAAATAGTTCAAATTGGTTGTTATATTAATGTTGAAAGCAGTGGGGGGAAAAGTAATCCACGCCGTAAAAAATAAAAATAAAAATAAAGACCCCATGTGCCGCGAGCCTTTAAGCTGAGGTGATAACTTACCCACCGTGTTGCTCCGAATACCAACACGTACTTGTGCTTGTCCCAAGAATACCGGTATGCAAGTGTATATCGTATGATAGGCTTGCCATTGCGAGACGACGTTTGGATGCCGCTGACTCATTTATTCCCTTCAGTGCCAGGGACTCTCAACTGAAGTCCCATTCCCTCCCTCTCCTGACCCCCACCCACTTGCTCTTCCACGAGCACACCACTATTCCTCCCGCCCTCTACTCCGCCAGCCAACACTACATCCGCCTCTTCAGAAGCATTCAGTCCAAGTGCAGGTCTAGCCATTCTATTAACCCCTTCCATGTCCACGCGTGCCATCCTTTCATATCTAAGGGCCTCGTTATCCACAAGTGCGAGCCCCACCTCAGGATCGGGAGGTGTTCCACCGATCAATTCAATCTCAGGGGTCCACTTCCTGACTAAATACCGCTTTAAGCGGTTATATGCTCCAACGGGTTCGTCGTCTAATACTTGCCCTGCTGGTTGTCTGGGCGGAAGTAGACGTTTGGGTGACATCCAGTGAAGCATCAACCACCACTTTATTTTAGATACACGTCCCTTGGGTTGGACGTAGTTACGAGGGCCTGCGCGGGACCAAAGCTCTGGTCGGCGGTTGTGGAGGTCCGCATACAGGGCTTCGTAGATACCGCGTTGGTGTGGTGATTGGCGATGGCGGGTCAGCCAATGCTTAAGCAGATACCAGGATATAAAAACTGCCACCATCTATCTCACCATCAGCCGACAATAATTACCTTAAGAGCTGAACTAGGGGGACACATACAAATGGCGGAGCAGCAATGAAATACCACTTTATTGAGGGGCTCCCCGCAAACGTATCAACATTCATACCAAAAAAGCCAACAATGAATGTCAATGGCAAGAAAATAAACGTAATCCAAGATAATCTCCACATGCTCGTTCCTAGTTGTAAGCTTTGCCGTGAATCTCTGATCCCAACCGACTTATACATAAGTTCCGAGAGATTGTTCGTTCTTTTGACTAGATCTTCCTGAATCAGGTTGCTGAGTCGCTCAAAATCCTCAGGGGACTCCTTCAGCCAGAGCCCTTCATCCGATAAATCTCCATCGATTTCTACAAGATACTTTCGCATTTCGTTTACTACGTCTATGTGGTAGAACATAAGCTTCTCATACTTAAGCCAGTGCGCTAAATTGGACCACAGTTCAGGTGCTCGGCTTTCGTCTGCCGGCTGTTCATAAATTTTCTCTTCCTATAGACAGTCAGTGATAATACATGTTCTGCTCGGGTAGGGGAGACATACAAGGATACTAACATGCTCCCAGCTAGCATCCAAAAGTTGGTCCCAGCAAGCGCCTAATGCTTTGAATATATCTATGTTCATCAGTGCTGTATCTCCCTCGGCTCCGCAGAACTCTTACCTTGAGTAATGATCTTCATACACTCCAACGCCATCTGTTCATTCTTTTCTAGGTAGTCATTGGTGAGATAAAACGGCAACCTCCTCCACCGACTCTCCCATTCGCCTCTCGCAGGAATCAACGAATCGTAAATAGAGCGAGTCTCTGAGTTATCGAATATAATGATTGTGCTCCCATTATCATACAGCTCTTCTAAAGGCCTTGAGCTATGCTCCAAGCCTTGATACGGTGATACAAAGTCCGGCCCAGGAATCTGAAGATCCGACGCAGCATACTGAACATATACCGAGAGTCGCTGAGAATAAACATTATACCGGTGGACCGGGTTATCTGCGCCAGTCAACAACCCGAACCCTCCACTTCACGATTGCGAGAAAGTTTGTACCATTATCGTCGTAACCCATTAGTCCAGACACACATGATTCCTTGTCCTCGATCTCAGAATCACCACATGCATAGCGTTTCATATAATCCAGTCCAAAAGAGCATTTCGTTACACCTCTCCAGGGATCGGAGGTCGTCTTCCAACTCTTTCCGAGAAGCAACGGCTTTCCGGCTCTCCTCCTCGGCTTCTTTTGCAGTAGCCAGTTGGCGAATTCCTGGAGACCCACAATATCGTCATTATCTTTTATACGGAATTTGTGAATTAAGAATCTGGTCGCCCAAGTGCAATTCTGTACGTGACTAAGTTCAAAACAACGATAAGCCTATGGCAAAAGGAGGCGAGTCAATGCAGGCGCATACAAAACTCTCAGGGTAGTATTCGCATCTCTCCCCTCTTTATAAACCGATTTCAAGGTTGCTATATCGTTGATCTCTTGAGCTACAACCTTTCGGTGTCCTTCTTCTGGTCCTCCGACCTCTTTCCGGGCATATAAGCTCAAGTCGAAATAACAACTAGGGAAACAAATAGACAAACCCCTGTGAACATGATCGATCATCAAAACCCTCGGTTCCAGTTTAGTCTCTGCATTATACTCCTTATGCCACTGAAGTCCCGGACTTTTATCTCTTCCGGCAACTACCGTTCGTCAGCATCGGGCTCCCACCATACGGGCGGGAGGGTTTAGCAGACCTTTGGTAGGTATGCTCAGTCGCGGTTTACACCCATTCGTACATAGATCTTCTGAAGCGAAAAGGTCCTGTTAGCTTCCGTCGATGGCTATCACAGCAACAGACTGGGCCAAGAGTCACAAACCGTCATCAAAAGACTTCGTCGCAAGGGAGGTGTTATTCGTATGCTGTCTAGATAACGGCTCCATCTCCACATAATCTCCCTAGAGAACTCATCCAGACCAAAAATCGAACCCCGAAGACAGGAGGAGGAGGAGGAAGGCAGAAGGGATGTTGTGCTTGTAGACGAGCCAAGTTGCGGCCGTAGCCGAACTCGAGAGGACGAAGCTCATTGGAAGGAACTGGATGTTATGTGGCGCATGGTGGGGTGGGCAGTGGCCATGGCCGAGATGTGATGGTTAAGCGATCCCAGGGCTGAGAGTCTGTTGTGGGCAATGAGGGGTTGGTTCTTTTAATGGGAATGAGTTAAGGATCTACCGTTGAACCCCTGGGGGGAGAGTAATACGGCCCACACCTGAGCACGATGGTTTGTTTAGCGACTTAGAGTTAGCCGACGTTCCACCAATCAGCAAGGCAATTAGACTATTTCCTCGGTGGGATAAGTCTCCAAAATCTCGGACGAATACCATCACTATGTATCACTCGATACTGCTCCCAATTAATTTCGAGGTCATCTGACCCCAAACTATATATCCAGACTCCCTTCTTCGGGCCAATGTGTTGGAAATACCACTGAACGCAAGGAGATATTCGTATTGAAATTAAGAGTTGGAGAACATCAGAGGCAGAATTGGCAAAGGAAAAACTAAAGTGACAAACAAGCAGCCAAACGGAGAAGAGTGGCCACTAGGTCAAGTCGCCTAGGACAAAGATGATAAGTTAGGTGGCTGATACGTAATCCCTTTGCGGCCGCCAATACGCGATCCCGTTTCCAACACAACCAACACAATGTAGCCTGTACTCGAGTACTTGTAGTTTGTACATAAATACTTATTCCTAGATGGGATATCTGATACAAGCCGTTCCGGTTTAACTGCTGCTCCTGCCGGGCCCCCGAAGAAGAATTTGTGCTGGTCTTGGGCGGGATGCGGGAGAACGTTGATGCCATCCTCAGCATATGGCGGGATCAGGTCTCGGCTGGGCGTCCATCCACTACTCGCCGTCCTGGATGGGATCATTTAACCACAGATTTCTACTCGCCTACGGTCACTCGATGGATACTTCGGCTCCTTGCTTACTTATAGCCGGGAGCATTAATGGTGGAGTGTGAAGAAAGTGAGCGAGAAAGGATGTGAAACACCTGAGAAGTAGGAAGGATTCAAGGCTCCTGTAAGTCCCTGAACTCAGGAATTTGTTCGGAGACCTGTGGGATCCGTGGGAGAGGGGATATCGGGCAGGCGAGGGGTCCTTGCTGTGAGATCGTGTGTGTTAACCAGTTTCATACTCCTGAGGCTCTGTAAGTTTAATGATATAATAATAATAGTAACGACAATAATAACCATAATCACGAATAGCACTACAGTGTTTGGCCATAGTGCATAGCCGTTATTGGTAACAAAGTTGAATTCACGCATCAGACATAGCTTCAATTCTCGTCCACTCGCGTCCCCCGGCAGATTCCATCCACCACCGCATTAAGAAAGGGTTAGGGTTTAACTGCATACCAGCAGCCAGTAGCTGAGCTCTCAAAACACTTTTATGCAGCAAGTTTAATTTCTCCTTCTAGGAAAATTGAATTAAGTCTAGTTATCTCTTAAAAGGCTAGAATTACAAGGGGGGACTTGTTATCCCGAGAATTGAGATTTATTCGGTAGGGTACGAGTAGAGCTGGATACCAACCTCGGAACCCGAAACGTGTTAGGAACCTACTGTAGCCGTTGAGCTCCCCTAAGAGGCTCAAGCTTAAGGTGTCCTTTTTTTTTGTGCTGTGACTTGACGCTACTCGTATCCTTGGGCTCCACAACAATCATAACTCACCACCAATTGAGCCTTAGAGTTGGTCTCTGTCTCTCTGAAAAAAATAAAAAATATGCGAAGAGGAAGTATTCTCCTGTTATTATCCAGCGCGTCTATAGCCACCGCCTCATCAACACCTCGAGGTGTTTCACCGGAAGGTACGAACGGCTTCCAATCCCCGAACTCTCGACTCAGGAGAGAGCGACAAGAGGAGAAGGGGGAGGAGGGATAACGCTAATTTAGAGAACAGATGCAAAGCTCTATGTCACATCTAATGAGAAAACCTTTACCTGCCTCACAAACCCACACGTTACCATCCCCTACGAAAACGTGAACGACGACTTCTGCGATTGCCCGGACGGCAGCGATGAGCCCGGAACCTCCGCGTGCTCGCACCTTCCCCACAAATCTCTTGCGATCCGCGGTTTCTACTGCAAGAACGAGAAGCACACACCGGCGTTCCTGCCACTCGGCCGAGTAAACGACGGGATCTGCGACTACGAGATCTGCTGCGATGGGTCAGATGAATGGGCTAGCGTGGGGGGAGTCAAGTGCGAGAACAAATGTGGAGAGATCGGGAAAGCCGCTGGGAAATTGGCAGCTGAGAGGGAGAGGTTGAAGAGTGAGGGCCTTAGGAAGAAGAAGGAGTTGCTTGACAAGGCGAATACTATGAGGATTGAGTTGGAGGGTAATGTTAAGACTACTCGGGTCAAGATTGAGGCCTTAGGGGAGAAGGTCAAGTGGCTGGAGGTTCAACTTGAGGAGACAGAGGAGGCGGAGAGGTTGAAGGTGGTTAACCAGCCGAAGGAGGGATCAAAGTTAGGGGTCTTGGTTTCTCTTGCTAGGGAGAGAATGCAGGAACTTAAGAATTCATTGGAGAAGGTTCGGGGTGATAGGGACTCTGCTAGAATCAGATTGGAGAAGGCCGAGGGGATTTTGAAGGCACTTAAGGAGGGATATAATCCTAACTTTAATGACGAAGGAGTTAAGACTGCCGTTAGGGCTTGGGAAGAGTACCTCGCACAAGAGGAAGAGCATCCAGAGAACAAGGCAGAGGAGCGAGATCTCGATAGTCTTCTTGGCGAAGACGAAATTGACTGGGAGGGATTCACTGGAGTCGATGATGTTGCCGAATGTACCCCCTCCCTCCCCCTTCAATATCCCGCTACGAACATTTACTAATTCACTGATAGTATATAGATTCGAAGCATACTTACCGGGTAGCGTAAGATCTTGGGTCCGCAATAAGCTTGCAGACTTCAGACAGATGCTTGTAGAAAATGGCCTCTTAGCAGCCAAGTCCGACGATGGCATACCAGAGTCTAGGGGTAGACTCTTCCCCTTTCCCTCTTTTGTTTTGCTGTCTATCATATCTGACCCCTATCTCCATTAGCCCTAACCTCAGCCCGCCAAGCCCTCCAAACCGGCAAAACTGAAGAATCGGACGCAAAATCGCACCTAGAAAACCTTCTCTCAGACCTCACCTACCCCTACGGCCAAGACGATCTCTTCCGCCCTTTAAAGGGCGAATGTATATCCTCCCAATTCGGGGAATACACCTACGAATACTGCTTCCTCGGGACCGCCTACCAAAAGAGCCTCAAGGACTCCTCTTCCGTCTCCCTGGGAGAGTATTCCCGAATCGAAGTGGACAAATCCGTCAACGACGCCTCCGTCCGCGGTATCTTTGAGAGCGGGTGGGAGGAGGCGCATGATGAGGGGCTTAGTGGGATCAGCCTTATTCACGAGAATGGGCAGCAGTGCTGGAATGGACCGAGGAGGAGTGTGAAGGTGGATTTATACTGTAGTGCTATTGATGAGCTTAGGAGTGTTAGGGAAGAGGAGAAGTGTGTCTATCGATTTGAGGTTGGTACCGCAGCGGCTTGTGGAGGAGAGCAGGAGCATGAACGTGGGGAGAATGTTGAGGAGAATGTTAAGGATGAGTTGTAGACTTTTTCTTTCCTTTTTTCCTCTTCTCTTGCCGGTTTCGGAGAGATTTTTTTGTATTTTTCAGATTTTTCCGTTGGTTAGTCCTCTGTGCTGGTATCTGCTGTAAGTGTCTAGCGGTCTATTGAAAGGAAGGATGAAAAGTTATACTGTATGTTACCCCTCTCTTCAGTTATGATACACTTTTCTCTCTTTTCTACAGCATCTGCCGTATCAGCGAGTCCTGCTGGTATGATAGGGTGATCTCTAAAAACATGTTCACTCAATGGGTAGTGCACTTTTCATCTCGATTGACCGTAATCACCTTCAACGGCCTGTCCGACCTGAGTCACGTGAAATTATCTACAGTAATGCAAACACCAAGCCGGCGACGCAAGCGGCGAGCACGAACCCGGGAAGCTCACCCCTAGAATGCGTTATCATTGGCACTCGTAATTGTTCTGTAGGATCAGTGACGGGTCGATAAGCTCGGCCTTGTGTTCCACGCATGGCTTATATCCCGATAGCTTACTGTGGGCATGATAGATCCAACTCCCTCTATACTTGCTCGCTGTGAACTTCTACTGGTAGTATTCAACCTCAATGAGAGGAAGCCAATCAGATGATAGGCAGAAATGACTAAACCCCGATTCAAATTGAGAAATGCCCGCCTACCCGCCCACCGTACTGTACCCCCCCAAAGCAAGGTACCCTCTTCTCTGAATACAAAGTCTTGCCTAAATTCCGGAAATTATCCCTTTGTGTGAAAAACGGAGCAATTGACGTGAGATAATTCGGTACTATACATGACCATTCCCCCACAGGGGGCTTCGCACGCTCCTCATGACAGCGCAAGGAGCACCGGCAGCCTAGCAGCAGATACAGCTTTGTTTTCCCTCTCTTAGTGTTACCCGGGCCGGCTTGCGCACTGCTGCTGCTGTCGTATCATATTACTAGTAACGTATTTGACCTAGTAATGGGACACTCACTAGATATGGGACACTTGGCAATTACAGTGTCCCACATACTAAAATAGGAATACCTCAACCACAGCTACATCTATTAATCTGTAAATCTATTTATAGATAGCTAATATATCTTTAAATATGCTCTAGCAATATTACTCTCACATTGGCAAAACTGATTAAGTAATAGTACAAAGTGTAGAGAAATAACCAATTGGCTATATAGTGAGTAATGTATTTTATATAAAATTGATAAAAAATGGT
>Ga0307510_10010669_pt1 | contig 10919 bp, 7 predicted proteins | sample 12_EM_MG_FD_207224 | JGI IMG/M metagenome (GOLD analysis project Ga0307510, IMG submission 207224) | Populus trichocarpa ectomycorrhiza microbial communities from riparian zone in the Pacific Northwest, United States - 12_EM | ecosystem: Host-associated > Plants > Roots > Unclassified | place... | reverse complement strand
TTTTCATGATCAACAATTAGAGTGGAACTACTAGCAATACATTGAGAAAAAACAACTTCAATAACAATTTAACTCAAATGAATTCATTTGTCCAATTTCTCAAAACAAATGTTGTTGAGAATATAAAATCAGATTTCCATATGAAAGCAAGATTTTTGGGCACTGGAGACAAATCTGCCATTGCATCAAGATCTCAATCACAGTATCCATTGCCGATTACTCATGCCAAGAAAATAGATATATTTAGGAAAGGAATATGATATTCTTACATTTTCATGATGTTCTTACATTTTCAACCACTCTGCAGAAAAACATACTAAAATAAAGTCACAGAAATGGAACCAAAAGCATACCATCATGGGCTCTGTCAGCTGTGTCCAAAACCTTTCCAGTTTCAACACATAACCACTGCAGCATCGAACCATGGGTTGCAACCAATATCCTTCCATCAGGGGATAAACTAAGACGATCATAATGCAAAGTTCCACCATTTGAATCATGAAGTGGAATCGGAAACACCTTTAAAGTCTTTGGATCCTCATCAAGATGATAACGAACTTGAAGGAAATAAAAGAGAACTCCTCAGTATGATCTTAATCATATAATAACCAACACAAAAAAGCCACACAAATACATTGCAAAATGTATGTCAAAGTGAAAAATTAGAAACCCACAAATCTATTCCAGAACTCAAAAAATTAGACATGCGTTATGTTCTCATAGCATGATACCAGTCTCCCATTTTCGTTTTCTTTAGAGGCAGCTACAGAGAAACAGTCCATGACACCACAGATTTTACTTTTTAAAAAGTTGCAACGTAGTCATGAACCTCAATGTATTCAAGAATACTATAAAACCTTTTGGTATATTCACAGCAACAAGAAGAGCAAAAATCCTGCTAGAGCATGAAAAGGACAGATGATCTGTAGATTGAAATCATCTACTAGATCGCCCAAGGATCAATTTTCATACTTGCAGACCATGACAAAAGGAGCATGCTTAAAGGCATGACATTCAGCATAGAGGTGAACTTCTCTTGATCCACAGATGAAAACAACCCAACAAACACATTCCAGTCATCGTGGTGCCAGTTTGGACTGTAAGATAATGGATGATATACATGTTGAATGCTTGATATAGAGGGGGTAAATATTAGCTTACATGCTTTACAAGAACTTCAATAAAATATTGAAGCGGGAAGCAATTCTTGTTGTTGACAAAACTGGAATGGTGTTCAGAGATTAGTCGTTCTATAGATTCTGCACAATGGAGTGCTATTTTAGATAAAACTGACATGACATCTAAAGATAATGTATGCTCAGCCTGAAATGCTAGTTCATAATGCTCTTTGGTTTCCAATCATTCCCTGGAAATCATGCCTTGTCTCAATTCTGGACATTAAATCCAAAAATTGAGAAGCCCTTACCCTCCAATACTAATAATTGCACTGCCCTATTTTTTCAACTTTTCTAAGGTAGTCCTAATTCAAGCACATAGAGAAATATCTATTAAAGGACATACCATTGATGTTCCATAATTCAAGCATAGAGAGAAATATTTATTAAAGGGCATACCATTGATGTTCCATATTCTTATTGAACCATCTTTGGAGGCTGTGATGATTTGCTCCGAGTCTGGAGTGAAGCATAACCATGTTACTGCACTCTGAAAATCAAATTTAACTTGAGATGAGAAACAGTAGCATATCCAAGCTATATATGAGCATATTCTGAGGTGAGAAACAAAATAACAACAACTCCAGAAGTGCAATATAGTTCAAATGATAAGGCTAAAATATGATAAAAGAGATCATTCCATTTAGACGAGAATCGATATCAACAACCAGAGACAGATTGAATATATCTACAAGGATAAACATTTATGGCATCATATCAGACAATAATTTAATCACTGTTACTAACATATTTTTACTACTCAATGCACATCCACTTCAAAAAATTCAGCATTAATCCAATCATTGACTAGAGAAATATTACAGACATATCCATGAAGCTCACAAACAAAATAAAGAATGAGGGAATTTGGAGCACAGGGAAAAAAGATAGACAAAGACAGCAAAGCTTGAACGAGATGTGGATGAAATAACAGATGTCAATATTGAGTAGAGTACATACCCTGTGCCCTTTAAGTTGCATGACTTTTGGAACCTCCTTGACAGAACCATCCTTTGAATACACAATCTCCCATACCTGACAAAGAAATTTAAAACCACCATAGCAATTCAATATTCAAATGCTACCAGAATATTAAATTTAAAGCTTGCTATTATGATCCAGGCCTCTCAAAATAACTTTTGTATAGCAGTTGCAAATGAAGATAATAGACTTGATCCATATGTGGTGACCAATAACAATGTTGTTTTAATTCATTAGAGGGAAGATAAATCTCTTGATGTGACCTGATATATTGACTCATAAGCAAACTTGTAAACAAGCCTAAACTAATAGCTTCTTAAGGTTATAAAAAAATATATATATACTTTGCAGCAATAAAAATGAACTCAACTGACTGCGCACAAATGAGTTAACTAAATTGTTTTTGGAAAGTACCATGAGTGTCACAGGGGATGTTAGATTCTATGCCTGAGAATCTTCAACACCATCCACTTTATCAAGAGTCACATCATATGGTGCATTGTGTGAATGAGTTTCTTTTGTTTTGCACAAACTAGGGGTATATCTGACAGAGTCCAAACAAAATGCTTTTGCCAGTAATCAGAGATATTCACCTTCACATCTGCAGTAAAAGCTGCAGCAGCAATGAAACGTCCATTTGGTGATATAGCAGCCATTGTGTTTTTCAATTGATTTGTATCGACAGTCCCCAAATTCTTTCCTGTCTTTCCATGCCAAATTTTGATATCAGTACCTGGAAAGTAGCATAGAAAATACACAATCAGCATTGCTTTCTGAAACCCAAGAAAGAAAAACAATTACAACAGAAGTATGAATGGAAGAGGTTGGGTTTTTCTGCTCCAGGTAATATCAGTTTGATAATTTAAAATCACAAATTCAACAGGTTATTCCTTAAGAGTAATGATGATTTCCGGTGGCTATCATGTAATTAAAAAAAATCACAATATCATGTTGTCTTAGTAGTGGCTTGGTCACCAGAATCCACACCCATGCACAGATGTCAGCACTGTCCGGTGTCCTTAATTAATATATTTTAAAGGCAGCTAATCAGACAGAAATCCACAGTTTTGGAAAGTGTTGGTTACATTCATGATAAAATCATGGAGTGTCATTTCTGAAACCATGTGATATGCAAGTGATGGACAATTAAGGTTAAATTATGGATGGATGGAACAGTTTTCAATGTGTAAGGCAAAAGAATAAAATTTGTTCCAAACATTACAAATCCAAAACAAAGTCAGAAACCATTAAAGTCAAATATCTGATAATTGTGTCTTTTCCTGACCATTAAATTTTATCTAACCATCCAGTCTCATATGCAAAGACTCCACATCTGAGACATGCTTAAAAACCATACCTATTCTATAATCACTTAGTTTGCAGCCCTTGTCCAAATTTTAGGCATCATTTCCTAGTCTAACAAGGTTAGCAAACATATGGATCCCAGTATTCATACCATTCCAATAGTAAGCCAGAACATTTATATCATCAACCCATCCATGCCCATTTAAATATTATTAGAACACATAGGATACGATATCTAACCCAGGAAAAAGATCAGCACATACCTTCCGAACAAGAGGCCACAATTGTACTTCCGTCGCCATTGCCATAAGTTGAAGCAGTTCCAACCAGGGTCAAAACCACCTTTTTCTCATGAATTTTGTGATGTTCCCATTTGATTTCTGGGAGCGGAAGCTTTGGTTGCTGCTTAGAGTCATTAGAATCTTTGACCTTTTCCTCTCCCCACATATATAAGGACGAACCAGACAGTGTGTGCGACGCCAACACGACAGATGACGCGTCATCAGAAAACGCCACTGCAACCGGGTGACCTCCAGCCGGCACATTAATTCTCAAAAACCTACAAATAAACTATCAGCACTAAAAAAAAAAAAAAACCTAGCATCACCAATTTAAAGACTGATTACATAATCTGAAAAAGAAAAGCTTCAGGTTCGTACTTGAAACTTTTACTCGAAGCATCATCTAACTTGAACACCCTCACCACTCCATCTGCACAAGCTGTTTTTTTTTCACAAAATAATAAATAAAAAGGACATAATCAGCCGACTCAGTAAAAATTTCTAAAATTGATCATCCATAAATATCTAACAATATCGCACATTTACTTACCGGTAGCCAAACTGCGTCCATCATAAGAGAAACACAGGCCCGTAACTGAATCACCGTGACCTTTCAAAGTATTCAAATCCAACGGATGATGTTTCTTGTTATGATCCTGCACATTTCGCAATCAAGACAGTAAAAACTCGAAAAATAAGAATGTCAAATTCAAATTCATCATTTACTTTACCTTATCAGAAGAGGCATGAGAGTGAGACTTTTTGGATTGATGAGTAGGTTTAGGAGGTTTTCTAAGAGGATCCGGATGGATTTCGGGTTTCGCGATGGATCCAATTTCGGATTTTCTTTTGAGAAAGTAGTTTTTAAAGAAGATAAGAGCAATTGCAGTACCGAGAAGGACCGAGATAAGAGCAATCGGGAGGACCTGATCCATATTTTTTTCGAAATTTTTTAGGTGAGCTCGATGATGATGAGAAATGGCCCCCCGGGGGGGGGGGGGGGGGGTGTTATACGTGTCGCCTTGTTGCGTCTTTCGCTCACACTGTTTCTTCACTCTCCAGTGTAGAAATTAGAGAATGGAGTGGAAATAGTTGAAAACCAGTTTGATATTTTATCCAGGAAAATCTTCTGAAGCGGGCTGTATAAAGCTTCGAGTCCAAGTACAAAGGCACTAGGCCCAATAGAGCTAGGGAAATACATCTGGATTAAGCCTGATGAGAAACTAGTTGGGCCCAAATATAAGTAGAAACCAGGCCCACAAAAAGTAGGAACCCAGCTTAGAAGAACCAAATAGAGTACCCACCAAGACAACAGTCAGTTGTACAAATGTTTTTTTTTAGAAAATATATTAAAATAATATTTTTTATTTTTAATATTACTACATTAAAAATATTAATTTAAAATTATTTTTAAAAACAGTTTGGAGAATCACTTTAAAGCGCATTTAAAAAAAAAAAATTATGGGGCAAAACTAGACAGGGTGAGACCATCTCACGGGAAGAGATGGACAAAATTCAAGCTAATATCACGATATCATGCACGCAACAAACCAAATAACAACCTTATCGGGGAAATGATGATGGAAGGATATGTTTTGTAGAAGTGTCCCTATGTTTTTGGATAATAAACAATAACGTTTGATTCTTAGAGTTCTGTCAACTGAATTTATAATACCCTTTGTCTGTAGAGTACAATTTTCACTCAATCAAGAAAAATTGGAGCGCTATAGGGTAGCCCCTTTGCCTATATATCTGTAACATAAAGGTATAAAAATAAGAAACATAGATAATTACATGATGAGTTTTAATTCTATGCAAACATCAAATATGTAATGGTTCTTGATCTATCTAATTAGTCCTAATTTAAGGGGATAGAGAGTATCTACGTTCAGACAAGAAAAATAAAGGTAAGAAAAAAAAATTCTAATAAGAGACATATGAGTAGATATGAGTTGATGTTTACTTGAAAGGCCTGAATCACCTTAAATTGGTTTTTGCAAAAAAAATTGTTTATTTTAATTAGTTCATCTTTTCTTTTTATTCAACTCTATTTCAATTAAATAAATTATCTAATCTCATCCTTATAATTTTAGAATGGTTATTAAATAAAGCTAGTGTAAATCAAAAGAGGCCACGTATGACTTACCACAAGATAATGGTTGTGAACTTATGATCTGTCCTACACAATTGGCTGATTCAATTCCCAATGGGTTAATTTTATAGAAAGTAAAAAACATTTACAATCACCACGTCTAAAGAACAGTGTTCAGGTTGAAGTGCAGTAGTATTTCGCCTGGTCATGATTCTTGAGAAACATAACAAGCCTTGTTCGATCCTCCTACTTCTGATCTACATAAGATCAAATTACACATGTTTGCGTGGAAAAAGAAAACAAACTGTTGCATGCTCGCAATCACAAATTTTGGCATCCAACCTTTCTGCATCGAGCAAACACATGTTCCACTTGCTTTTCAAGACCAAAATTTAGAATCTAAGGACTTCCGTTGAGATTTCTGTTTCCGACAGCAGCTTCAGTTTCTGTCATGTTCAGAAAATCAATGAGCAGCTGGAAAAATACTTGAAACTTAATATGATTTCACCACTATTCTCACTGCACAGCGTGCTACAAAATTGAAGGAGAGGCAAAAAAAAATGGAATAGAAGCCAAGAATTAAAACTTGGATGTGGACATTCGAGATAGAAAGTGGCTGGAGTGGCATGGTCTAAATTCTGATTCTAGAGCATCCAAACATATTATTGCCAATAATTATTTGGAAATAAAAATGATAAATAAGCACATGGTACCGTGATATATTGTGGAGGATCATCCAAACTAGAACAACCTAGAACAATTTCTCTCCCCAGTTTTGTTGTAAGCTTGTGACATGCTCGCAGCTGACAACAATTATGGTCATAAAGGCATTAGTAAAGATCCCAAACTCTGAACGAGTTGATATCCAATTATCAGGTGATATCCAATTATCATCTTCAAACTTAGAACTGCCCAACAAATTTTTACCTCTGAACGAGTTGCACCACCAATGATGAAAACAAAAATACGCTGTCCCATTTTCTTGAACTCTCTTGCGGCGCTCTTCAAGACTGAATCACTGCAAAAGGCCAGGGAAGAGTGCTGAGAAAAATTCAAGCATAATGGAGCTTGAACGTAACATTAACATCCAACCGATGCAGAAGAAATCTAAGCTGCTATCAAGAGTTATCTATCACAACCATAATACATAAAAAATGTGTTACAGATGATATTCGGTCGGGAAACAATTAAAATATCCTGGAAATAAAAGTCAGTGGGATGTGTGAACCAAACAAATGACATTTAAATTGTAAGGGCTGCCATTGTACCTTGAATATCCATCATCAGAATTACTAGTTCGTGCCCAAGTTGCAGTTCTTCTTGATCTCATTGATTGTGCAGGAGCTTTTCTTTCTGGAACAGCTGGAGCAGGTGAAGCATGACTCTTCCGTACTGATCCTCTCTTTGTTCTCTCTTGGTCAGTTGAACTTGGATCATTCATACACGAATACTCATTCTTTGGCAATTCACGTTTGCTGAGTTTTTCAAGGAGCTCCTGAGAAAGAAATCATGAAATAGGATGCATACAATTTAATTATATACATAATAACACAAGCATTGTTCTCTTTTCTGTTAACATAACAACAGATTTCATTTTACAACACAAGCAACAAAACTACACAGCTTCGAAAATATAACCATTTAGAAGACACCAATCAGATAGTCAATTAAGCATTGCCCTCAGTCCACTAAAGAACATTCTCAGTTAGCTGAGTTATACCAGATGATACACAAGGAGCATCACCATAGGTACTATTGGCAGATCAAGTATGTTGCTACATGAAAAAACTGGCAACGTTCATTCTTGATATTACTCAATACAAAAATTATAGGAAAAAGAAAAAAGAAAAAATCATGATTATTTAGGATCTATTTTAAACAAGCTGGAAATGATGCCTCACAACAGGAAAAAAAAACAAATTCTATAATATCCAACCATTTTGACCCTTCCTCAGAGCACCATGACAATCATTACAATAAGGCACACGAATATGGACACTGTTGCATGATTTAAATCATACCTCCAGCACAGGATAAAATCGGAAGAGTTGCCACGTTTCTTCCTCATCAGTTCGGTCCTTTCTAGCTGCTTGCTTTGTCTGAGAACCAAATTTGTCATCAATTAGACATCACATTGGCAACCTACCACTCAACTTTAGTAAGCATCTCAACTGCATGCACTTATGTACCTTCTGGTTATCAAACTTGAGAGAGAAACCACCTGATGTCTTTTTGGTCTCAGATGAACCCCCAAGCAATTTCATATTATTAACAACCTTCATATCCTCATTTGATAACCTGGCCAGCTGAATGATGGAAAATAATTAGAAGAAAATTGTTTAACTGGAACAACATTAAAAATTGCTGCCACAACATTAAAATTCCCATCCATTTCTTATTGTAGACTGATAAGAAAGAGGAGAGAAGAGCTTTAACAAATTCCAGAGGGAAAACATCAGTCAGTCTCACGTTAGAGTTGAGACATAAATCGTGATCAATGATTATAGCTAGCAGGATTAAATATTTACTTCTTTTTGTACTGTTATTTTGTAATAATTTGTCCATACTTTTACACGGCAACCGATGAATCTAAAAAATATTACCACTAGCATTTATCATGCACATCATTTCCACAAGAGTTACGCTAGATGCCAAAGAAAAAAAATCAAATGAAAGTGACACGAATAGACTCATGCAATAAGACATAGCGTTGCATTCATCACTAATAATGCCATTGTATGTATTCGTGTCACTTTCATGTAGAGAGTTTTGTAAGCTAAACTCTGCAGCTACCTGCATTAACTTTGAAGCTTTGTCACCCTCAAATTTCTCAGGATACACACATGCATAGATCATCAACAAACGCAGCTTATTTTCAGGAGATGCATCCTGCATGAGAGAAGTGTAAGAAATTCAAGTCACACAACCTAGAATGTTAGATGCATAAATCTTATCTGATCAAAATTCCATGCTTCATCACCTGCTTCGTCCTTAAAAAGCTGATAACATCCTTAGCTCCTGCATCCCCAAAAACAAGATCCTGCTCCAGTTGCCCAAGATCTCGAAGTCCCAATTCTCTGATAACGCTGTTAATTTTTCCAGCAATCTATACTTACAGTAATTAGTTAAACAAAATCAGAAGGAAGCATAACATGACTGTAATTCGAACCATTCATTGTATCCTTCTCACTGAAGTACAAAATCAACCATTGCAATGGTATGAGAATTAAAGAAGAAGCAAACCTCAATGTGAAGTGTTAGTTTCTCAACTTGTTCGTTGTATTTCGGCAAAGCTTGAACAATTTTCTGCAAATCTCGTGTCGATATTTCACTACCATCTCTGCATAAAATCAAAATTCAGCACTAGAAATAAATGGAAACGGAGATAAATCCACAATTTAAGACTTAAAGCTTCGAAGTAAAATCAAGTACTTGTTTATCTTCAAAGTAACATAAGCAATGCTGCCCACACTACTTTGTACTTAATTTTTATCAAATAGAATTAGTCAACAAGGTTTTGACACCATGTCAAAGAACCATCTCAATCTAAAAGCTTAAACTGTTAAATGAGACCCCAAGGTATGATTTATATTATTCTCTAACATCCATATCTATTGAAGCAGAGATATTGTCAGGTCTGAATCATATACATGTGTCAGATGGCATCATTAGCCTATAACCCTTGCTCGCAATGTTGTCTCGAAAATTTTCACAATCTGTTTCTACTACATAGAACTATGTAGCATTTCAGGGATCATTAATCATGAGAGTGATGCCATGTCTAGAAGAATAACTAATCTTGAGCAAGAAAATATATCAACTTCTACACTTCGTAAGACAATCTTCTAGCTGTATACGTTCTGAAATTCCAGGTGCAATGTTTATTCATAAGGATGAAGTGAGAAGACATGTAAGGTGGCCTCCCTGAAATTTTTCCAACATCAAAATCCAACTCTTTCACTGTCACTCTTAACAAATAAAGTGCCAACTTGGAGAAATTCAAGAATCCCTAGCATTTTGAATAAAAACAAATGTGTGATGTCATCTTTCCACCCTTTTTTGTTTTTAAGGGTTAGTGGGTAGAAGGGGTTTAAATCTTTTAGAAGCACAATTACACCTTTTGAAATTTCCATAATCAGATCAGTTCAAAGAGTTTAGGGCTAATCAGATGCAAAATCTGCCTTGTTAATATATTTTTCAGGGGTTGTTTATACTACAATCACAGCAGACCAAAGAGTTTTACCACCCTCGTACCTTGTCATAAAACTCCTTGCATTGCTAACTGTTATCAGAAACTAAATTTGATAGCTTTGAGTATCACAGGATCTTGCCATAGTTATGGTAAAAGTCTTGCACTTGAGAATGGGATTGCGATTACATGTTAGAATCAGGTTGCACAGAGGTTCGGGAACTTTTATTTTTTTTAGATAACATTTGCTAGGTTAATAACTTAAAACCTTCTGAAGTTACGAAATTCCGCATAAAATGGCAAACAACTTTTAAAAGTCACATTAGCCCTTACCTTGCACTCTGTTGCATTTGAGCAGCTTTGTTCTTGGACACAAAGTTGGTCATCTTGTCATGCAAGCGTTCACTAGCCTGATATGACAGTCAGTATGAAAGAGGTTCACAAAACCAAGGCATCCAAGAGAAAGTAGAATATAAATGCATGAACATACATCTGCTATATGTGCATGGCGAAGCTCACGCCAAACTAGATCCTGGTCTTCTAGAAGGACCTCCTTTTTCTCAGGACTGCCACCTGTTTTGCTAGGGAGCTGAAAGACGAATATTCAAAAAGAAGAACACGTCAAAAATGCAAAAAGAAAGCCATTAAAACCCTGAAGCATCCCCTCAAATACTCATCCACCCCAACACCACCACCCACCAGGAAGAAAAGCTAAATATGAAGACATACCTCAACAACATATTTATTTCCATCCATTTCCAGTAAATCGTGGCACATAGCATCATAAGTCCATTCATGTATGACCGGAGCAATCTAAACATGCAAGTTCGAGACATCAACAAATTAAAATTGTAGACCAAGCAGAACAAGTTCTCACATTAAAAGTATTAACAACC
>Ga0307510_10010667_pt1 | contig 10919 bp, 16 predicted proteins | sample 12_EM_MG_FD_207224 | JGI IMG/M metagenome (GOLD analysis project Ga0307510, IMG submission 207224) | Populus trichocarpa ectomycorrhiza microbial communities from riparian zone in the Pacific Northwest, United States - 12_EM | ecosystem: Host-associated > Plants > Roots > Unclassified | place... | reverse complement strand
GGGGCCCCGTTTGTTACCACCCATTTTTAACAGGGACCCGTCCGGGGTATGGGTGGGGTGGGGGCCTCAGCGGGGACAGGGGGAGGGAATGCCGAAAAAGACACCACGCCCCAGGCCGTTGAGCGGGGCAGGGCGGGGAAAAGGGCCGGGGGCCCGCGTTTTCCGGGGCCCCGTCCGCCCCGTAACGAACTCTAATTCTAGCTTTCACTACCGATAGTGCCAGCAATAACAGAACACTGACCGCAGCCTTAAACAATGCTTGGAGTTTACTATCGGTTGAATAGAGTCAATTACGAAATCATATTCCATGTATGGCCCATGTTGTTCAGCTTATCCACGGACATTTCTGAGTTCGATCAAGATGAAATCGGGGGATGGTCATATGCCGTGGGGCTTAAAGGCGAGCAATATCCAGAAGGTGATGAGATTGGATAACGGCTTTCACAAGCTGTAGAAAAGGTAATGTGTCTAAGATCTTATACCTAGCACCTATATTACAAATATATACACACAAATTCATACACACAAATTCATACGTACAAGAGTATATGTACAAATTTATTATTCCAAATTGAATCCGTGCCAATTTGAAATTAGAACCAAGTGTTTTCTCCATTGTTCTCACCTAAGATACCTTTAGTCAGAGATAATGCTAATAATGGTTTATAGTATCGGAAAATGAGTATTACGGTTGGTGCTTCACCTCAACGGCGTCAACACTTCATCGAGATACAGAATAACCGGGTTAAGATCCCTTCTACACTACTTTATCATCTCAAAACAAGGTGGAACTGAACCCTCAATATGTTGGAGAGATCTGTACGGCTACGTGAATTCACCAAGGACTGGTTACAAACCAGTGCCGAGTTTGCGCCGCCCTGGTCAGCCCCGGAAGAGTGGAGGCAGATTGAATACAGCTTGGAGGTACTTCAACCGATAAGATTTTGGACTTTGTGCATGTCAAAAACATGTGGCACCACCATTCCTCAAGTGTTTCAAGTGTATCAAGATATCTTTGATCATTTGGAAATGCAAATTTCCAAGTTAGAACAGAAGCGGATGCAATGGAAGGCTGTTATTCGTGAGGGCCTAGTGAAAGCTGAATTGAAGGCCGCCTCTTACTATGGCAAAACGGCAAGTCCAAGAGGTCTTCTGTTCGGCATTGTAACTTGCCTAAATCCATATGGCAAACTCAACCTTTTTCAAGGATGGGATCTTGATGCCAGTGGGGAGACTGAGTATAAGAAGTCATATAAAAAGCAGTTCATAGCGTATTATGATCTGAAATATGCACCAATAAATAATCAGGCACCTGATATGTCAATTCCATGGAGTGGTCTGAACAGTCGATCCAAACACCTTTACTCTTCGAGACATAGAGCAGTTATCCTGAGTGAGGCACTAGCGCAGCTTGAAAGCGATTCTGAGATTGACCCTCCCGAACCGGACGCTGAGGCTACGGATCACACCCGTGAGGCCTGCCCAGCTGGGATTTTTTACGTAGGAAATATACTGGAGTGGTTGAAGGTTAATGCAGCAAGATTCCCGAATTCAGTTTGGAGGGCTAGGGATATTCTCGCTGTTCAAGGGGGTCGTGTTGGAGTGGAGCGTGTGTTTAGCATGGCAAGAGATGTGATGCCCTATCGGCGCTCATGACGCAAAAGCAGTACAATTCGATCTTCAATGCTGGTGAAATCTGACAAGAATGAAGAATTATGAAGAGAGCAAGCAGGTCACGATAGTGAACTGGAGGCACAAAAACTCGCAGAAATGGCAGCTGTGGAGGATTATCATTATTGGGCTGATAAGACGGAAGATAGTATAAAGAACGATAATGGCTGTATCTCCGATGATGACGAATGATACAAAAAGGACACCGAATGGTCTTTTGTTGATCAGGATGGCAGGCGAGCATTTGGAAGAGAGCTAAAGGGTATACTACCTAAGGGTGGCCCGGTTGAATCTCAATATGCACGGCCTGCACCACCGGGAAACCAAGGTGTAGATCACTTGGCAGGCTCCGAGGTATCAGATCCTGAAGAAATGATCTGGGATAGTACAGTCAAGATGTATGTTGCATCCGACACTGATAAGGAGGAAGGCTTACAAGAGGGTGAGGCAGAGATTCCAGGTGAAGGACTGAGCGATCTTGAACGTGGCGACCAACAGGGTGATGAATATTCCAGCCGCATAGCAGGCTCAAGGGGCCGCCTGGAAGAGGATTGTGTGGAGGAGGGGGCTCTATCGGGAACTACTGATTCACGACCGGTTATACGTGTAACCCGTGGAAGAGACCAGGTAGGAACTAATAGCACGATTCGAGTTCCACTCAGGAAGCCAGCTGGAACTGGGGGGGAAAGATAAGAAAAGATCCCGTTTCCACTAAGTTAATTTTTGCGTAAAATAATTATAAAATCATAGAATTGAACGAAGTAATTGACAAGGCATTTTTACTATCCCCTAAGTTATCCTAGTGGCCAAGACATGCCGAGAAGGTGTCAAGGCAGCAATGTATACTGTAGGAAATGACGAGCCGCCATGGATTGATTCGAAAATTCCCCATTAAATGGGGGGACTGCATGTAGGATCCGGCGGACGGGGTCCATTTTCTGACCCTCGTCCGCCCGATCAGACGTGCACACCCCAAGTAAATGTAAGAGTGAGTAGAAGGATTCTATGTTTTCAGATGCCGAAATTCAAGAAGTCTGCATACATTGTCCATTTATTCGAGTTCTTACCATAAGCTACAGGAACAGGAGCATTGTCATGAAAATCCTACGCACAGAAAAATCATACACACAAAAATCATGCGCTCAGAAAGAATCATACACAACCGAAAGATCATACGCACACAAATCATATGCACACAAAATCATACACTCAGAAAAATCATAGGCCCAAAATAATACACTGGTAATGGTGTTGTAGATAATACGCACTAGTGCAAAGGCTAGTGGCATTGGCTCTAGTTAGTTGAGCTTGTCAGGTCATAGCGTGAGTTGTCTTCCCCTATATTGTTTCTGTTTCCCCTTTCCTCCCATAGACAAAGAAACCATTGGCTCTGCCACCCTCTGAATCCATGTCCCGTGCTGCGCCCTCTTGCACCCAGGTTCCTCCTTGCCCGAGTTCCTCTCCGCCCAAGTCTCTCCTTACCCGCCATCCACACGAGCACATTTGGATACCTTTATTGTGGCTCGATACCAACTGTAACGGGGTCTTGGCACTGGAGGGTAGTCCAAGGCACACAACGACAGGAGGGTACTAAACGATAACACTCGTTTAGCGTGAGGGTTCTGAGATGACAATCTCAGTTCAAGGCTGATCGTGTAACGGCAGATCAGGGTCAGGGTTCGTGGGTTCTTGGTGTGGGTCTTGGATATCAGAATGGAGGACATTATATTCTGAAGTACAGAAGTCGGGAAAGAAATACCAGGTAGCGTAAAGAATCAAGGAAATAAGGGACTTTTTTTTTTCATGTTTTTTTTTTCATTTTTATCATCATGTATTCGTTGATTAAGGTACAAGAAACAGTGTCGCGCGCTAGCTATGACCGAAACAAAACCTGTAAACAATCCAACAAGCCACTTCACCCCCTTATGGGAAAAATCAAACCCCTCCAATCCAGAGCCCATCCTCCCCCCTCATAGCCCCTAAGACGAAAGTGAGACGGATCAATACCTGCCTCAAGACACGTAAGGAAAGACAAGTATAGAAAAGAGACCAGGGAAAGACACAAACCCTTCGACGGGCCCTCCAAAACAAAAGAAAAGATTCTTACGGCACCAAGTGCCGACGCAGAGGAGAAATCAAACTACTATTGCCGGATGCCTGACGGTATGTCCCCTACCTATTCGGCTACGGGCAGGCGTTGTCACGGGCGGGCTGCCCGGAATATCGGCGACGCTTCAGACTTTAGCATGCGCCAAGGAGGTAGTGCTATACCATGACACAGCATAACCTAATGCGACGTTTGCGATCGTAGAGTGAATCGCTGGACCGGATGAGGAGGGCGAGGGGAGCCACCTAGCGAAGAGAGCCACTCAGCAGTGGAGGTGCCAGCTTATCGTGAGGGGTAGTAGGGTGCCAGCTAAGGAGGCAGATAAGGTGCCAGCTAAGGAGGGAGGTAGCAGTACGGGGCAAGCAGACCTGACGCGGAGGAAGCGGGAGACGGAGGGCTCGCCAAACAAGGGAGAAGTACGAACACGGAGGACGGAGATGGGGTCACAGTTTTTCGAATGCCGACTGTACCGATCCTGCAACTCAGGACAGAGTGGAATACCAGAGAGCAGGCCCACCAGGGCAACTACATCACGGATAGTGCGAAACTAGCTACCGTGTGTTGACGGAGGAAGGAGGGTTGCCGACCTTGCAAATCGCTAAGCGAGACGCGTCGCGAAGTGCGGGGTAAAGGGTAGGAACGTCAACGTGAGTGTGCTCAACGAAGACAGAACGGAACCAGAAAGGAATCCATAACCCCCGGGAGGGGAGGCCAAAGGCCCCAGAGAGAGGAAGGAGATGAAGGCGTGATGAACCCCCAAGCAGTTGCCACGGGCGGGGCAGATCAGAGGCGCGGGACACTCTCATGATGATTTCCCATGGTGTTGATATTTCAATCGCAGGAGGTGGAGCAGATGAGAAAGATGGAAGGAAATAAGGGGCTTTTTTTTTACTTTTTTGTAATTTTTACTTTTTTTTTTATATCATATATTCGTTGTTAAGGTACAAGAAATCGCATGGAGCGCTAGCTATGGCGAAAACAAAACCCAAAATCCAAAACAAACAAACAAAGGAAACATCAGGCACCAAAACACTTCATCTGGGGTCCGTACCGGTCCCAGGCCCACATACGGGCGCGAAATTCAAGCAAGTACATCTAAGGAAACCCTCCCTTCACCAGCGGAGAGCATGAAAAACAAGAAAAAAGTTAAACCTAGCCTTCCGGAGACGACCCAAGGTAACCAAAGGAAACTACATTAGAAGAGAGGCAAGAAATAGGGGAAGCAGGGGAGATCGGGTGTGAGAACATACCCGGGGGGAAGGCTGTAGCCGTAGACTTAATGAAGCGGTGAGGGGGCCCAGTAGGGTGGCCGTGGACCAGAAGGGGGCGTTGGGACCAATGTCAAGAACTCTGTGAAGGTGGCGAGTCCTGCTAGGTTGCTTGGCTGAGCAGTGGAGGATGGCGTGCTTGAATGTCTTGGGGGCAGCCTGGCCCTTGGGGCAGGTGATAGGGACATCCCTGTCCCAGGAGGTGTGGGCGCGGAGGTAGCTCTTCCCAGATCGCATCTGCTGAAGACGGCCTGCGGAAAGATTATCTAGGCCCATGAAGGAGTGAGAGTTGAGCGAGGGGCGGTACGGGTATCTGGCCGGGTCTGGTGTGGCCTCTTGTCATTCTTTCATGAGGAGACTCCTGCACTGGAGCTTCAGGTGGGGGTAGGAGCGGCCCGGGGGGGGCTCGGGGTACTGGTCGATTAGCAGGTGCTGGGAGGTGACGGGGAGGGGACCGACCCCGTCCGGGCCCAGGAGAAACATCATGGAGTGTGGGAGGGCGTAGAGGGGGACCTGGGCCCTCTTCTTAGAGGGAGGTCTTGCCTCGAGCCACAGGAGGGGGAGGCGGCTGCCCGCGTTCCTCGCGCTCAGGACCCTGTGGTCTGGTGAGTGGCGGTGATGGGAGGGAGTTTGCGCGGAGGGTGGGAGTCTTGCGGTCGCAGGGTTGATTTCCGGGGAGGAGCACATAATCCTAAGGTTTGCCAGGTGTCGCTTGTACGCGAGGAGAAGCTCGAGTGGTGGGAGGCAGGCCTCAATGGCCAGGATATCCGTGGGGGTAGACATGAAGCAATTAGTTGTCCATCTCTGGACCTTGTGCCAGAACACAGAGAGCTTCCTGATCATGTGGACGGTGGGTATGAAGAGGTCCGCGCGATAGCTGAGGATGGGGAAGAGGAGGGAGGAGGCCAGTCTATGGCAGAGGAAGAGCGGGAGGCCGACCCCCGGAGGGGAGAGCCGCTTGACAGCCACAAAGGCCGCCTGGGCCTTGGCCAGCCTTTTGACAAAATGGGGGGTAGTGGAGATCGAGGGGGAGAACCAGTAGCGTGGCCACCTGACCTCACTCTTCGGTGTGAACACTGTTCCCAACGTGCCAGGCCGGCCAGGCTTCGGTAAAGCCGGGCCCGGCATGTCGAAATTCTCTCAGAGCTAGCTTGGCCCGAGCCTGCAGGCCTGGTTAAGCCTGAGCCTGGCCTGGCCGGGCCCCCCTATAGGCCATATAGGCTTTTTCCCGGCTGCATGATAGGCCGGCCTGGCCTATATATCCTAGGCCGGCCTATACGGCTTTGGCCGACCCACTTATAGTGAGAGGCTGATCTGTGTCAACAGCAAACTTCATGGTAAATGTTTCCCAATTACGGAATATGATTAAAAATAAAGTAACGGTTTCGCTTATTAGCAAAAGAAATACAAAAAAATACTAGAGGTAGTGAATTAATTAACTGGTTTTGTGATTAATTAAGAAGTATCATAATAGCCGAAGGTAAAGGAGGAAAGAAAATCAGAGGCGATAAACTCGGAAGAGGGGTGGGGGGTAGGGGCGTTGAATTCGCTTAACATAATCTGTTCTCAACGCTAATCTCGCAGCCTATAGGCGCCTATCAGGCCTGATAGGCTTTCGTAGGCCAATGGAATTCGGCCTATATGGGCCTAGGCTGTCTTCCGGAGCGGCCTGCCTTAGCCCTGCCTACGGCCTATAGGCCGGCCTACCATCGGCCTGGCCCATTGGGAACACTGGGTGTGAAGACCGACGCGTGAAGTTGGACCGGAGCATTGGAGATGGGGTCTCTGTCTCTGTTCGTACGCCAGTGGATGAGCTCCGTTTTGGGGACCGAGAAGCCAACTCCTAGTCTGGACCCTCTGGTCTTCCGCCTGGCATACTGCTTCTGTAGTATCTGGATGTTGCGCCGATAGGACGCAGAGGAGGCGGTTAGACCGAAGTCATCCACATAGGAGAGGGAGAGACCATGGGGGATCTCGTGATGGAGGCGGGAAACGTAGATAACAAACAAGAGTGGAGAGACTGGGAACCCCTGGGGGGTGCCCACCAAACCAGGGGCGAACACTCTGGGGGATCCTTGGTACAGGAGCAGGCATGACCTGCCGGAGTGAAATGACCTGGTCCAAGACACAAGCTACAGGTTGACCCCCTTGGCTCTGAGAATGCCGCAGAGGGTGGAGGGGTTTACGTTGTCGAATCCCCCCTTAATGTCGAGAAAGAGCGTGGAGACCTTCCTTCCAGCCATCTGTAGGGTCTCCACCTCGTGGATGAGGGTAGTGACCGCGTCGGAGGCCGAGAGACCAGCCAGCCAGCCGCATTGGTGCAGGTTGAGGAGGCCGGTTGCACGGGCCATACTGGAGAGTCTAGAGTTCATTATCCTCTCTAGGATTGTTGAAAAGGTCTGGAGTAGCACTATAACGCGGAAGGATGAGGGGGAGTCGTATGAGGGCTTCCCGGGCTTATCTAGCACTAGGCCAGCGGCTCTCGTGAGGGTGAGGGGGTGGGACATGTAAGTCACCAAAGGGGCGAGCAGGTCGTGGATCAGGTGAGGGGCCACATGGTGCACCCTTTTCCATACCGAGTTGGGGGTCATGTCAGGCCCGGGGGCCGACGTTGGGGAGGAGCGGGCAAGGGCCCTGCCAACCTTGTCCAGCGACAAGGGGAGGCATTCCCTGAACGGGAGCAGGATGGTGTCGAGAAACATGGCTGGTTCACTGGGGAAAAAGTGATCGAGGAGGGCCTGGGTGAGTCCCGGAGGAGTGGAGGCCCCCGGAAGGTCCGCGAAGCGGGGCGGAGGATGGCCGACGGCTAGTTTCTTGGCCGTCCACACAGTCTGGGGGGTTGCAGTGGCTAGGATGGAGGACCAGTGATCCCTTTTTGCCTTCTTGATGGCCTTGAAATAGGCGCACCTTGCCACCCTTGCGGAGGCGGGGAGGGCGGCACCGAAACGATCACGTTCCCAGGAGCGGAGAGCCGGGATGTAGGCTTTTCTAAGCATCGACAAGAGTTCAGACCACCAAGGCTTGGATCGATAGGACACCCTCTTCAGAGGGGTGTGCTGCGCGAATTGGGATGTAACTCTAGCTAGGTTGGTGCTGAACCAGATGTCTAGGGAGCGCGTGGTAGGGAGGGGGCGACGGGCCAAGATAGTCGTAGCTTACAGGGAGGATTCCAAGGAGGACCAGTCAGTCAGGGCCCAATTCGGGGTTGGGGGAGGGGCCCGAAACAAGGGGGCCTCAAAGCGGAGGAGGATTGGGATATGATCAGACCCGGTAGAGGGAAGGGGGTCGGACCACACTGTGAAATACGGTGCGCGAAGAGGGCAGGCGAAGGCGAGGTCCTGGACGCCAGGGCGCCCAATGAGTGCCATAGAGAACCGAGTAAACATACCCGGGGGGTTCAGGAGGGAGAAACCTAGGTCTGTGGCCCTATCGAAGTAGGGGGTCGAGGTGGCAATCTCGTCCTCCTTGAAGGCCCTGAGGGGGTCAGCCGTGGGGTGATGGATATTCAGTTCACCCAGCGTGAGGGTGTGAAGAGGCCTGGAGGGGAAAATAATATCCGGTAAAACAGAGCGAGTTTTGTTCGAGCGGCCTTTGGTGCTATAAGAGTTGATTATCGTGAAACCAGTGGTGGAGGGGTTGAAAAAGCCGTCAGGGGTGAAGAGGTCCAAAGCCATAATATCACCCCTTCCGAAAAAGCGGGGCAGGAGGGAAACTGAAGCCAAAAAGGAACTTTAAACATAACAGTCGACCCGGGGCTTACAGCCACCAGTCATGGGGGGGAAAAAACAGTAAACAAATTAAACGAGGGGAGTTTGCCCCTGTAGAGTTGAGGGTCTTGGAGGTCGACAATGGATGAAGGTGGGCCAGTTGCGTGAACGACCCAAACAGAGAAAGGAACACATGCCAGCTCCCGAGGCGGTTGTGTGGAACGAGTGTGAAGGGTTTCGGAGGAGGGGGCGAGGCCTGCTCACCTCCGCATGAGGATTGGTCGTACTGCATTAGCGGGCCCGGCCCGAGTTGCTTCTACTCATGGGTGAAGGGCTCTGAGGCTCCACGGGGGGGAGCTGTCAGACGCCTGGTGCGGGCCTCACAGAGGCCGGAAGTATCGTATTCCTTCTGGCCCTTGGAGTAGCCATCTCGAACGCCGACTGGAGAGAGCGGGTGGGTGAAGGGGGGGGCGAGACGTCTCTGTCGTCAGTTGCCGTGTCCATCTCGTCGCCAGTTGACGGAAGAGGAACGACTTCGGTGGCAACGGTTGAACGCCTGAGAGGGGGCGGTGACGGGCGGCTTTCGCAATCCCTATTGATGGCAGTATGCTCCGCCCCGCAGTTAACGCAGCGGGGAGGCGAGGAAGAGCAACAGCCAGGAACAGCCTTAGCGTTGCCACCTCCAGGGCAGGTGGGGTTAGGACACTGGTGCATTGCGCGGGTCTGGTTGAGGGAGTAGATGGGGCAAACGGGATCGGCTGAGGGGCACCTGGGGGCGACGTGGCCGAAACCCCAGCAGTTCTTGCACTGCGTGTACTGGTTGGAAGAGTTGGCGCGTTCAATGGTGCGCGATCGGGAGCAGAGTCTGATCGAGTAGCCTATCGTGAGAATGTCTTCAGGGTGGACAGAGACGATGACGGAGGTGGCAGTCTTGCCCTCCCTGGATCGTGTGTCGGTGTTGAGATATCTGGCGGCAAGGATGCGGATGTTTTGGGAGGTGAGGATTGACTCCGCGAGGCACGGGAAGAGTTCCTCAGGGTCCTCCGGGAGGAAGGTGAGCAGAAGGGAGTGGATGGCGAGCTGAGCTTCGTTGGGGGCGAGGTGGAAGGGCAACCAGGCAGAATCACCCACGGGGAACGACTTATTGAGTTGGCAGGCAAGGGCGTCGAAATATGGTGCAAAAGCTGCGGCGGGGGTGGCAGGGTCGGTGACGAGAAGGGTGACTGAACCTCGGTCGTTGACCTTGGTGGTGACAGCGAGGGGAAGGATACAGTTCGCATCTCTGAGGACGCAGGCGGCAATGTCGGGAAAGGTGGCAGCAATCAGGGGCGCCTGTGGGTGTTCGGAGGGGGAAGAACGACGAGTGTAGAATGTCCTCTCGGCAGTAGGGAGTGACCTTGGTGCCTGAGTTACAGGGGCGAGGTTACTGGCTGACGCGACTTTGGCGGCGGTGAGGGAGCTCTTATTCCTCTTGCCCTTCGTGGTCCCTTTGGAGGCGGCCTGGACATACGAGGCTTGGGGCTTGGGGCAGTCAGGGGCGAGGTGGCCTGAGATGAAGGTTGTGGGGTCGGGGTACTTTCCCTCATGGAATGCGTTTGCTTCCCAAGAATCCGGGAACTTGTCCGTGTAGGCACAAGGGTCACGGTAAAAGGCGCATCTACCCGGGTCATACCGGGGGATGTCAGGGTCGAAGGAGGAAGTGGGAGGCTTGTATGGGGGGGGAGCGCGGGCCTTTGCCCTGGGCTGTTTTGGAAGGGGTGTGGGTCATGTGGTGACACCGGCTGGCGGAAGTGGAGCCCGAGTAGGGGCCTGCGCAGGAGGGGGGGGGCAGCTGACACTCTTTGTGGCAGGTCACGTAGGGAGGCGTTGATGGGGGAGAGTTTGCTGTCTAGAGCCGAGTTGATGGGGAGGGTTGCCAATATTGACTGGATGGTGCCTAATTGGGTTGTTATGGTGGCCAGCTGACGGGGCATGGACGCGAGGCCGTTGAGAGCAGAGCAGGAAAGGGGGACAAGGATCGTTTCACCATCGGAGAGGCCGGAGAGCTGGCTGTCGTCAAGGATCGGGAGTTGAATAGATGAAAGGTTAAGACGTTGGCGGGTCTCGCAAACGAAGTCACGGATGTAGAGGTGGGTTCCTGAGAGGTCTGGGGCACAGGACTGCCTC
>Ga0307510_10010665_pt1 | contig 10920 bp, 10 predicted proteins | sample 12_EM_MG_FD_207224 | JGI IMG/M metagenome (GOLD analysis project Ga0307510, IMG submission 207224) | Populus trichocarpa ectomycorrhiza microbial communities from riparian zone in the Pacific Northwest, United States - 12_EM | ecosystem: Host-associated > Plants > Roots > Unclassified | place... | reverse complement strand
TTAACCTCCCGAATACAGTACCGATACCGGGTTGATTATACAGTATCGTACGCCTCATTCAGTTCTAATCGTTTACCCTATCAACTTCGAGCCAATTGTTTCCCGCCCGCTCGTAGACGCTTAGCTCCTACGGTACTTCCCCAGAACATCGCCTTCATCCCCCATCCATCCTCCTTCTCCTCTGTTCCCGGCCTTCTATCTCATTTCTCATTTCCGCCATGAGAGCATAGGAACGTCACTTCCTCGGAACACCCAGAAAACCAAATGTTTACAGCAACACGAACCTTTTTTAGACGCAACCGCAAGAACTTTGCTATCGGTGTCGGTCTTGCCGGCGCTGGCTACCTTGTCACCAATTATGTCCTATCGAAGCTCTCGGATGCCCGAGAGCGCATGTCCAGTGACCGGATAGCCCGCGAAAAGTGACGTCTCCCCCTTGTTCCCTTGACAATTCGATTCGCCCGTACTGATATGGTGGTTGTGGGGGTGAAGTCTCCGCCGACGGTTTGAACAAAATCAGGAGGATTGCACGTTCACCGTGCAAGCGCTGCTCCCCACAGCTACACAATTGATTCTCGAGGAGTTGCCCGTTGAGAAACTGACCCAGGAGCTGCAGCAGAAGAAGGCTGCGCGAATCGCGAAGAGTGGAACTCCTGCAGGAGCTATCATACCGGCTGATGCAGCATCTGAGGCTTCGACGGCTATTACTGCGTCCGGAGGTAAAGACGACGACGCGCAATCGGTACAATCCTTCGCTTCAGAGTCGTACGTGATGGCACAGAGGGAAGGCGAAGAGAAGCCAGCAACGAAGTCAAGGGTGAAGCTTTGGGATGAGATTAAGATTAGTTGTAAGGCTTCCGCAAAGTACTGCTCCCATTCTCAAGCCGCAGACTAATCAGATTGCGCCTAATTCAGCTTTATCACGGTCCTTCACTCTACTATACACCCTTACTCTCCTTAGTTTACTGACCAGAGTCCAACTCAACCTCCTCGGCCGTAAGAACTACCTGTCCTCCGTAGTCACCCTATCGGCGCGCGATGGTGAGCCCACCATTCACCTGGAAGATCATGAGACTAGAGGTTATGGAACGGACATGGCAACCAACCAGCAGTACCTGACCTTCTCTTGGTGGCTGCTGAACCAAGGATGGCGGCGACTCCTTCAGAAAGTTGATCAAGCCGTTCGGGAGGTTTCCGCTTCGTATGTTACCCCCTCTTTTTTTCCACTCCTCCATTCAGTGCGTGACAGGCGGCAGCTCCACTACGGTGATTGAAAGTTGAAATGAGTACTGACAAGCCTGGATCTAAAGATGGACCGCAAGGGACACCATCTCACTAGGGCAAATGAAACAACTAATCCTCGAGACCCGAAAGATCATCGAAGCGGAAGGGGAATCCAGGTAAGCAAGCCCAGATCCCCCCATCTTATGTCGCAATCGCAATCGCAATCACGATACCTTCTCCACGTGGAAGACTCATCACAAAACCCCACATCTCAGAAGCTAACCACACAAGGCCTACCAGTATCTGGCTTCCGTACCTCCTCCCCCCACGCTCTGACGAAGCCATAGTTCTGGCCGAATCCGGCATCGCCGCAACCCCCGAGGGCGAAGACCTTGACATCGTCTCCCCATCCCTCCGTCGCCTCCTAGACGAGACCTCGGACCTAATAGACTCTCCCAACTCCTCCGCCGTGATGGGCAAAATGCTGGACGCCGGCTTCGACTTCTTGCTGGAGAAACTCGCCGATGGAGCGTTCAAGCAGAAGGCCATGGCGCTGCCGGCTATCATACCGGCGGAGAGCCGCATCACACCTGTACACGATGATGATGATGGCGAAGAGAAGGCTTTGATGGAGGGCGATTCCGCGACGACAAAGTTTGCCAGCGTGCTCGCTGTACTCGCGAGACAGGGGCATTTGATTGGGAATGGGGTGCCGAACGAGTACTTGCAGGTATGTTTTTCTCCCTCTTTCCTTTCCCTCCGATTTCATCCCACGCCCGTCTCGATCTGTTCATCCCACGCCAGACAACACTGCAGTGCTTTTATTGTACAACGAAGCTATGTGTGAAGTCTTGGTAGGTCCAACGTTGTTAACGGGGTGTGATTGGATAGGCTATTGAGCAACAAAAGGAGTTAGAAGCTTTCAGTGCTTTGGTATATTCGTCAAATTTTGAATTCGTTGCCGAGACGGACGACGGTCCTGCATCTTGGTTCTGAAACACGAAAGATGGACACCTTTCTTTTCTGTTTGCTCTATGATTCTCCAAATACTCCCCCCCTTCCTCCGTTCTACAAGACTCATTCCCTTGCCTCAAAGTACTGGTATCATGTATTGTATCAAGAGCTGCAAATGCAAGGTTTTTCCTTTTCTTGCCGTTCCTTTTAATTCGAAGCAAATCATTTCCCTAGGCCGTTTTTCTTTCCAAAGGAGTCCACTGCATTATCTCCTTACAAAAGAGGTTAAGCATGCAAATAAAACCAAAGGAACCCTAAGACTATAGAACAAAGCCGAACTCTAAAAAAAAAGAGAGGAAAGGAAAAGGAAGAGGGGAAAGGTGATATCAAAGAAATGGAAAAGAAAGGAAAATAAGAAGCTCATTAACCGCTCATTGATCCCATTTTTGCCTACATTGGCTTTTGACTATAAGAATAACCCAGCAAAAAATAAACCCAGTGGCTAACCAATCGTGTCTTCGTGTGCATGTGTCATATCGGCAGCTTTGCGTCGCATTAGAATGAGCACCATATCGTTCGGCCTTTCACAACGTCTTATCACCAGTGACAGCATCAGCCTTTGCACGAAGGTTGGAGGACGCAACGTTGGCGCGGCCAGTAAATTGCTTGGCAAAGACAGGCTGGAGGAACGAGCGGAAGACAAGCTGAGCGCCACTATTTTTTAAAGAATCGATTGTTAGTATCAAATAGGACCAAACACAACAGGAACACCGCATGCCTGTGGCGAACATCATGGGGAGGAATACCCGAATTGAGGAAGACCAAGCCACATGATAAGAGCAAACTTGAAGACGTAGTAGAACGGTAGCCAGTAGGTCACAGAGATAGCAGACTCGATCACGCTGAAGAATGCAAATACAACCCAGTAACTAATGTGGTAATTGAGTCAGAAACAAAAGCGCTCTAACCATGGCGTGAAGGAGGATCAACACGTACGTAAGCCATTGTGTGTCGTCAACCTTGGTGAGGGTGAAGAGTGCGTTAAGTGAGTAATAACCGGGAATGAGGAAGCCAGCAAGATTTGTCAAAAGTTGACCGCCATAGTTGAGGAAGATCATAAAAAAGTATACGAATCCAAGCCCGAGGACAACATATACTTTAGGAGCACCTATGGAGATAAGAACGCAATAGTTAGCCAAATTTGGCAGAGAAAAAATATTTAGACTTTCCACAGCAACATACCGGTTTGTTTCTCGAGGTTGTTAAGAGCAGGATATTTCGAGAGCTGCGTTAGGCCGGATAGATAAGCAAAACCATACACGGAGGAAGCTGGGGCGTTGGGGGGCCGAGCAGGGGGTCACAAGGGAAACTTGTCGAGAAAGAGGACAACAAACCTCTTTGTCGAGCTGCGAGACGAGATTTTGGGCCTTATCTTGGAAAGACATGTTGGTTATGTTTGCTGTTAGAAGGGCGAGTTGGACACAGGGGCAGGGGGGTGGATGACGATGAAGTCGTAGGAATTAGGCTTCCACGGAAGGATATGTTGCAACGGAGAGCGTGTGCAATGAGAATGGAGAGAGATAAGGGGAATCGGGAAGGAAAGAGACAGAGAGGAATGAAGGGGAGAACTGTAAGATTTAAGTGGGAAGAAGAAGGAGGAGGAGGAAGAGGAAGGAGGGAAATTTGGAGAGAGAGGGAGGGAAGATGGATGGATGGGTGGGCGATATCGGGGAAGGACGGCTCTGATGATGCTGGGGGTGTAAAAAAAAAAAAAGAGTTATTGTGGGCAGAAGTGCTAGCAGAGGAGCAGGCTAAGTATTCGAGTACAGTAGCGAGGTAATGGTCCCTTTCTAACTTGGATAAGATATGGTAACGTAGCTTAGTCCAGAATAGAAAAAGAAGGCAGAGGGAATGGAATGAGGGAAGGATTCGGTCTGAATGTCCCAGGCGGCAATCTTGAATTGACAGGGTGGCCTGGAAGTGAGGGAGTTGGGAAGTCCGTTGACCAACTTCTACGCCTGAACGACCAATAGGTGCTATCATACCTTTTTTTTCCTATTGAACTACAGAAACCTGAACTAACGGTAGGGGTGATAGTATTTGGACTATTTTTTTCCCTCTTCCCCTTCCCTTGATGCAGCGAGGGAGTAAAAAATAAAATAAAAAGATGGTGAGTTGCTTGCTTTAGTCAAGAGCTGTTGTTTTCTCCTGCTTGCTGTTGTTGGCATGTCGGTGGCTTGCGTTGATGCAATGCCGGCCGACATCCAGCGAATTACGTCAATTTTTGGTAACTGAGGTACATATCATAACCGTTCTCGAGCACGATGCGAATATCTGGTCTGCCCTGTAACAGTGTAACGGCGATAAACTTGTTTCGAACAATTGTCACCCTTAGGCCAAGGAACCCCTAAGGTAAAGGAAAGCATAGGTATCCGTGTCCTTGTGATAGCCTCAAGGATGCACCACGATCACGCCAATTCTTGGTGAAATCCCTATCTTTCCTCTGGTTTAAGAGGGGAACAACGAGCAAGAGAACCATCCTTCACCCCTAGGTTGGGCATAACACTTATATAAGCGGGGAAGATATTGTGTCCGTGCGGCCAAAACTTTAATGCCCATACCGGTACCAGCACCAGTATCAAACCTGCCGGCTGCTCCCAAAAATAAGATGTAATTCCATTTCTAGTATTCTCGATTTCCGAGTCTTGCAATCGATACTGGGCTTGGATGCTAAATTACTGTAAAAGGCTTTCCTCCTCCTTGCTTCTGTCCCCTAAATTTCCCACACTGGAGATAAGGTAATCATAATATGACTAAGCAGGGAAACTGCCCCGTTACATGTTTGAAACCCAAGCTGTCGTTGTCCGGGCGACAACCCATCTCCGGAGACAACCTTTCTGTGCTCGTCCTCTCTGGCCCCTCTCACGAAGGAAGCAGCAGAAAAGAAAAGGAAAACAACTTGTTCGCTCTGTGTGCCTTGTCCACCATAACAACACGTTCCCCTCGATAAACATCAAAGAATTCTTAGCTTCTTTGGCCGTTCTTCTCATCTCCTCCAGCTCTATCACTGCGTTGTAGCGTTATCAGGTAATCTCTTGTTGTGTGGGTATCTCATCCTGCCATTTCGCGCATCTTGTCAACACTTTACCTCGACTTATCCTGACGTGAGGGATCAACATCACAACAACAACCGTTTTCTTTCGTCTTGACAACCACCTCCACACACATACTGCGAAACAACGACTGCCACCCCTCCTCCCACTGTTGCCCCACCAACTTCATCAGCAATAACATCTCTCTGCCCCTTTTGGCTATGGAGGATTCTTCTGGATCCGGTTCGCCTTTGCCCCAAGGTAATTGCTCATTTTTTGTTTTTGATGACTTCCTTTGTTCCTCCCTGATTGTTAAATCCCCCGCTCCATGAATCTTTCATTTCCTTATCCATTCTCGCGTTTGTATCTGTTTCGTTCAGTCGGCAACAAACTTGTAATTTGGGTTCCTTTCTCACTCATTTTTATTCGTCATCAAAGGCCCCAATTCCTCCGGACATTCTCAGACCGCACGCTCCAGGTCTCGTTCGATCACTTCCAACTCGAGCACGCCCCATCCTAATGCTCATCCCCGGATTGCCTCTGGCATACCGCAGTACAACCAGGAGCCATACAACAGCGAGAATCATCCAATGACCCACCCGTCTCTTCTTGTGATGACCCACAACCAGATAACTGAAATACAGCCTTCCATTGGTACCTCTCTCGAAGGTTCTCCACAGACGAACACTGCCTTCCCGATCGATCCGGCTCTTGGAGGAAGCCCCCCCGAACAAATTCCTCTGCCCGAGCTTAGATCTCCAGCCACTCCAATCCCAGACATTCCAAACTTTGGCCAGGATCGTGTACCTAAGGATGAGGAAAGTCGTGAGTTTGACTCTGGGATGGCTGTTGACGAGGAAGAAGAGAATGTAGGACCCTCGTCTGGAAGGAATTCAAAACGAGGGTCTGCGATCGTTGAGGACAGTGATGCCGAGCTTCGTCGGTTAGCTGAGGAAAATAAAACAGTCCCATTGGATGAGCTCGCTAGAAGGGTCAGAAATGATGAAAACACACCTTCCGCCGAAAAGACAAGGCAGGTTTACGGCTTAGGATGGTAAGTTTCGCCTTGTCTACCCTGTAACTACCTATTGGCCCTATAAGAGCTCCCAGTGGTCCCTGAAGCCTTTACCCCTGCTGCAGCAGCCTTCCTTACCCTTAGAGCCCGATTTACGCGCATATTGGAAACTAACTCTATTCCTCTAGGTTGCAAAAGAACTGCGAGAGAGTTCCCGATGCCTCGGTCGCCGTCCCTCGTAATCGTGTATATGCCCGCTATGTCGGCATTTGTGCAAATGAGCGCATTAAGCCTTTGAACCCTGCGTCTTTTGGAAAGCTAGTCCGTCTCATGTTTCCTGAAATAAAGACACGCAGACTTGGAGTCCGTGGACAATCCAAATACCATTACTGTGGTATTCGCCTCGCAGGCGAGCAGTCATCCCCCAAAGTGTCGCAAGGTTCAGGTTCCGCCTCAGGATCGGAACCACCCGCGCAAGCGGCTGGGGATGATCATCTGCAAGTCTTCAACCCTTCTGCTCCTTTGCTGTCTAAGTTACTGACAGATGGCAGAATGAGTAACGGCTCGGCTCCGCCCTTCAGTAATAACACCGTACAAAAAACAATTCAAAACAGCATCAAAAATTCTTCATATAAAGCCTCCAGCATTTCTATCAATTCTCCCGTGTCATCATTCCTCCAAAACGAGCTGTACTTTTCTCGCAATGAAGCAGACAACCTATCATCAAATGAAATCCTCAAACTCCCCGACATAGACCTATATGCACCGCTTGGAACAGACCCTGATATATCAGCCACTCTCACAGCTATCTACAGATCTCATTGCACCTCGCTCATAGAATGTGTTCGATATATGCGCCTAAAGCAGTTTCATCAGCTTTTCATTTCCTTCCACGGCACACTGACCACTCCCGTCCAAAAGCTCTTAGGCGAACTCTCGATCGCTTCTTGGATTCGAGAGTCTGACTGGGTCATGTACAAGGTTGTTTGAATCCGTTGCTCCCGCTCCTCATCGACTGACTATACTTACCTTTTCTCTAGGAAATGATAAGACTGCTTTCCCCATTAGCGTTGCAGGTGGTACCTCCGTTCGTCGTAACTGCTCTTCGACATCTTTCCACGAACCTAACATCCCACATCTCGATGACATTTGCTGTCCAACCCCAGCATGTTATCGATGCGAAGATCGTACCATCTAGCATATTTTCCAGTCTCTTGGACCGATTGCTGCGTGTTAACGACGCCGCTCATGCAGCAGCCAGATTTCTTGGAAATCCTCCTGATAGGGAGCAAATGGTCAAAGACTGGAAAGATTATGTTAACGCGCAAACAATCGTGGACCGTGAATTGCCCTGTGGCTCTGCAGCAGTAAGAGAAATCCTGCAAACCGAGGTTATCACCCTATTACAGCCCCCTTCAACATCAGTAAATGGGATTCCCGAAGTGGAAGATGGCTCAGCGTCTACAGAAAGTGTCTTAGACCGATGGACGCAATTCCTGACCTACCTCCCTCACCGATTCCCAGGAACAGACCCACGACTCTTCAATTTGTGTCTTGGCGCTGCAGCATCTGCAGCCCTACGGGATTTAACAACTAACGGTGCTGTATCATTCGGTAGCTGGTGGGTCGTCCGTTGCTGGATAGACGAATGGATGGGGTGGCTCGCCGAGCGAGGTGGATTCCTTCGCCATTTTTCGGAATCACCGATACACATTGGTGGCAATCATGTGGGTGCTGAGGAAGAGCGTGTCTCTGTCGAGGCGGACTTGATCGATAATGGGGATGAGCTTGGTCATGATGATAGTGGTATATCTTTACGAGGAGGGGAGGAACCAATACATCTTCTGGATGAGGTAGGGGATGATCGAGATAATAGGATGGTCACTATCAAGTTTAGCAAGTAGTAGTCACGATATACTCACCTTTGTGGTGCGCCTTCTCTTATGATGCCTTACTTCGATTGATCTTTCGGCTTTATATATCTTTAATTGTTGAGTCTTTTGTTGCTAAGTTTTGTTTATTCCCCTTTCCTTGTTACGGTAGCTACTGAAGGGTCTGGAAGCGAGCCCTCCCTGAATTACTCATTTTTAATGAAGGTGCGATGATTGATTACTTTCTTGTACATCGGGGTTAAAATGCATTTTCTTTCCTTTCTTTCCTTTTTCTTTCTCTTACTATAGTGAAAGGGTGTTTTTTGAGGGTTTCTTTCTATTATTATTATTCTTCGACCTCCTTTTTACACATCATCATTTCGTCACCTTTATTGTTCTAGCTCTTTCTTTTGCTCCCTCAACTTTCTTCGGTTCTTTCCTTTGTTATAAACAGGGGTTGTCGGAGTACATGTAGGTTAACGTCTTTTTTTCTTTCACTCCTTCTCTCCAAGTTACTATGTCCCAAGCAAGATCTTCGAAATTACTCTCAGTCATTGTGTTGCATATGTATGGGTACAGCCGCTATCCTACAGTGTGGTTTTGGTGGTGATGGCGCGCCCTACGGTGCTCGAGTGCTGTGCTGCTTCAGTAGGAATTTGCCTTTTTGCCCCTACCTACCCGCATATTGCCACTATTGTGCGGTTGAATGGGCCATATTGATAAGAATGAAGCGGCATGACCTAATTTGACCAGAGAAAGGAGAGTACTGTACTGTACTCGAGTAGAGGATACGATGGGGTGATACCGGTATTTGATGCAAGGGAGGTCCCGGTGGATGCGAGGCTCGGGACAAAAATCGCCAGTAGAATGGCATGTGACAGCCCAAAATCAGGCTATCATACTTCGCACTTTCCGTTCAATGCTCGAGCACATCATAAAGCTGTAGAAAATTTCAAAAATCGATAGTATGGTGCAAAATTCTCTCAAACACCTCCCCTAGTGCTCATAGATTGTTACACTAATTTGGCATGCGATACCGGTATGATACCGGTGTCGGGCTACTTTCGTACTACCCTCTTGTTGTGGATGGTGTGTCGCGCGTGTGGCCACAAGCTCAAAGATTCCATATTCTTGATCGCGAAATCCCCCTGCTTGTGGTGAGCAAAGTACGGCACTGCGGGAGGTCTCTTGTGTAAGGTGGGGAGGGGGGTGTTGTTCTTCGCAAGAGGTACAAGAAAGCAAGAGGTATAAATACATGATGCGGAGCCCTCCATGTCTCCAGTATATCGTACAGATAACGTCCTCCGGTTGTAATCTACTCGAGTACTCGGGTACCGCATGGCCATCTGCATGCCCGACAGTACGATACACTCGTGTAACAAAGGTCTTGGCACCCTGGTAAAATTTTACTATTCAACTTGCTTCATCTCAACCACTCTACATAGCCCGCGCTCAAAGCAGAAATACTATCACGAGAGGGAGAATCTTGCAATTTCTATTCTTTTATTATTAATTCAGGTTGAGGGAGGACATACAGGTAAATGTAGAGGCATTCTTGTCCCATCACTTAGTCGGGGGGTACCAAGACTTTTGTTACGCTAGTGTACAGCACAGGTAATCGGGTTGCCAAGAAGTATTAATATCTCTACACAGAAAATTTGCAGCACTACTACTTCTTGGCAACCGGATTGTTTTGCTCACCACAAGTACCGTAGATCCCGTCCTCCTTTCTTCCCATCCCCGGCCAGAATGACACCACTAACTTGCCAGGACAATCAAACATTCCGCCAGTGGACCACTCCACAATACGCGATACTTCTATGCTTCCAACGATCGTGATACCCAACTCGGAGTCCTCTACACCTCGCCCGGTATCACCAACGACAATTTCCATTCCATGGTGGAGATAGCCTCTCTGTTCAGTGACACCTTCGAGATACGCGACGATAACGGACAATTTGTTGAAAGAGATGATGAACAACTTCGACCAGGCAATTACTATATTGCCGCTAACGGTAGGTCTCTTCTATCCCTTAGTCCGTCGCTGCGCACAAGCGATCGGTGGAATATGTCTCAGTTTGAAATGCTAAGGAATTTATTTCTAGTCAAGGAAGAATACTCTCTGAATGCCATTAATATAGTTCTGATTAAGGAAAAAGACCTCCCAGATCCGGTCATTTTCTTAACCAGATCTCTTGTGCGCAGCACCCCATGGTCTATGGGATACTTCCATCATTAGCAGCTACTCGGGTGAGGGGGAAATATTGGGACAAGCAAGGGCTAGTGGAATTACTCGAATTGGCGGTTATCTTACTTTTTTGGTTCTTTGATACTCCCTCCAGGGTATATGCACAGGCCTCTGCTACCCCTGCTTGTTCCAATACTTCACCCTACCCCTAGTACTCACTCCGAACAAGTTCCATCACGCTCACTGAGGAAGCTCCACTACTTCGTACGACTTCAACGCACTCCGGAACTCGCACTAGATCGTTCCGTGAAGCACTGTGTCACCGAGACGGAGGGTACATTTTAACTGGTAGGCTCGCTATCCTAGGTAGGTGGGTTGGCTTGCAAGCCGCCTATATCTTTCTCTTCGTATACGAGGGGCGCTGGAATCGTTATAGCTACTATAATTTGATCACTATTCCGCTCGATCGTGAGTCAGACGGATCGATCAACTCTGTCCAAAATGGGATTTTACTCTCCAACGAGATGCACAGTTTTTTTGATAACTATCTTGTGGCAATTAATCCCTATGTATGGA
>Ga0307510_10010663_pt1 | contig 10923 bp, 16 predicted proteins | sample 12_EM_MG_FD_207224 | JGI IMG/M metagenome (GOLD analysis project Ga0307510, IMG submission 207224) | Populus trichocarpa ectomycorrhiza microbial communities from riparian zone in the Pacific Northwest, United States - 12_EM | ecosystem: Host-associated > Plants > Roots > Unclassified | place... | reverse complement strand
CCGTGTACTGGTTACCTTATTTCCGTCAGCTTGGCATTAATGTCCGTCGGGTTCATCGTTCGCGTTTACCTTCTGCGTTTGACCCGTTCTTTAGGTCCCCGTCATCCTGGTTGGGAACAAGATAGATCTACGCGGCGGTGAAGTGACAAATGAAGCATTGGAGCATGAGATCAGGCCAATCATGGACGAGTTCAAGGTGCGTCACCCAATTTATCTCCCTGTCATTTTTTTTTCTTACCTGCAGAATGGCTCGTAGGAAGTAGAGACGTGCGTAGAATGCTCCGCCAAAATACCTCTGAACGTCTCAGAGGTGTTCTACTTCGCTCAGAAGGCTGTCCTTCACCCGACGGCTCCCCTGTACGATTCGAAAAAGCAGGTCCGCAAGCGTTCAATCCCACGCGCTCTACGGAGCATTTGTCTAACCTTGCTCGTTAGGCGCTCAAGCCAGCATGCATAGAAGCGCTCAGTCGAATATTCAAGCTTTGCGATACCAATAAAGATGGGCTGCTCGACAATGCAGAACTCAACGAGTTTCAGGTTTGCCTTTCTCCTGCGACATTAGCATTGGCGTGGTAATCACTCAGACGTGACAGCGTAAATGTTTCGATGCTCCATTGCAGTTGCAAGAGCTGGAAGGTATCAAGGTTATGGTTCTGGGATACAACCGTGATGCTATCCGTGACAACGGCCTGACCGAAGCGGGTTTTCTTCTTCTCCACACCATCTTCATCCAGCGAGGACGCTTAGAGACCACTTGGACTGTCCTCAGAAAGTTTGGATACGCGGAGGACCTCCGATTAACGGAAGCGTTTCTCTATCCTCAGTGCGTGTAACAATTATATTGACCCACATAGCCGATCCGACGAGGCTCATAGATTCGATGTACCCTCCGATTGTTCAGTCGAGTTGAGCCCTTTGGGATACCAGTTTTTTACGGACATTTTCGAGGTTTTCGATAAAGTATTAATATCTTTGACGTACTATTCCTCGTTAGACTGACAAGCTACTCCCAGGACCAGGATGGTGCTCTGAATAGGGATGAACTCGAGGATTTATTCAGCACCGCACCGCCAGGCATTCCTTGGCGAGATCAAAAGTTTCTCGGCTTGGACGACGGGGGAGCTGTTACTCTCCAGGCCTGGCTAGCCCGATGGAGGTGGGTTTAATGGCTCACATCGCCGGTCGAGTTTCCTCTGAACCACTTCGAGTATGATTACCTTGCTAGAACACCGGACTACTCTTACCTACCTTGCCTACTTGGGATATCCTGACGAACCTCGCACTGGCGCTCTCATTATTACCCGTCCTAGGAAGTACGATCGTCGGAGGGGTGATTCCTCCCGCAACGTATTCCTTTGCTACATCTGTGGGGCAGCCGGCTCAGGCAAAACTTCCTTACTGCGATCGTTTGCAGGAAAACAGTTCGATGATACGTATGTGCCAACGGAAAAGGTCCTGAGTGTGGTCAACTCTGTGGACATCCACGGATCAGAGAAATATCTAGTGGTGGGTTGCGTATGTCGTAAGGTCTTTCTTACTTGACCTCCGTTTCCCTCCCTATCCAGTTACAAGAATTCGGTTCAAGATACGAGACAGAGGCGCTTCGAAATTCCAAGAAGACAGACCTGGCTGACGTTATTGTCTACGTGCATGATTCAAGCGATACAAATTCGTTTTCGTACATCGGTTTTTTGAGGGTGAGTACCCCAGCGGCATCTTTCTGTCTGTCACGGACCCTGACTTTAGGTAAGCAAAAATACAGTCTTGACCATATCCCTACCCTCTTCGTTGCGACGAAGTCGGATTTAGACCTAGCCCAACAGGTGAGCCAATAATTCGCTCCTTTCGAAAGAATAGTGTGTGATGCAATTTACGCCACACCAGAGACACGAGGTACAGCCAGATGTCTACTGCAGAAGACTCAACCTACAAGTGCCAGTCGCGGTTAGCGTGAAAACAGGCCAGGTCGCTGACGTCTTTCATGCCATCTGTGGCGTCGCCATGCACCCGTATGTGAAAAAATCAATTAGCTTACCTCCCAGAATGATCAGTTGACGTGCCGCATGCTGGTGGTGCAGAAATTCTTCGATCCCAGGAGGCGCTGACCGAAGTTTGTCACCCGCGGCGCGTTTACGCACTTACATCGTGTTTTCGGCGCTTGTGGGAAGTTTTTCTGCAGGGGTGTTGGTGGCGTATCGAACATTTGTTCGACCAGGGACGGTTGGAGGGCAGTGGATATGGTGGCTTCTGGGTGGACGTTCTCAGTAGATCGAGCTAATATAGTGGATCGAGGTCGTGTTATGGCGAGGATTGACGGGGATTACGATTGTGCGTGCGTGAGAGTGAGAGTGATCCGATTAGCGTAAGTTCAAGGCGCATGGCCGACGCGGCGTGCACTTAGGCGATTGCCTTGAGGAGTCTCAAAGGGCTCAAACTCATGCAACGAGGTTGAAAATACGACCATTAAGTCTTCTCTTTTGCCGTTCTTAAAGCCCGCCCACGACACTAAAAAGTTATCAACAACTCAAGACACTGCCTACACCATCACTATGGATGCTGATATGGACTTCGAACAAGGCGCTTCTGCTGACGCCCTCGCCATCTTCCAAGAGGCCTACAATGCTCAGCAAAGTCCTCCACCACCCGCCGAACATGACCGCAAGATGCTGTACGTTGCAATCTCTCCGTCCCGGCCCCTATGTCTACTGTGCTCACTCAATCGGACCTAACGCATCCGCAGCGATCTCGTCTTTGTGCAAGACTGCACCGGGAGCCAGGGGTCCTACATCTCCTCGGCGACCAAGAACATCCAGCTCATCTGCGACAACATCTATCAATCGGGCAAACTGCAGGCCCGCGAGGACCTGCGCGTCGGCCTCGTCGCCTATCGCGATCACCCCCCTCAGGACCACACTTACGTGACGCGCAACTTTGGCTTCTCGTCCGACATCGACAAGGTCCACCGCGACCTCTCGAGCCTGTACGCCTCGGGAGGCGGCGACGGTCCCGAGGCCGTCACCGCCGGCCTCGCGGAGGCGCTCAAGATGGACTGGAGGATGCAGGCGAGCAAGATGATCGTGCTCATCGCCGACGCACCACCGCACGGCGTCGGCGAATACGGAGATGGTGAGTCTCGCTTGCTCCTGCTCTTTTTGCGTGGATGCCGCTTCGCATGGAGACGTGCGTGCATATATATACATCATCCTCTCCATTTGGAAATCAGGATTCGACGATGGGTCCCCCGACGGCAATGACCCTCTCGTTCTTGCTCGGGAGATGGCCACTCGCGGAATCACTCTGGTACGTGTGTTCGTCTCTGCGTAATTATTTTTTTTTCCTCCTGCGATTCTCCTGACATCATATCTATCCACTTGCTTTGCAGTTCTTTGTGGCATGTGAGCCCGCGCTCAGCAGTTATTCCGTACGTCCTCTTTCTCTGGTATCATGTCATCCGTCTTGACGTCCCTTTTTCTTATGTTCTTATCATTGTTCAGTTCGCGACGGATTTTTACAAGGCGCTCGTCAACATCACATCCGGTATCATGCTCCCCTTGACGACGGCGGACCTTCTTGCACACGCTATCGTTGGCCTTGTACTCGAGAATCTCGACATGGAGCGTCTTGTGCGCGAGGTAGGGCAGGCCGTCGCGCAACGGATCTTAGGAAATAACGAAAGCGTGGACGACGTCGCGCGCGAACTGCACGAGAAGCTACTCTTACGAAACGAGAGCACGAAGAAAGTTGTCATAGAGAGCATCTACAGGGACTCGGACGAGGCGAGGCACAACGTCGAGGTCTTCTCTAGGGCAACCAACCTCACAGAAGCGCGCCCGCATCTGCGAAAGGTTTGTTACTCCCAGACACCCTCCTCGTTCTCAAGCACGGATACTAACCCTACCCACCCTTGTTTTCCTTTTCGATTGTTTAGATCAATGGGACCCGTTTCACGGACAAGTACATGCAAGTGCGGATGCTCAGCGCGAGGGGTTCCTACGGCTACCCGCCATCCTTCCCCCCGCGCCCGCCGGAAACTCGACCGGTCTTCACGGCGTCGTCACCACCGCGCAAGGTAGTCACCGACTTTGCGGCGTTCGGCACGTCAAAGACGTCGAGTGTGTATGGGACTGCCGTCCAATCGACCCCGTTCTCCCTGGCGGGCAACAAGGCGGCGTTTGGAAGCATGCGGACGACCACGCAGAACAGCATATACGACGACGAAGAAGAAGAGGACCAGAGCGACGGGAGACAAAGCGTGTTATTGAGAGAGGATCCTATCTCTCTAGAACAGGTGCGCTCGGGTACCCTACTCTTTTGACCGTTTGGCTAATGCCTTGGCGACATGGACGTGTAGGCTCGTCGTATTGCCATGCAGAGCGCATGGCGTAGTACCCGAGGCTAGCATGCAAATCACATACCTTCTTGGGAAGCTGTCGATCACTTTCTCGCTGCTCTCTTCACTCAATTGTGCGTGTCGTCCTTTGTCATATTTACTTCCCTTTGACATAACACGGCCAACGATTAGGCATGAAAGATCATATTCCCCCAATACTCGAACTCTCGCAAACCGCAGCATGCCCCTTCAGTAAACCATCGTTGTAGTCTTGGATTGTATAATTATGCTCCCAAATGATTCGATATGTTCCATTTCATGAAGACGAGATGGCATTCTACTATGCTTGCGTATGACGACAGCTATATAAATACACAATGTATTATGGTGATTGATCACGTCTCCGCCTCTTCCTTGAAAAGTTCGAGGAATTCTTCCTTGTCCGTCCGTCAGCACTCGCAAGAAGTTGCGCATCTAACTCGTCATCGATGGAAGCCACCTTGCGCCGCTTCTTTTTCTTTTTCTCTCTCCATACACGGGGTGTCTCATCGGGAGTTGTAAAAATCGATTTCTCCTGTAAAGGCGATGACGCGCTCTCATCGACAGCCTTTGAGCTCGAAATATCGTCGGCCTTCGCCTTGTGCTTTTTTTCTTTGTGACGCTTCAGCTTCCTGGCAGCCGTTTCTGCCTCCTTGCGAAGCCTTTTTTCTCGTTTCCGCTCCTCTTTATCCGCGAGTCCCTTTGAGGCATCCTCTCCATGAGCATCGATTTTGCGTTTTTTCTTTGCGCTCTTCTCCACGTCGTCACGACGGGAGGGAATCCCTGAAGTCGCCGTGGGTTCCGCCTTGACCATCTCATGTTGGATGTCGTCGGGGCCGAGGATGGGCCCGCGAAAAAACCTCGAGTATAGGCTGCGCCGGGCGGCTTCGCGCTTCGCCATGGAGAGAAGGGACTGTCGAGGTGTGGAAGAGCCGGGTGTAGTGTCCGAACATAGCGCGGGGGTGGATGCGCCCGAAGAGGCAGGCGTGCCTACGATTGGAGGCCGATTGGACAGTATGCCCGTGGAGGTCTGTCTCAATTCTAAGGTAGAAGAACAAGTGTCCTTTGTCTGTAGAGGTTTTCAGACGAGGGAAGGCGTGGGTGATAACGTGCACTGACACCAGACTGCGGGCGATCCTCGTCATCGTCGCTGGAGAAACATTCTATTTGGATTGCAGAAGAGGCTACCGTAAACAGGCTGGTGCGATTTTTTTGGGGGTTTTGGTATTAGCAATGGATGAGATATATGTGAGACGTCGATGCTTACTGATCCCAGAAAGGGAAGGCTTCATCCCTGTCTTTCCCGATCCCAGCAAGATTTCTCTTTTGTGGGGCTGTGATGGGGCGCGAGATTGCACCTTTACGAAGGCCATTTCCAGTGCCAGACCAGCCCTGGTTGACGAGGAAAGCGTGGCCGTCGAGGGGCATGAGAGAGGGACTGCACCAAGAGTCATGTCCGTCGGCAAATACCGAGAGTGATGTACCAATTAGCGCCACTGCCACCGTCAGTGCCGTTACCCTCCTTTGCTTTTTTCCCTTTGCCCTTCATCATGTCTCAGGTTTCCACTTTGTCCTCCCCTTCTTATCTCAATGGCGCATCTTTGTCTTCAAATGAAAGGCCATCAGATTCTGAACCGAATCCTGCTGAGCTCCTTAGGCAAGCCGCCCTCTCCAGCCGCAAGCTAAAGCGTCGAAAACTCGATGCAAGTCCACCTGTCCCGTCATTCTCCAGGCCTCTACCGCGATCTATGGCCTCCACACCCTCTATATCTCTTGATTATGGTCAGGAAGAACCTTCAACGCCAACGTCTCCAAACCAGCAACCTCTCGCTCCTGTGCCTGCTCGAATTCCCACACCGACCCAGACTGTCGCACCTAGTTCCCCGCCTCGTGCTGTTCAACGTGATGGGTCTAGTGGAGCCGCTGTTACGACCCCTCAGGGCGACGACGTCACCATGCGGGAAGAGGGTGAGATCAGTGACAACGAGGACCCACCATTTCGACCCCCTCAAAGATCGATTCCTGCACCAATCACGGTCACGGGAATGGCACACCCTGACATCAAGCTGGAGCCCCGGGGATCTGTTCAGTCTCCTCGTTTTGGCGCTGTGTCTCGATCACCCTCCTTTATAGCTGAGGTCGCCTATCGACATGCCACCCCGCCAGGGTCTGTTACAACATTTGTCAGGCGACGCAGTATCGAGGAACAACCCCCTGCCCCCAAGACGCAGACGTCTTCGGAACCCTTCAGGCTTGAGACTCCCCTCTACGTCCTCGACGCCGATCACGTGCGGCCTGGTCTTTCTTGTTCGTCTATTTCAAATTCATACGTCGCATTGTCTGACCGAAGGCCTTGCAGTGACACAGAAACAATATGACACCACTAAGGAAGTTGTTCTTGACATTCTTGGATATGGTGTACCGCCTGAGTACTTGATCGACTGTGGGATCTCTAAGGAAATTATCTACTACGTTTTCACGGAACTTAATCTTCGACTACCAAGCAACCTTGACACAACGGGCATCCCCCCTTATCCGCCACCCGCAGACGTAATGGCGTCTATACTCTTTTCTCAGTCTGGGCATTTGTTATCTCCGTCCACAACTACCGGTCCAACTGTTAGTAGTGGCATCGCACAACCTGGATTGGTTGGGCACAGCGATCATTCACCGCGCCCTTCTGCACCACAAGGTGGGAACTTATCCTCTTCATTCATTAAGAAGGTTGTTGAACACTGGTTGTAGGATCAATCTCTACCACTACTCCACCAGTGGCAACAACGGCATCTATTGACAGCTCGCTATCCGCCTCGGTTCTTGCTCTCAGTGAATCTACCTTGACAGCTATTGAGCGACAACGAAAGGAGGAGCTTCTCGCTAGGAAAGCTGCACAGGCCTCAAGGAAACGCAAAGAATCTGTGCCACCCTCCGTCACTCAAGTTTTGGTGTCATCAACTGTCACTGCACTCACTGGGACTGATCTGTCTGCTAAATCATCTGCCTCTGCTGTGAGCGTGGAGGATTTTTTCAACAGCATTGAGCTTCCTCTCTCTGATACTGGAGATGCCAAGCGGGATCCTGACTTAGCGAAGGCACCTGGACTCGTGAAAGAGTCTTCACCTTCACCGGAACCTATGAATGTTGATGAGGCTATCCCTGGTTTTGGACAGAATACATCCTCGGAATACGATCGGTCCTTGTCCTCAAAGAACAGCGCACCTTTGCGTCCCCCTTCCGAAGAGATGTCCGTGCCACAGTCTGCTGCTACCTCGGAACGGAGCTTTTCGGTCGAACGGGAAAAGGGACCGCCAACACTCAAGACTTCGCAAGGCCTGGAGAATCTGCCAATTCGTTCAAAGAGCGAAGGAACGCTTCATTTGGCGAGAGATTACGAGCGTGATTCTCGCCGATCGTCCACCACGCCTCAACCGACAGCGCCCATCCCTCGGCGCGGTACAAAGCGCCCAGTAGCTGCGGATTTCGACTCGGAACCTGTGACAAAGACGTACACCCCCCCTGTGCTGTCGCGTACTGGGTCTGGTACAGGGTTCAGCAATGGAACTGGGTATCACCCGAATCCTCATGTACGACGCAAGATGAATGGTGTTGCGGCCGGGGGATTTGCAAGCCTGAACAATGCACGGCGATGCGTCATCGATGTTAGCGATAGCGAGGACGACACAAGCGAGGATGAGATGCCGTCGATGGCTTCACAGCCACAAGGATCGCTTGCGAGTATAGCGCAGTCAAGTGCACGCGATAGTGCATTGGCATTGGAACTCGAGATTGAGCGCATGCGCAAGATTATTCGGGAGCGGGAGGAAATGAAATTGCGAAAACAAGTGGTACGAGGATAGCCGATTGCGTGTTAGGAAATGAGTTGTCTCACCACAGACGATAACGACGGGCAGATGGCTTCGAGTCGGTCTACGCCTGTCTCGAGGGAATCGCCCGCGGTGTCCCGGGCGTTCGAGGGGGAAACTTCCGAGATTGGGGCGTCATCGAGCGCGACAAAGGACGAGATCCCGAGATCTGAGACGAGCAACGACAAAGCATCCGAGAATGGTGCGTTCCCTTTTTTAGTCCACCCTGGGAGTCTGGGTCGGTATCTGGCGCTTCTCGGATCGGATCGGAGGCATTAGTCTTGCAGCCCGGCGCTAATCACGTGCGAGCAGCAAGAAATGAGTATCATATGGTGCTCATTCACCCCCTATCTTTGTTGGGACTGCTGCTGGCTGCTGGCTGCCTCGCTATCGTTTTGCTTCCGCTTCCGCACGTCATTTCCCCGTCCGTTACGCTTCACTAACTCAACTTTAAAACCCTGATTGGAAGCAGTGCTGGTCCTGCTGGCAAGTACCAGTACGCAGTCCTCGCCACGCTTGGATGTCAACTGCCCGAGTCCGATATCAAGCACACCTTCACCTCCTGCCTCTCCACCCCTATCACCATTTCAAGACGACAGCAGCAACAATGTCAAAGTAGCCGTGGATGCAGCATTGACCGGTCACTGTCCACTTTCCTCCCTTCTTTCCGTCTGAGCCGTCTCGCTGACTGATTTCGTTCATCCCATTTCCTCAACGCACCTTTCGTCGCCACATGTGTTTCTGCCACCTATCCTCGTTCCGCTTCCGACCTTCCTAATCGAATCGAACTGCAGATCAATTCGCCACGCCTGTAGATGGTGACCAGCTCATCGGCGGACCAGGCAGGTTTCCGTTATCTTTGTGTGATTGCCACGGAAGCCTCTAACCTTCTTCCCCTCTTCTACCGCCTCCTCCACTCCTTTACCCTCGATTCGTGCTTCCGATCCGTGGCTGCCACCACGCTGGCATCTTTCCTACATTTTCATACCACCCATTCGCTTCCTTAAACTCTACCGTGCTTCTCTGCGGATCGGGTTGAGATGCTTGCATAGCCCTCGCTGCCGAACCCCGGCAAGAATCAGCGGCAAGGATTTTCCTCTCCCCTCCCACGCCGGCAGTAACCAACCTCCTCTAATGCTTTTTTTTTCCCTTTTTCTCTCCTTCCTACCCTCTCCGCTCTACATACCCCACGGTCGCGTGGTCGTCCCCATCCTCCTTCCCTTGTTTTTTTTTCCCTTCAAACTTTGTCTTTTTAGGCTTCTTCTAGGGCTTCGACACCTACACACACTACTGGACCGGCTCTTCATTGGCAATCCCCAGAGGCCGGACCGGCACGAGGCGTTGACGTTGCTGTGTTGGCTCAGGTGCGTCTCAATTTCTTTCGGTCTCTCAGATTCTGTTGCCGCGCGGGAGCGGTGCACTGGTGCTGACAACGTTGTCAAATGTTACCTCTCTTTTGAGCAGGTTTCGAATGGCTCGCAAGTAATGGCAGACTCGTCATTCACTACTTATGACTCCGTGCTGTCTTACTATCCGTTACTCAGTGGACGCTCACTTGGTCAGCAGGAAATGGCTGATATGCCCAATCTTCAAAATCTGAGGATGCAGGCCGCGGCTCGGCGCATGACAGACAACAGTTCAAGGAACGCACGGATCTGTCAATTTGAGGTGCCTGGTGGCGGAGAATGCCGCGACACCACTTGCGGCGACATACACCTGAGTCAGCTTCAGGTAGAGCCCAACGGTGCGCAACATCCCCTTACACTGTGCTTATCCTGCCATGTCATCGTCTTATCGGCTCGGTGGGGGATTGTTGTGTGGGTATGGCGTGTTTACAGACGAGGAGACCGCGCAATATCTGTGCGGAGATCAGAATGTGGCGCAATTGGTTCAAGCGCTTCAAGCGGCGCGTACCCGGCGGCCAGAGGCGACCTTTGATGAGCGCGTAAAGGAAGTCTGGACAAGGATGCGAGGCCTACGGACTCAAGTGACATTTGACAACAAGACATAGCAACATGATATTTATTTTTTTCTCTTAATAATTTCCTGACATTGCCATTTTGTTGGTTGAACGACGACGGGGAGCAGCGAGCGGTGGGGTTAGAAGGAAAGAGAAACCGAAGACGAAGGGTAACGTCTCCATGGTGGAGGGGGAACCTCAGTTTGGTTTTCGTCTCGCCTTGGCCTCTCTCGGGGATTGGTGGATTCGATAGGTCAAAATGCGGCGAGTCATAAGAGCGCTAGAGCGCCCCGCAGAGTGCCGAGAGGAAAGCGCGGAGGGAGAGAGGATAGAGATCAAGGATGGTAGATAGTGATGATGATGATGGCGGTGGCCAGTGTTTTGCCTTTGTTTTGTCTCTTGACTTTGTGTCCCTTTGTCTTTGGGTTGCTGCGGGTGCTTATTGGGAGGGAATACCAAATTTGGACGGTTTAAGAGAGACTGCGCCGGACTATCGGATCTGAGCCGGATAAGGGGATAATTGAACTTTGGCGTCTGGGCTAAGACGTCTGGGAATGGAAGTGTGTGATTGTTTGGGAGTGTGCCTGGGAAAGTTCTGGATATAGATAAGCGGTTGTTGCTGGAAAAGGGATCCGATTTCGAGACCCTCTCAGAGCTCCCAAAAGGCCTCTCCCCTCTCCATCTGTCCATCCTCATCTGGCCTTCGCCCCCATCTTCCCCCCCTTGCCTCT
>Ga0307510_10010662_pt1 | contig 10924 bp, 9 predicted proteins | sample 12_EM_MG_FD_207224 | JGI IMG/M metagenome (GOLD analysis project Ga0307510, IMG submission 207224) | Populus trichocarpa ectomycorrhiza microbial communities from riparian zone in the Pacific Northwest, United States - 12_EM | ecosystem: Host-associated > Plants > Roots > Unclassified | place... | reverse complement strand
GCACTCTCAAATCGTGAGCTGCCGAAGCGGGCACTATCTTGGGTGATATGGACAGGTATAACCGCGCTGGGCGCATTCGCACTTGCTGGCATCGCGCTCAATCGCAATGAGCCGGTTAGTGCGGCCTGGCTGGTGACCGCGGCTATCTGCGTCTACCTCATCTCCTATCGATTTTACAGCAAGTTTATCGCCGAGAAGGTCTTGCAGCTGGACGACACGCGCATGACGCCGGCCGAACGCCATAATGATGGCCTCGACTACGTTCCTACCAACAGATACGTCGTCTTCGGTCATCACTTCGCGGCCATCGCGGGCGCCGGTCCACTGGTCGGGCCCGTGCTCGCTGCACAGATGGGCTACCTGCCGGGAACTCTCTGGATCCTCGTAGGAGTGGTGTTTGCGGGCGCGGTGCAGGATTTCGTTATTCTGTTCTGCTCGATGCGACGCGATGGCCGCTCACTCGGCGAAATGGTGAGAATGGAAATGGGCCCAATCGCGGGCGGCGTCGCCCTCGTTGGCACCCTCGGGATTATGATCATAATCCTCGCCGCGCTCGGCCTGGTCGTCGTGAAGGCATTGGGCGAAAGCCCGTGGGGCACGTTCACGGTTGCGGTCACGATCCCGACCGCCATGGTCATGGGTGTCTACATGCGGAACATCCGGCCAGGCAAAGTGGGAGAAGCCTCTGCATTCGGCGTGATCGTTCTCTTGCTCGCCATCTGGTATGGCCAGTACGTGGCCCAGGACGCAACGCTCGGGCCAGCTTTCACCTACAGCGCACCTGCTCTGGCTTTGGCAATCATCGTTTATGGCGCCATCGCCTCTATGCTGCCAGTGTGGCTCCTCCTCGCTCCTCGCGATTACCTCAGCACGTTCCTCAAGATCGGCGTCATTGTCGCTCTCGCGATCGGCATCTATCTGGTCCAGCCCGATCTAAAGATGGGAGCGGTGACCCGTTTCACCGACGGTAGCGGACCAGTGTTTTCCGGCCCACTATTCCCGTTCCTTTTCATCACCATCGCATGCGGCGCAGTGTCAGGCTTTCACGCGTTGATCTCGTCCGGCACGACGCCAAAGATGATCGAGCGGGAGTCGGACGCCCGCTTCGTCGGTTACGGCGGCATGCTGATGGAGTCTTTCGTCGCCATAATGGCACTTTCCGCTGCATGTGTGCTCGATCCTGGCATCTACTTCGCCATGAACAGTCCAGCGGCGGTAATCGGCGACACGCCTCAAAAGGCAGCCGAGGTAATTAGCAATTGGGGTTGGGTGATCACCCCCGAAGCGATCAGCCAGACCGCAACTGACGTGGGCGAACACACTATCCTCAACCGAGCCGGCGGCGCCCCGACTTTGGCGGTGGGCATGGCACAAATCATGGCACAGGCCTTTGGAGGCAAGGCGCTCGAAGCCTTTTGGTACCACTTCGCCATCCTGTTCGAGGCACTATTCATCCTCACGGCGGTTGATGCCGGCACCCGCGCAGGCCGATTTATGATTCAGGATCTGCTCGGCAACATCTATGCCCCGCTCGGCCGCACCGAGTCCCTGCTTTCCAATGTGGTTGCTACGCTGCTCTGTGTCGCCGCGTGGGGCTACTTTGTCTATCAGGGCACGATCGACCCGCTTGGCGGAGTGAATACGATCTGGCCGCTGTTTGGCATCTCGAACCAGATGCTTGCCGGCATTGCTCTTCTGTTGGCTACAACCGTGCTGATCAAGCTTAAGCGGGAGCGCTACGCATGGGTGACGCTTGCGCCCACGGCATGGCTTCTGGTTTGCACCCTCACGGCAGGGTGGATGAAGGCATTCTCGTCCGATCCGCGCATTGGATTCTACGCGTTGGCCAACAAGTACAGCGAGGCGGCTTCGGCTGGCACTGTCCTCGCCCCGGCCAAGAGCATTGCCGAGATGGAGCGTGTGGCTTTCAACAACTATATATGTGGCACGCTCACAGTGCTGTTCGTTGCTCTGGTGCTAGTCATGGCTTATTTCACGCTGCGAATGTCGCTGAAGGCGTTCCGCAACGCCATGCCGAGTGCGGCTGAGACGCCGCCTGCAGTTCGTGAGGGAGGATTGTCCGGTGCTCCTGCGTAATGTTCGGAAATCGGTCCTGTCGTGCCGGGAAGTCACTGGGGCAACGGTAGAAGACTGCCTTGCGTGCGCGCGGGACGCGGCCACACAACTGCGCCAGGGTTGGCTTAGGGTCATTGGTGCGCCCGACTATAAGGCCTACTTGATCCACCATGCGACGCGGCATCCCGGCACGGAACCAATGGCTGAGCGTGAATACGTCAACATGTACATCGAGCGGCGCTTCGATGGACGGAGTGCTGGGCGCTGCTGCTAGTTCATAATCCGGGTGGCGAGATCGGGCTCCAGCCGTCTCAGGTACCTGGTCCCATCGCCGGTGCGCTGCCGACCGCGTGAGCCAATGCCTTCAACTAGGTGCGGCCGCGGGTTTGACGGGAGCCAATCTTTCGGATTAGTCCGGCGAATGCGCCAACCGGGATCGATTGATCTTGACCTTGTTGCTGCCGAACCGTCAGGAACCGCACGGGTTGCACATAACGGACCTGGTGGGCAGGCTGCCCACCGGACCCCATCGCTAATGCGAAGCGCAGTGGACCCGCTCCTGAGGAATTCGCCGATCGCCTCACCGCCGACATCGAGCTTTGGGCACCGCTCACGAAGGAAGCGGACAACGTCAGTGACGTCCATCTCCGAGCCACGCGATCCAATTTCAACGTCCGCTTTGCGCCCAGAAGCAGTCGCTCCGGCGAAGTTTGTTTATGATCCGAAGCCGAGATGTCCGGCTATGCGACAAATCGGTGTCCTGATAAGCTTTCGCAAGAGCGACCATGAAGCGGGGTCCTTGGTTGCGGAGTTCCGGGAGGAAGATTGCCGCGATGCGCGTTTGGTCGATCTGCCCGAGCGGTAGGGCGCCGACGGCTGGCCGCTAAAGGAGGAAGCTCATGGCTCTCGTCACCACTGATGATCGCGGCGCCGTCCGCGTGATCACCTACGCCAACCCGCCGATCGGAACTATGACCGGCGCCGGTTCGAGCGAGATGTTCGACGCGATGACGGCGGGGGCCCGCGACGGGACGGTGCGGGTTATTGTCATCACTGGCGGTATGCCGGGCGTCTTCATCCGACACTACGACGTCGGAGAACTATCCCTGATGGCCGACGCAGCGCAGAACGCGCCTGTGTCGGCGCCCGCGTCGTCAAAGCCGGGTGCACGACCACCGGGTTTCCTTGCGCTAACAGACCTAATCGCGGCGGTCGAGAAGCCGGTCATCGCGGCGATCAACGGGTTGTGCATGGGCGGCGGTTTCGAGCTTTCGCTGGCCTGCGACCTGCGCATTGCCGGCCGCGACGTGGCTGCGATCGGCTTGCCGGAGACGCGCATCGGCATCTTCCCAGGCGGCGGCGGCACCCAGCGCCTGCCCAGGATCATTGGCGAAGCCAAGGCGCTGGAGATGATTCTGCGCGGCTTGACCGTGACCGGACCCGGTGCCTACGAGCTGGGAATAGTGCACGTGGTCGTCGACGATCCCTTCGCCCGCGCTCTTGAATTGGCTGCCGAACTCGGGAGCCGAGGAGCAGAGGGCCTTGCCTTCGCCAAACGCCTTACTCGTGCCGCCCTCGATCTCCCTTTAGCGGAGGGTCTAGCCGAAGAACGCCGGAGCTTTGGGGCGGTGATGCGGACGGCTTCAGCTCGCGAGGGTCTGCGGGCAGGACGTCAGCCGGCCGAAATCCAAAAGCTTTGAGCTTTGCCAGGAAAGTTGAAGTCCAATGTAATCCTTAGGTCGCGCTATGACCGCTGTGCGCCAAAAGCGGCCGCTCCGGGCTGCTACGGCGCGCGGGAACGTAAGCTCCGCCACAACTATTTTCTTCTGGCTCAATGATACCTCGCGGGCTCAGCAAATGGTCCGGCCTGATGCCGGTTCTAGAGCACGTGAGCTTCAACCGCAGACAAGGGCGACGAATGTTCGAAACGGCCCGTCTGGCTTGTCTGCGTGGCGGAAGCCGTGACGACCGCTTTCTTCTCAGCGCCAAGGCACAGTTCCGCGGCAGGATGCGGGCTGCCGCATTTTTGAACATGCGTCGTGTCGTATTTCGATTACAGTTACTCCGGGCTGGAAGAGAAACCCAAACAGTGGAGATTCTTCTATGGCTACGCAGATCGTCATGGATCACACAGGCGATACCCGTCATCATTTTGACGCGAAAGATTTGAAAGCGCTGGCGGAGGCCGAACGCCGCTTCAAGGCGCTGACGGCCAACGGCTTCACGGCGGCCACGCGGCAAGCGAGTGGTGACGTTTCCCTCGCGCGATCGTTTGATCCAAATACGGAAGAGACGGTGTTTTACCCTCGGTTGGTTGGCGGCTGACACAGCAATGGTTGTTTGGCTGACGGTACCGGCGAGCTGGATTGGCCGTGCGGCGCTCCATCTCATCCACGCGGTACAAGCCGCGCAAAGCCGGCGCCGCGCGCGGTTCGAAAGCCGGGCAGTCCGCGGCATTACTCTTCTACGCGAATGGCTGTCGCCGCAGCAGCGGCAGCAGCTTGAGTGCTTCAATCACATCGAGGTCATTGGGTGCGATAGTGGAAAGTCTTATCGTATCCAGCACGGTGTTTGCCAAAACGTCCTTGAGCTCGATGGCGATGGCTGTCCACGAATGGGATGGTGCTTTATACCGGAGGGCAACCTCGTACCCGGCGATGTGATGCTCGCGCAGAAGATAGCGTTGGAAACAAATGAGCGGCGTGCCTTGGCTGTTGCCAAGCAATTTCTTGTGCCCCCGCTACTGCCTCACGTCGCAGCGACCACATGAACTAACGGATCGTTCGAAAGCCTAACCCTTAGACGTTGGGAATTTTGCAAGCGTACATTCTGATCCATGGTAACGACGCCTGACTATTACATTGTGACCATCGATATGGGAATCCGTCCTTACCCCTGGAGCTGGGAACTGCGCCGACGAAGCAAACCGATGGGCGTTCGGGTTGGCGCAACCGGCTACCAGTCGCAAGCCGCGGCCGAGTATGCCGGGAACGCTGCTCTCGATCGCTTCCTAGATGACCTTTCCAAAGAGGAAGCACGCCGGCACTAGCAGGCATAGCTTGCACAAATTTCGGAAGCCGCTGGATATTTTTTGAGCGCCGGAAGAGCGACTCTTCGCGCTACACTTCAACGCTCGGGCCACCTGCGATGGAGCATGCGATGGCGATCGGTCTCACAAGCTTGGCCGTACTAACAGTTCTGGCGATCGATGCAATTCGAAAGTGCCACCATCGCCAGCCAGCGCGTGGAGCTTGACATCGCGTGGCAGCTATTGCCGACGGGCGCGTGTTGCGCTCGCTATATAACGCTCTTTTGTTTCGGTTCGCAACGTGACGAACGAAACTGCAAATTTTCAACGACCAGACTAAGCATTTTATCGCCGCTTGCTTCAAATATTTAAGATTAGGACCGGTCTATGGACACTTTTTCAGGCGAGATTTCCATCGCTGAGCTGACGGCGCTGCTTTTTATAGTTTCTCTGACCCTTATTCCGCTGACAATCTGGGGAGTGTGGTATCTCGAACAAAGTCGGCTCAGCGACCATCGGTCGCCATCCGCTCGCGTCGATCGGAAGCTTTCAGCCTTCAAGTATCGTGAACATTGCAGTAGCGTTGCGCGGTCACTCTGAATGGCAGCCCGGCGCAATCGTCCTGCCAAGATAGACGGCGACCGGCCCGGTCAGCGCCATGCCATGCAACTCGCTCGGCGATATCAGCCGTGCGCCGATGATCTCGCGGTTGTCGAGCTGCAACTCGGGCAGCCGATCCAGTCGTAATTCAAAGAAATGGACTTTATCTTTTCGCCCTTCCCAGAGGCCCTGGGCGTCGCCTGCGGCAACCAGCGGGAATACTCCGGCGAGGCCGATCTCTTCTGCCAGTTCGCGGCGAGCCGCTACTTCAGGCGTCTCACCCTGCCGGACAGTGCCGCCGGGGAAATTCCACTCGATCCTATACGACGAGCGCACCAGCAGCAGCGCCCGACCGACGTAAACAGCCACAAGTGCCCCTTCATGCTCTTGGTGACGCAGTCGCCACCAGATGCGGGCAAGTGGGAAACCGACGCGGTATGCTGTCCGCCAGGCAGCGTCGAGAAGCGTGGAACGTCGAGTTTGCCCAAGGTCTGACATGGATCAACCTCTACCACCTTTGCTGGTTAGAGGGACAGCCTTTCGCCGGTACTGGGTCTCGGGCTGCTGTCCCAGCTACATCTTGTGGTGACCCTGAAGCCGAGCCCTCGACATTCGAACGATGCCCACCTCCATATTGGTGCGGGCCGACCAGGTGATCGAATAGCACCTGCTTGCTGCAGCGTATGAGTCTGTTTTTATCATTTAGCTAGCACGAGAGATTTTGCGAATATCCGCTTTGCGCCAGAAGCGATCGTTCCGGTGAAGTCTGTTTTTGCCCCGGAGCAGCTACGCGGGTGCGTCTTACTCCTGTCGGAGCCGCGAGAACCAGAAATTGAAGTGGCCGGCACCGACAGCCAGCGTCTGCTCGCAAACGAGCCGCGCCGCGGTGACCGTAGCCGCCATGACCGGGTTGCAGAAAGGAGAGTTTCACGTGCTGCGCGGACTATTCCACCTTCACCTTGCGCGGCTCGACGATCTCGAAGCCCGTACTGAACTCGTCGAATAAACCGAACAACTCGCGCAACCTGGCCTGATCGCCACTGAGCTTGATGTCGCCCGACTGAATGCTGTCCGCAAAGGTGCGTTGCTTCAGCGTGACGGCATCGAGTACGGCGCGGGTCAACGTCAGGCTAACATCGGGCTTGTCCGACAACTTGCCGGAGGTGTGCGTCAACGCCGAGTTTTCCAGATTCATCACGTGGCTCTCGTTGAGATCGGTGAAGGTCCAGTTGACGACGATGTTCTTGCCCTCGGCCTTCGGCGCGTTGAGCCGTACGCCGAGGAAGTCGAAGGCGAGATCGATGGTGACGCCTTTGAGAAAATCTGCCCTCGATGCCGCCGGCGGCTGTTGCGCAACGCCGTTGCGCAATTCATGCGCGCCAAGCAAATAGGCGTTGCGCCAGGTTGCCGCTTCACTCTGGTAGCCGAGCTGTTCGAGCGCTTCGGCGCCGAGCTCCCGTGCCTCGTTGTTCGATGGATCAGCGAACACGAGCTGGCTCGCCACCCGCGCAACCCAACGGTACTGTCCCGCTTTGAAGTCGTCGCGCGCGCGCTTGATGACGGCATTCGCGCCGCCCATGTACTCCACCTGCTTCTTCGCCTCCTCCGCACGCGGTAGCGGATTCAGGTCGGCCGGGTTGGCGTCGTACCAGCCGAGATAGAATTGATAGACCGCCTTGGCGTTGTGGCTCAGCGTACCGTAATAACCGCGCGACGCCCACTCGCTCGCGAGCGACGGCGGCAACTTCAGTTGCTCGGCGATTTCTGTCGGCGTGAGGCCATGATTGAGTAGCCGGACACTCTGGTCGTGAATAAACTTGTACAGGTCGCGTTGTTTCTTCAGGAAGGAGAGGATGCGTTCGTTGCCCCACATCGGCCAGTGATGCTGCGCGATCTCGATTTCGGTCTTGTCGCCGTAACGCTCGATCGCGTCGCTGATATAGCGCGACCACAACCGCCCATCGCGGATCTCCGCGCCGCGGATCGTGTAGAGGTTGTGCATGTTGTGGGTCGCATCTTCCGCCATGTTCAGCATCTTGAACTGTGGGAAGTACATTAGCATCTCACTCGGCGCTTCCGAACTCGGTGCGAGATGGAATTCGATCTCAACGCCGTCGATGGTGCGCGTTTCGTAAGTCTGCTTGATGAGATCGTTGGGTGGAATCAACGACGCCGTTCCTCTCGCCAGCGCCTTGCCAAGGCCAGTATCGATCTGCCCACGCTCACCAACAGGCAACGCGCTGCCGAACTGGTATTGCGCGCGCCGTCCCATGGCGTTGCCCGCGATGATGTTCTCAGCGACCGCGTAGTCCATGAAACGATCGGGCGCGATCACTTTGACCTTGCCCGACTTCGCGTCTTCCTCCGTGATAACGCCCTTCCCGCCGCCGAAGTGATCGGCATGGCTGTGGGTATAGATCACCGCGACCACCGGCTTGGCAGGCCGGTTCTTCAGATAGAGTTCTAGCGCCGCCTTCGCGGTCTCGTTGGTCAGCACCGGATCGATTAGGATAAGGCCGGTGTCACCTTCGATGATCGTCATGTTGGAGATATCGAGGCCGCGCACCTGATAGACACGATCGGTCACCTTAAAGAGGCCGTTGATGGCGTTGAGCCGCGCCTGCCGCCATAAGCTTGGATTCACCGTCGGTGGAGCTTGCTCGTTCTTCAGGAAGCCATACTGATTGTTGTCCCACGCCGGCTTGCCGCCTGGCCCCGGAATCGTGCCGTCGGGCACCGTCGCTATGAAGCCACGGTTAGCATCATCGAAATCGGCCCTGTCATTGAAAGGTAAGGCCTGGAGAAAACTATCATTTATCGCGCGGCTCGCAGGCTCGGCATCTTTGGTTTGAGCGATAGCCGGCGATTGAAGCACAAGAGCGATGGACGTGGCGGCCAAAGCCGCGGCCAGACTCGACGGAATGAAGTACATGGGCATTTCCTCCCAGTTCCAACATGGTTTTTTGGGCTCAAAACGTAAAAACAGCGCTAACGCTTAATCAATAAGCTAAGCCAGCACCTCGGACTAGCGCCATTATCCCAATCTGATCTTGGGCGCTTCCGTTTCATCAGCAGCCCTGGTGTACTAAATCCGAACAGCCGTTCTGCAAATGACCGATCGCTAAGGACCAGCCGACGAGATCGAACATATGAACGTCAACGTCCGCTCGCGCCACAAATGGTCCTCCACGGGGAAGTCGCCTGTTCACCCACAAGCCGCGTGTTGCAACGAGGTTTTCCGTCGGCCGGCCGTTAGCGCTCCGCCGAACGGGGTGCGGGCTGTGCAGACGATGACGATCGTTTGACATGGATGCTATCTGAGCTAGAGAGCTCCAGAAGACAGACGTGGGCTGACCCACGTCTGCCGCTAGTTTGACTTCTCTTTCACATAACGGCCGGGCGCGGCCTCGATCGGGCTGTATTGCATGTTGCCTGGTTTATCCGATGCCGGAATTAGACCGGATGAATGGCTCTTAATCCAGCTGTCCCAATCCGGCCACCAGCTTCCAGGCTTCTCTTCCGCGGCCTCAAGCCATGTTTGCGGGTCGGACTCCAAGTCGTCGTTGATCCAGTGACTGCGTTTGTTCCGGGCCGGAGGGTTGATGACCCCCGCGACATGTCCGCTCGCAGCCAACACAAATCTCGACTCTCCGCCAATCAAATCCTTCGATCGAAACGCCGATTTCCAGGGAACGATGTGATCCTCGCGCGACGCGAGGAGATAGACCGGCACGTCGATCTTCGATAGGTCCATCGGCACGCCGCACTGCGTGGTCTTGCCGGGGTCCTTGATGTTGTTTTCAAGGTAGGTGTTTCGCGTGTACCAGCAATACATCGGGCCCGGCAGGCTGACGCTATCCGAATCCCAGTACAACAAGTCGAAAGCGTCGGGCGTCGTCCCCTTGAGATAGCTGTCGACGACATAGCGCCAGATCAAATCGTTTGCCCGTAACGTTCCGAACGTGAACGCCAGTTCCTTGCCGGGCAGAATGCCGCCCTTCCCGATCGTCGCTTCGCGCAAGGCAACGGAGGCATCGTCGATCAGGAGGCCGATTTCTCCGGTGTCGGAGAAATCCAGCATCGTCGTCAGCAGCGTGATGGTTGCGAGCCTGCGGTCTTGTCGTGCTGCCATGACGGCCGCCGCGCAACTCAGGATCGTGCCGCCAACACAGAATCCCAGGGCATTCGTTCGCTCGGCCCCGGTAATATCGAGGACGACGTCGACAGCCTTGAGTGGCCCCTTTTCCAGATAATCGTCCCATGTCAGATGACCGATCTCGGGCACCGCGCTGCGCCAAGAGACCAAGAATACCTGATGTTCCTGCGCAACGGCGTATTCAACGAGTGAATTGCCGACGCCAAGGTCCAACAGATAGAATTTGTTGATGCAGGGCGGGACGATCAGCAGTGGTGTCTTCTCGACCTCGTGAGTTTGCGGAGTATACTGGATCAACTGGATCAGTTCGTTCTCAAAGACCACCGAGCCCGGGGTAATCGCGAGGTTGCGTCCAACCTCAAAGGCCGACTCGTCGACGCGGGTAATCCGCCCCTTCTGAAGGTCATCGATAAAGTTTTGAATCCCATCCGTCAGGCTCACGGAACGGGTTTCGATCGCTTTTCTGATCACCTCGGGATTGGTCGCCGGAAAGTTCGACGGACTCATCGCATCGATGAACTGCCTGGCATAAAACCGAAGCTGCAATTTTGTCTTGTCGTCGACCTGCGCCTGATCCACGAATTCGTGTAACTGTCTTGAACCCAGTAAATATGACTGCTTGAGCAGGTCGTAATATGGCATCTCCTGCCAGGCTTCGTCCTTGAAGCGCTTGTCGCCCCGAGCCAGCGCAACATCCGAATGCGCCCCGCCGGCAAAATTTTGGAGAAACACGCTATTCCAGAACCGCCACAGCTGCCTGAAATATTCGCGTTGGAGATCGGCAAACAACGAAAAGGGAAAGAATTGACCGCTCGACGTGCCATGATCCTTCGTGCCCACCCCGGCCACCGACACGAGAGTATCGTCAAACTGCTTCATCGCATCCTGTCCGGCCCGCATGAGACTCTCGAGGTAACCCTGCGCATCATCCGAAGGTCTGAGGCTCGTCATGGCTTTCTCTCCCTGTCTGTTCGCCGAGGCCCAAGTAGTAGCCTTACGGGCTTATCGAGAATGCTTGGTTCGAGGTTTCGTGCGTGGCCCCGGGGGTACTTAAAACTCTAAAT
>Ga0307510_10010660_pt1 | contig 10925 bp, 6 predicted proteins | sample 12_EM_MG_FD_207224 | JGI IMG/M metagenome (GOLD analysis project Ga0307510, IMG submission 207224) | Populus trichocarpa ectomycorrhiza microbial communities from riparian zone in the Pacific Northwest, United States - 12_EM | ecosystem: Host-associated > Plants > Roots > Unclassified | place... | reverse complement strand
AATACAGGCCAAATATAACATATAAAAAAAAATTAAAGGATGATGAAATTTTAAGAAAACTCAATTTTATAAATCATTTCAAATAAAACAAATAGTAACAAAAAGAACATAAATCAAATATAAAGGAAAAATAAATTGAAGGGCTACTTTAAAAATTGAGAGGTTTAGGTGTGAAAATCTAGAAGGAAAGAAAAAAGATTGTTGATGCCAAATCGAGGATTTATACTCCACACGCGCCACTCAATGATGGAGAAGTTGTCGAGGGAATTCGAATGTAGCTTTGAAAGCCGTTGTATGCTTCATATGAATAATGAAATAAATCCATTATACCACTTAAGAGTTAGTTTTCTGACTTATGTTATTCCGTGAATTAAATCAAAGTTCTTTAAATGTAAGAAAAAGAGAGCATCAAGACCAACAAATTATGATGATTAATTTAAAGTCAATAAAATATTAAAGTATAAAATTAAAAGAAAAGGGGTAAAAATCACTTAATCAAAGAAAAAAAAGGAAAAGGAAAATAAAAAGGATGCCCTCTTTCCCTGATCATATGAACAGGGAATGAGGTGGGGGAAGAATGAAATTAAAGAATGTTAACCCTGCCTTAAGATTGTAATCTGACTGGTAATGGTAATGTGTGTCGGTGAGCGTATACGTACAATTAATCTTGTTTAATTATGTGATTTTGAGCAAAATAACCAGGATCGATATTTGATAGATTAAGTACTATATTAAATGCTACCATGTATAAGAAGAGAAATCCGGAGGAGATATCTATGCATTTGAGAGATTATATTTCAACAAATCAATGAACAAAAACAACAATCACAGCACGATCTCAAACAAGCAATTATATAAAACAACCGCAGCTTACTGTCAATTACGGGTTCTAGTGACCTTTTTTTTTTTAATTATTTCTGGCTGTTGCCTTCACAAACCAAACCAAATACTAAGACACAATGACCTGCTTTCAACTTCTCGGACTCGTCCTTTCTGTTGTTGGATCCGATCCAGCTTCTCCTTCTCCGCAGCTGTCTCCTCACAAATTCGGTCAAGTTGTTCAGCATAGAAGAGCGTCCTCTTTTGGTTTCTCTCTTGGAGCCCATATTTGACTCGAGGAGTGCAGCAGGAATGACAGCATGATCATCACATGCAGGAGAAAATATCTTGGACGAGAGCCTTTTTGATCCTCCCAGAGATGGCAGTGTCATTAGCTGCCGTTCAATGAGATGAGTGAGTGACACCACTTCATACGAGTCATATAAAGGGCTGCCTAAATCCCATATGGCCAATGTTTTCTCCTCCTGTTTCCGTTCCAGGCCATCTTTTTTGGCTCCCAACATTTTCTCCATTGGGATCTGAGTTGAAATTGGTTTGTTGTCTCGGAAAAAAGATTCAAGAAATCAGACAGAAACATACATAAATTTGCCTAGCATGTGACCAGCTACAGAGATTCTCTGTTTAGATTTTAAACTCAAGCTGGCTACTTTAGTAGGACATCTTGCCTCGTTATATACTAATTAATAATTTTGCAAGGCAATTGGAAGTTGACAGGATTCTGAAAATGCCCCTTAAATTAGAATTTGATTCTTAGAGACTGGGGATAATGTAGTATTTTTCACACAAATCTACTGTACGCTTAAAAGTCCAAATAGTAGGGTTCGAGTTCGGTGAGGAAAATGACAGATCCGCTCATTTAAAAATTTAGTCTGTCTACGAAAAACCTATTAATTAATTTATTTGTGATATCCGATTAGTAATGCAGTCATAATTACAACGTTTAATTTGGATTTTAGTCATAAGTATAAAGTACGTATTTAACTGTTTGTATACTGTAGGGTATGTGTTAACACAGAAGAAATGCTATACATGAACATCGGCTTGTACTCGAGTATAAATAATTTTGTCATGACTGAATTAAGAAAAAGAAGAGGAGGAGATATTATACTGATTAAAATAAATCTTTTTCTAGCCTAAAATGTTATAGAAATATATATTTTTTTCTTTTATCGTTACGAATTTGTATTTTTGTTTAATTCTTCTTAAAGCACAGACATTAATTTTAGGTGGTCCTAAATATCGTATCAACTTAAGAAAGTAAAATATTGCTTGCGGGTATATACATATATGAACATAAATCCACCATTAATGACACTTGTCAACAATTTTGAACTTCAAATAGAAACACACAAGCGTGGGTCCAAGTTACCAGTCCAGATTTTTAACATTTCGCACATCGTTTTTAAAATCAATTAGAAAATTTTTATTTTTTTAAAATTAATTTTTTATATTTTTATATTATTTTTACATATTGTGTTAATATTAAAAATAAATTAAAAATTATTTTAATATATTTTTAAATAAAAATATTTTTAAAAACAATATCATCACATCACAGTACCAAATAAATTCAGCAATAAGAAGCATGAAGTATGATATTTTTAGTTTATTACCTTATCGGCCGGCCGGCCGGCGGGCCAAGGGAGGACTGATGATATGCATGAGTTTGTGTATTAACTTTCAAATTAAATATTTATAAATCAAATTAAAGACATGTATATATTTTTCTCAAAATAAGATATATTTCTGTTTTTGGATATTTCTCCATCGACTGTTTACTTGAATAAATGAGACATGTATATAACACATGGCACATGCATAAATGAGAAGCGTCACCAGCCATGAAATAGCTGAAGAAACTTTCTCGATCATGCATGATTCATGAGATAGTAGAAGAAATCTCTGTAATGGTTTCCAAGACAAGAAAATCATCCATGGTTACCAAAGACACTTGATTTTTGCAATAATCATCGGCATGCGTAGAGTTTAAACAGAGGAAAAACTCAAAAAGTAAAGATAATGCAGACATGAGTTTGATAGAAATACGAGTAAATTCCATCACCTTCTAATTAATTCTGGAATAGCTATTACTTCATTGTTGTTAATTATTATTACTTTTTCTATACTAATAAAAAACAAAACTGAACGCAACTTCATTATTTATATCTATATGACCAGTGCAGCTTCTTTTTCTTTTCTTTTTTTCCTTTTTAATTTGGCTCTCTGTTTTTTTTTTCTTTTTTTTTTTGGTTAATATTTTTTTAATAATCACTCAAGTTGCTTTGAAACTTGTCAAATCGACAAGGTTAATTTTAAAACAACTCATATATGATTTAATTTTAAACTTGAATTAGGTAAAAATTTGGATCAAAATGTTTTTTTCTGTCAATTTCATCCTCAAATGTTTTTTACTAGTTTGACTAGGTACGTAGTCTTTGGATCGACTAAGTTAACTAGGTCATATTGAGACAACTTCAACATAGTTTAATTTTAAATTCGAGATAGACAAGGAATCAGATTAAAGAGCTTTAAGGTTCACTCGATAAGTCGAGTTTAATAATAATACGAAATAATTCTCTATAACCTAAATATTTTTTATTACATTTATTGTTTTATCTGACTCATAGTGTAGCGCGCAAATATAAAGTAGTTATTATACCAAAACACAATTAGTTGTTACAGTTAATTTATTGAACAATGAAAGATGATTTTGTTTAATGAACAATGTTTTTTATATTTTTCCTCCTTAGTATCAAGTATAATCCATTTTGATCCCTTATTTTTCATATATTTATTTACACGATCCTTTTAGTTTTAGTGAAAGTCCATTTCAGTCTCTTAGTTTTTTATATTTTCCATTTTGGTCATTAAATTTTTAATTGTTTTGCTCCCTTAGTCTCAGTCAAAGCTCATTTTTGTTCCTTAATTTCTCATGCTTTCATTATTTGTTTCTTGGAGTTTTGAATCTTAAACATTATTTTTCCTCGAGCTTCAGTCTCTGTTAGTCGAGAGAGGAGTGAGAAAGTCATTAAAAAAAAAGGAAAGAGAAAGCTTTGGATCATTCATGCTTCGGTAAAAAAAGACAGGGTGAGAAAGTTTTTTTTTGCTCAGTTTGGTTTTGGATTTTTAGATTGATTAAAAAGTGTTTTTAAGTTGTAAATAGGATTATTGAGGTTCTTATGAATTTGTTTTATGTTTTCTAGTGAAAACATGATGAGAATTGAGCTCAGAAGTCCCAAAACTCAACCTTTATTTTTTTAATCATAAAAGATAACTGAAATTTATTACGATGAATGATGTATTATTTGTTTTATTTTAAAATATTAAGCGTGTATTTTGCTTTAAAAAAATAGGTGCAGTTGACCTTTTTTCATCGAGATTGCTATTGTTTTTTTTTTAAATGACCCTTTAATTTATTTTTAAAATATTTTAAAAATTATTCAAATATAACATTGTTTTCAAGTAAGATTAGAGCTCTTGATGACAATATTAACAATTATAGCATTGTTCGTTGTGATTCTCAAGTTCTAAAATACAATGATCTTTTACTGTTCATTGAAAAATAGTTATGTGTTTTTTTATATATTGCACTTATGGTATGAAATATAATCTATTTTTAGTCCTTTAAGTTTCATGTATTCAATAACTTGATCCCCATTTTGTTCCTGTAGTTTCAGTCAAAGTCTGCTTTTTGTTCTATAAAATATTTATTTCATTATTTTTTTATTTTTATATAATTTTATCAAATTAATTATTTTTTCATTTTTTTATATATTCTCTTGAAAACTATTCATAGAAACTTAGTTTTTAAATCATGATTTAAAAAAAGAAAAACAACTCTTCCGATATAAAAAATATACTTTCATCCAAACAAAAAAGAAATACCTGAATAAAGAAATGGAGTTTTGATTAAACATATCTATTATTTTTTAATTTAAGTTATTAGAAGTTTTTATGAATATTTATTTTTATTTTTATTCAAAATACTTGACGTGATGTTTGTTAAAATAAAAAAAATACATGAATAAAAGAGAAATTTATTTTAAACATACTTTTTTCAGAATTTAAATCCGTTTTTTTTAATATCTATTTCAATTATTATAAAATCAAATCAAAAAATTTCAAAAATTGCCCCAACTCGTACGAGCACACTTACTAGTGACTAGTACATTGACTCCCTGCCTGGTTACTTACTCAACGAGCTCATAAAGTTATTAGCACTCAAATTTGAACCTCCCTTCATACACAAAATTCCAGTCTGTTTTCTATTTTTTGGAATTTGGATAGTGATATGTTGTTTCCTTATTGTCCCTTCATCATTGTCTTCAAGTGGGCAATGACAAGTTCCATCGACTCGAAGGGAAACCTAAAGAGAATATATGCGCAGAAGTTATCCAAATTTACAATAAAATTGTCCCTTCCAATAAAAACAAAATGAAGCAACACAGGCTAAATATCCCTTGATGTCAAAGAACCATCTCAACCCAATAGCTTAAGCTGTTAGGTAAGGTCCCAAGATATGATTTATATTATTCTCTAACAATGGCTAGATCCCATCTTTTTTTATTTTATAAAAAACCAACTTCTCATGCTATATTTGGGTGCCAACCACTTCCTGTGGTGGTGTTCCTGCTACTACCACTTACAATTACTCCTTTCTCGGTTCTGATGACTTCTTCATGCCCTAAATCTCACTCCATGAATCTGAATCTTTTAGCAGAGATATCTTGCTAGAGCTACCATAGATCCTGCACAGAAATTTGGTAATCTTTGCTAGAGTTGAATATACAAACATGCATGCATGCATACATGTGATTTTAATATTTGGGCAAGTAGGATTTATACATCCAATCACAGAAGACAACGATTTATTACATACACTGACATAACTTTGTTTTTTTAATGCAACCACGGGTAACATAATGGATTTTTAAGTCATAGCCAACACGTACTCCTTTCTTGTTCGTCGAGGTAGATCCACATTCATGTGCACTTCCTTTGTCATGTCCCTTCATGTGTTTTATGGGGTGTATGAGAGTACCGTGATAGTTATTTTTTAAAGTGTTTTTTTATTTAAAAATATATTAAAATAATATTTTTTTTATTTTTAAAAAATTATTTTTGATATTAAAATAATATAAAAACATCAAAACAATTAATTTAAAATAAAAAAAATAAATTTTTTTAAAAGCTGATACCTTACCTACTACCAATAACAGCACATGATGCTGGATGGAATCATAATTTATGCAGCTTTTAGTTGTTGTGGACGTATGGTTTCTGTAAGCAATGGCTAATGGACAGCCTTTATCTCAGATATCATGTCAGCTTTGACTTGGAAAAGGTGCCAGCTGGCTAATGGACAGGCCTCAACCCAAGAGTTTAATTGCCAGTGCCCATCACAAAGAATAGTCAAATAAACAATGGCCCAGAAAACAGAGTAAGAATACTACAACCCGTGATTGTTTTTTTGAAAATATATTTTAAAAAATATTATTTTTTAAAAAATAAGTTATTTTATGATATTTAACTGTATTATGAGTTGAAATTTTTTTTAGTATTTCACTATGTTACGATAAGTAAGCTAAAAAATAACTTTTAATTTTTAATTTTTATTTAAATTTATTAAAAAAATAAGAATTAATTTTGACATATAAAAAAGTTAGGAGATGAAATTAAAAAGAATTTAATTTTATAAATAATTTTAAACAAAACAAATAACATTTAAAAGAATAAAAACTAAACCTCACAAATAAAAAGATATTTTTGAATTTTTTACAACTTCTAAAAACTATTTCACTTAAAATAAAATAAAAACACACTTTATTAAACCAAGTTAGATTTTTCTTTAACTAAAAATTATGTTTTATTCATTATTTTTTTTTTAATGAAAAACAGATACAAAATGGTTTGAAACAAACGGGCTAAGGAAAGTACCTAAGGTATTAGAAAAGAGGAGCCAGAGAGATGTTGCTACGTATACATACACTCCAGTTTGCTGCTTCAAGAAACTTGTTACATGGATTAAACTATATTATGAAGCAATTACCAAATCGCAGTTTACAGATATTCACTCAGAAGGCAGTACTAAAATAGGTCTTAGCAACATTATTACACAGGATTTGCTGCACCTTGCTGTTCATGGGCCCAACACAACGAGGGGTTTTAAACTGGCTGACAACAGTTCCTAATCCTAGGTAATGCTCCAAAATCTTCTGGAAGGTTCCTCTCCAAACAACTCGGAGCTCAAGGGGTCCAATGGCCTTCACCTTCCGTGAACCAACATAGCCTGGATCAACAAAGGATCGATCCAGGCAATTGCAACACTCCCTTAACACCTCCTCACTTGGTTCACCACTAATTTCTAAAAAGATAACGTAGTGTCCAGGGTCTGTGGATACATCAACCAGACTGCTGAAGTCAACTATCTCAAGCTTTTCTTCGGCTAGCAGTTTGCCAGCTTCTTCTACAGATAGCTGCAAATCCTTCTCAGTGTTCTTGTCAATGTTTATGGAAAGAACAAGGTTCCTCCTGCACACAAATTTAAGTTCTGGGGTTGTGTTATGGAAACCCATAACCCTCACCACATCTCCTAGCCTGTACCTGTACAAACCTGCAGTTTACAATCAACATCAGAATTAAATGAAAAAACTGCCATGATGTGAACACAAACTTTATTTTCAGTCAGATAAGAAATTATGTCACTGGTACATTGAATATTTCAATTTTCCATCTTAGAGAGAGAGAAAAAAAAGAAGAAGCAGACAGGTCCAAGTTCAGGGTAAGAGATTACAAGTAACAAATGCTTGCAGACCTAGGAGTGAAATTTCCCCTTCCAATAGCTAAAACACAAGATTTTTATTTTGATTGGTTCTATATCATTTTCATAACCTAAGGAACTTTTGTTTTACTTGGCCCGGTTTTAACTTCTCTTGCACGCTACAAGAATAAAGACAAATAAACATCGCTTAAGCATATAACCACTCCTTATGCTTACAATAATAATTTTATAACAATGACATCATCTTGAAAGTATCCTTTTTATTATATTGGACGTTGACATACAATAATCAAACAAATTACTTCTGCCGTCTATCATGTTTATTTGTGTAGATGTTCTGCTAAATTGTCAAGAGACGACCATTGTATAAACATGTACTTCTCTAATCTAAATATAAATGATTTTTACCCCCATTATACCCTCAAGAAGGAGGTTCAACTGTCACCAAAGAACAGACGACGAAGTTGAGATTTTGGCAATCACCCGTCAAGAAATGAAGATGAAGGATGTTAGGCACAAAACATAAATTAAAGCATTCATAAGATGGTTCAACTGCCAAATTCTTTTGAAAAGAAAAGCATTATTAGATGATGTAATAAGGGCACTTCAACAACATCACATAAAAACAATCCTTCTTTCAGAGACTGCCAATGTATCTGCAAATAAACATTCAACAAGCACATTTTATGGAAGTTTTAGTTTCAAAAAACCTACATGTAGCAGAGAACACGGGTTTTCCAGCAAAAAGATATATATTGCTTCTAATGGTGTGCCACACATGGGGAATCTTGCATTAACGATGTCAGTGTGTAAACCTAAACCTGGAGGATTTCCCTAACATGTCTAATAAATGCCCCTCCATTAAAAAAGATTGGAGTATCTAGTAAAAAAAGGTGTTCACAACTGTTCCATCTGAAACAAAGTGTATCAAAACATTAATAAATGGAGCCATGAATCAAAGACAGCTGGATCAGTAAAGTCAAATAGTTCTTGTTCCCACTGGCGACTCTAGAGAAACAAAATTAAAAATTGAAGAACATGGCAGCATGGAGAACCGAAATATTTTCGTCAGGATAGAAGCTGTTCTTGTCAAGGCTACTGGCTAGTACACTCAAAAAATGAGAAGTAATAGAAAGTTAGGTTTGCAGATTCCTATATTATGGCCTCTACAAAGAAGACAAGAGTATTCACGAAAGGCTAAACGCATCAACAGATGAAATAAAGCTTCTGCGCTAGTGAATTCAAAATTGTTGACAAATTATAAAAGATGGGGCTGTTAGCCTGTACTGGAGAGGCCATATAATGGAATAGAGTTTTCATCAGCAATTTTATGTCAACTTCGTGGAAATGCAGGAAGAACTTTTTGACCCCAATAAATTATTTCACAGAAAAATTAAATCTAAAAGGGAAAACTCCGTGTACCTGCAAAAGTGGTGACAATGATCTCATAATCTTCCCCAATCTTGACTTCCGTCAGACCCACAGGCTTGGGCTCCATATACAGGCACTCAGCGTTGTTATTAAGAGGAATGAATTCGAAGTATCCAATATTAGGAAGCACGGCAAAAGTTGCTAACTCAGGAGGCAATTTTGGATTGACATTCGCTGCAACCCACCCTTCTGAAGAACCATAATCAGCACTCATCAATGGCAGCTCCCCTGCATAGTGCCTCAGTTTCTTCAAATAAGGCTCCATTGACCCGGTCATTATCCCGTAGATGTACTTAGCGTTGGGGAAAAGCTCTGGTATTAATCCATACCAATTACTCAATCCAGAGCATTTTTTATAGATCAAATCGGCCAATTCAGGGCTTGGCTTAAGCAGTTTTGACATTGCTATTCTAACTGAAGGGGCGGTGACTCTGCTGCTTAGTTCCCCGTCACGTATATCATTGCAGAGCTCCTCCCAGACTTGTTCAAAGGTCCGGAATGCAAGCAAAATGCTATGAGCAAATGTAGAGAACACAAACTGAATTTCTTCGCGGAAGAGTAGCCCGCATAAGAGATGGCAGTATAATGATTGGTGGAAATCAGGACCAAATATCACTTCATCAGGGCTGCAGCATTGGAACTGAATTGCCTTCATTCCATTTTTGTATTTCGAATTGCGGAAGATATTTGTTGTGGCAGTTCCTGCACCTAAACCCCCTTTTGTTTTCCATGGCTTGCTGCTGTAGACAAACTGTAAGGATTTCCCCTTCTCCAGTGGAAATTCTCTGCATTATACAATCCTCCTTGCGTCAACAGAGAACTAATCAACTAAAAATTAATCCTTCTTGTTTTTTTTTCTTGTTATTAAACAATAGAGAACAGAAACATATTACCCAACAAGGTAATCTTCTAGCAAATGGAAAAACAATTCCTGTTAAATGAAAAAAAAAAAAACAAACTAAAAGGCTCTTCTAATAAAAACAAATACTAATTCCTTCCTAATACCTGTTTCTGAAGGCAAAAGAAGTTCTATATATCTGCAAGGTGTTTTCCATCAATTCATCATTGAAAGGGACAAGCTTTCTCCTCCCCTGAGTAGTACCAGAACTGCAACAATTCAAATTTCTCGAATTAAAAACTTTGCTTGCACAAATCCACAAATAAATAATTGAAATCATGAAATATACACCTCAAAGACATGTCTGGTATGGGTTTCCCAGTGAGGATAGGAGAAGGATCGCCATCAGCAATTCTGTAAATATAAGCTTCCAAGTCTTTGTGAGTAACAAGTGGAACACAAGACTTGAAACTCTCAGGGTCAGTCCTTCCATTAAGACCCGAATTCAGCAAATACTCGGCAGATCCATTCTCTTCCAATATTTTCTTCAGGGTTTCTCTCTGAACCATTCCAGCATCTTCAGTCAATGCTTCAAATTCCTCTATCACTTTATCGGTGTTAATTCCTTCCATCTTCTTCTCTAACATCCTCACTTACCCTTTTGAAAACTGCAATCAGAACAGCAAAAACAAAGAAGAAAATATATTTTAGCAATCGTATAATACAAAGCGAGGTCAAAGATCAAGCTTGTACAGTTATTATTGTTCAATAAAACGACAAAGAAGGTTGGTTAATTAGGACTTTGAAATGAAACCATGGGAATACATACAAGCTAAACAGGGGGGGGGAGACAAAATCTATGTCACCAAAGATATGTGAAATTGCAGTGTTTTAGTACAACTTTAGTTAGCATAAATAAACCATTGACAAAAATGGGATTCAGCACGTTGAATCTTCAAATATTACTATTTTGTATCCCAGCAAATCAAAAACCTCCAACGAACGTAATTTCCAGTTACTATCAAGTCCCGAACA
>Ga0307510_10010659_pt1 | contig 10925 bp, 10 predicted proteins | sample 12_EM_MG_FD_207224 | JGI IMG/M metagenome (GOLD analysis project Ga0307510, IMG submission 207224) | Populus trichocarpa ectomycorrhiza microbial communities from riparian zone in the Pacific Northwest, United States - 12_EM | ecosystem: Host-associated > Plants > Roots > Unclassified | place... | reverse complement strand
GAGTCCAAGAACATACAAATACAATCTCTCAAGAATTCAGGGATCTTTGTGTTTCATTGATTATCAACGCAGACACGGGACCCATTAGCATTTATATACCTTAATGCCCACGCAATTGCCTTGTAGAATTATTAAACTCCTCGAACGTCAACTTTATTCAGTAAATGAAGCTTAATTAATATGGATATGGAGGCAATTAGATCATGTGCCAGCGTCATTAGGAAGGATTTAATGCACGGTATCCACACAGCCACCGATAGGATTCAAGTCGCTTGCTTTTCAAGCTCCTACGGCATGAATAGTGAGCTGAATCTCTAAATTCCAATGGAATGAGATACCTTTCACCGCATATGAAAAATAATAGTTGATTCCCTTCAAGGGAGATTTTTTCTTGGATATCTTGTTTTTGATTAAAGCTGAGAATTGGACGGGTATAGGCTGGTTCTCAAAAAAAAAATAAAAAAATAAAAAAATATCAACTTGTTTATCAATTTACGATACATAATCTATTTACTAAGTTTTCTTTTCAAAAATGTTTTTTAATTAAGAATATATTAAAAAAAATATATTTTTTAATTTTTAACATTAATATATTAAAATTATAAAAAAAACACAAAAAAATTAATATTTTTCCTGCATGCATGGCTGTAAACACTATACAAAACTAGGTTTAAACTATTCTAATTTCAAATGCTTTTTTTATGAATGCAATTTAAGATATTTGTTTCCAACTTATTAATCATGCTCCGAATCCAAAGTATTATTAATAAAAAAAATAAAAAATCAACAAGCTTTTTTCTTGGAAAGAAAATAACCTTTAATAAAAACAGTAAATAAAATAATACTAACTAAGGGAAGAAGAAGAAGGAACCGGGAGCCGTAGACAGTAGAGAGTCTTGAGAGCGGAGAAGCGGCGAGTGACGTTACATTTCACCATTATCTTCTTTTCACTATTTTATATAATTGCGTAACATAAATAAGACAGCATCAATAATAATAATTCCACTTCCGTCTCTCTCTCTTTCGGCTATCATCAAACCAAACAGAGAGACAAAACTTAAACTCTTTATTTTGCTTTTCATGGTAAATTTGTAAATTTTGGTTTCTGAATTTTGATCTACCGAAGGCAGATTTCTCTTCCTCTCTCCTTCACATTCGCCGTTTTCACTTCAGCAAGATCCAACTCACTCAAGGTATGCTTCGGGGTTTTTTTTTTCAAATTTTTTGAGTGAAAATGTAATTTTTGATTATTTTGTTATGACAGGAGAAGACATGATAGAGTGCAGTGAATGCCACTCGAAAATCTCAGCAAATAATAATAACAGTAAAGCAGTAGCGAGAGCATACGATAGACATAGAAGCGATGTGTCGTCTAAAGCACGCGTTCTTAATCTTCTTTTGGTCGGTGGTGATTGCATCTTTGTCGGTCTCCAGGTGATTTGCTTTTCTTTCTTTCTTTCTTTCTTTTAAAAATCAACTTATTGAATTGATGCTTAAGATTTTTTGTTTTTGTTATTGTTATGTTGCAGCCTATATTGGTGTATATTTCAAAGCATAATGGGAATTTCGATTATAGTCCTATAAGTGTTAATTTCCTCACCGAGACTGCAAAAGTTTTTTTTGCAATCTTCATGCTCTTGATCCAGGTATTATCTTTTTCTTCATTCGTTCTGTCAATGCCACTGAGTTCTTTTTTTTTTTGTGGGTTTTGGCACCCCCTCCCTTTTCTTTTTAAATAAATTTTACAGCATAACAGAGATTGTTGCCATAAATTGTTATTTCGGATGTATGGGGTCGAACAGGAAAGAGTGATTAAAAGACATCGAAGACTGCTTAGAAAAAATAGTGTGAGGAGAGAAGACTGCTTAGAAGTTATTTGCAAATGATGGTGAAAATGAATAAAGTGGTGAAATTTACTGTTGTTGATATATCCTAGACTGGGGAGGAATAATTTATATCTTGCTCAAATGTTACCTTTACTCGCTATAATATAGTTCAATCTAGCTTTTCTTTTAATTCACTGTGAAGTCCACTGAACTTTGGTGCAAAATGCAGGTAACCATTATCCTCTCTGTCTCTGGGTGTAAGAGGGGATTGATCTTAGGTCTCTTTAGCATGATACTGAATGAGTTTACTGTTTACTAGCTAAGCTAGCTTTTTGCTACTAAGGTAGTTCAATGTAGTGGAAATGATTTTTGTATATTGAAGGTTTCTCAAGTAGGTCACAATTACTTGAAAGAAAGTACTTAACCCCGTATATTGCATGATTCCATAATCTTGTACTAAAACTCTGTACAGATTTTTTTGTATATTGAAGGTTTCATAAATTTGCTGTGATAAGAGGAAAATGTATTGAAAAAGGTGTCAAAAGACGGACACCACGGTAAAGAATGAAGTATATACTAAAGGAAGTTTATGCCTAGCTACTTGTAATCTAGCTCATCTGCTAACTGTCTAGCAATCAACCATTTTTGTGAGAGTTTTCTTTTTACATCTAAGAATGGAACTTGAAGCGGCATTACACCTTATGAGGATAAGAAAAATATGATGAGATAAGGAAATTTTGTCAGCATGAATGAATCTATGTTGTTTAGATCATATGATATCATACATTAGAAATGCTACGTTTTCCATTATTGACATAATCCCAAAAACATTCAGGCACCTTTGGAAGTTGTTGTTTTCAAATTGCAATCAGAGTGTCAGTACAAAAAACTAGGATACTTTTGAATAAAACTGCTTCTCTAGCATTATTTATAAGGTACCTTTTCCTATATCAGTCCTATCCTTAATTACTGTTTTACCTTAAAAAAATCATTGATAATGTGGCTCTTCCCATTCCTCCAATGTGTCAGCTCTTTAAGCCTGGTTTTTCTTGTAGTCTTAGTTAATGTTTCCTGGTGTACTCAACATTGCGTTCATCTAGGTTGATTTACCCTGACAGTTGGAACCATCATTGTAGTGAGAAACATGTCAATGGATGTGTCCTAGACTTTCTTGTGAATTGTGGTTGCAGATTTGTCTTCTATGTTATTTTCTTTTTTTGTAAATGTTCATTAGGTCTTCTCTTTATTTTTATTTTTCTTGATTTTTGTTTCCTCAGGCTCGACATAAAAAGGTTGGGGAGAAATCTCTTCTTTCTTTCTCTACCTTTGTCCAGGTAAGTGACGTACTTTAGTATTTATCAGGATTGCAATTTGGATTGATGTATATTGTGAGTGATATTGATAGCTTTTCCCTGTCTAGTTTACTTTCTGATATGGAATTACATTGACTTTATCATTATTATTCTTGTACATATAAAATAACTCATCATTAGTTCTTGGAAACTTGTTAAAGCTGTTACATTTTTTTTTTTCAACATTCCAAAGATTCCTTTGGCCTTATGGATGCTCTGGATCACACATCAGTTTCAAAAGTGGTGCATTGCATGTTGCCTCTTCTATTGATTTTAACCCGTTCACAAATAGTGTACTGTAGACTTGCTGAATGGCCAAAAATAATGCTTTTTGTGATCAATATGGTTTGTTCTGATTTCAAAAGCACATCATTTTTGCTAATAAGTAATATTAATTTGACCCTTTTTTCTACTACTTTGAAGGAGAAGAAAAGTGTCAACTTTCATGATTCGTGCTATAAAAATCTTTGTCTATGGAGCTAAAGGAAATGAGACAAAACTGAATGTAATCATGCGTGTTCTGGTTGAGAACCTTGTATGCTCTGGGGGTATATGTGGTTATTCTTAAAAGAAAACTCGAGATCATTTGTAAGTTCACAGAGAGGGTGTTTTTTAGTTGCATTTCTCCATACCTTTCTGGAGAGTTTAAGATTCTTCAACATGTTGAATCTGAAAGCAATAATGTGGTTCAAAGACTATTTTCTTGGTTTTGCGGTTTATAACAGAACGTTGAGGCTCTTCTATTGCCATTTGTATCTCATGTACCTTTTCCTTGTCTGGTCATTGTCTGCCATTTTGCTATTGATTTTTTGACTTAAATCCCCTGAAGTTTACTGGTTTCATATGTCTCTTTTCTGTGCACATTTTTCATATTTATATCTTCCATTCATGACTTTCTGAGTGCTATATTGCTTGGGCAGGATTAGACTTTCTGAACTTTAAGATGCTGTATTTATTTTCTTCTCCCCACAGGCTGCTCGAAACAACGTGCTTCTTGCTGTTCCAGCTTTCCTATATGCTATTAACAATTATTTGAAGTTTACTATGCAGGTATAATTTTTCTTGTTGAACCAACTGCAAAATATTCTTTACATAATATATCGTGATTATCTTTCTCTTGACTCTGGGAAGAGAGATGTGCTTTGTTTTTTTTCCCAGTAGAAGTGCAACTTTTTGAAGCTATAATTTGTTGCTAATATTTTTTTGGGATTAAATTGTTGTGGCAGTTCTAATTTCTAATTTCCCTACTTATTGTTGTGCAGCTTTACTTTAATCCTGCAACGGTGAAGATGCTGAGCAACCTGAAGGTAGCTTATTGCATGATGTGTATAAAGGACATTTCAAATTGTGATATTTTTTTTTATAAAATATCTGTAGTTTATGCTTAATGAAGTACATACATAATTAATAATGTGCTTTCAACTATCTTTCAGGTTCATGATCAATTATTTTCCTGCTCACTTATAGTGTAGAATTCTTGTTTGCACATTTAAGACTCTATCTATTCTTTAATATTCCAATGAATATGTAGACTTCTTCAGTGTCAGTTCATTTGACTGTGATACATCTGTCTGTAAAATAGGATTTGAAAGTTGAAAATGGAGGTAAAAACTGCCTCTATCTATAGCCTGACTTTGTTCCCGTCTTTTCATGGAAGGATCATATGATCAACTCACTGTCTTTTTTGCTGCTTTTTTCTGGAGCATTATTTAACATTAAGTCTTCCATTGTGGATTATAAACATGTCAGGTTTTGGTGATTGCTGTGTTGTTGAAGGTGATCATGAAACGGCGATTTTCAATCATTCAGGTGAGTATGAAAGTTGTTTCTCATTGATGCATGTCAACTTCAATTTTGAATTTGAAGAAGAATAGTTGGTTGGATAGTTGGATGCCCAGAAAGCGTGTGCCAAACTAGTATGTTTTTTTTTACCTATACCTGAAATATTGATTCGTCTTTTTTTTGGCAGTGGGAAGCTCTTGCTCTATTGCTCATTGGGATTAGTTTGAATCAGTTACAATCTCTGCCTGCAGGCTCCACTGCAATGGGTCTTTCAGTTGCAACGGGGGCATACTTGTACACACTAATTTTTGTATGTATCCTGTATACTTGTCCTGCGTTAATATGCATAGATTTTGTTCCTGTCAGTCATTAGATATTATGCAACTATCTTCTTTCTTGATGGTCGAAAGTGTTTTCAATGGTGGAATTGATGGAATGTCAAGGCACAATGAATTAAATGCACAACATGCACTTGCCCGGATGCAAGCTTGCATTGGATATGCATTCTTTCATCTTTAACAGGGAAGGAAAATTTGTCATGAAAGAACAAACAAAATAGAGATAAACGAACAACATGCACCAGACACACTCATGCACACATATATGCATACATATATCCAGGGCCATGGCAGGAAATTTACTTTATCGAGGAGGCTGTAAAATATGTGTATCCTGTAGACTCACATACATGTGCTGGAAAAAGTTTTTCTTGGTGAACATCTATGGAATTCTGTTTATTTTTTTTTAAAAAAATAAAGGATTAAGAGAAATTTAATTTGTAGGACTGAAAATATGTCATGAAATGCTATGGTTATAAGAGTATGGCTTTCAGAAATATAGCTCTAATGACAGAAGCTGGAGATTGGCCCTCTTCTCTCCTACCTTGGTTCCTTGACCAAGCAGGTTCTCATAAACACATAGGCTCGTCCTTCCATTGGCTGATAAGATAGCCCCAACAAGGAAATAAAGGTCAACACCTGCTGGCCCCGACTACACATTCCCATGCACTGCCTTCTAAATGCCATTGCCTTCCCCCATAATATCTTGGATATACTGGAGTGGTACATTTTTAAGTAGGAGGACTAGCTATAAAATTTCCTATGTGATGTCATTCAGTGTGTTTGCATATACTTGGTCCACCTTTATCCCAGACCAGCAGCTTAGCCAGTTCCTGTTGCAGTTTGGTTTTATGGCATTGGTCTCATCTTGGTTTTGACAATAACATATCAGGTTGTTCTAGACAATGTAATATCGTAGGAGCTAACTTCTGGAATTAATGCAGGTTACTGTTCCATCATTCGCATCAGTCTACAATGAGTATGCTTTGAAGAGTCAATTTGAGACTAGCATATACCTTCAGGTGGTTTCTAGTGCTATAGAATATGATGCTTTGTTGCTTTTTGGCTATGTTGTTTATTGACCTTCAACTTAAATTTAGTATACAATGGTCTCCTCATGGATTGCTCCCTTCTCAGGCAAACCTGAGAGTGAATAGTGGGGTCCGTTGCAGGACCTCTTGGCTAATTCCACCACCAGATGCTCCTATACAGAAACTTACTATTTTAGAAACTTAATGCTTATTATGCCTTCTTTTTGAAAGATTATTTTATACATGTTCTTACAAGAAAGTTTGTGCTCCATGGTTTTCAGAACCTTTTCCTGTACGGGTATGGTGCCATATTCAACTTCCTAGCCATTCTTGTGACTGCCCTATTTAAAGGTATGGGCATGCTGCATATTGTTCTTGAATGCGTTCTAACAGGGTATTCCATTAGCTCTGTTGGGTTTTTTTATGTATTGGATTTGAGTGGTTAATAGTATAGCGCAAGCATTGAGGATTAATGAATCAGAAATGCTACTTCATGGTTGTAAAAGTATATGTAAATTTGATTTTTTGCTTAAATTTCCATATCTTTACAAGTGTAGGTCCAAGTAGCTTGGATGTACTACATGGGCATTCAAAAGCTACCATGCTGTTGATATGTAATAATGCAGCACAAGGGATTTTATCTTCTTTCTTCTTCAAATATGCAGGTGATTTTCCATTTTGTTCTTTAATATTCTTCATTCTTACGCATCACTATCTTTCAGCTGTTTCCTGGATGTCTATAATTTTCACTATTGAAAAGCACCACCTATGCTTTACTAAAAGAGAAAAGTTGTCTGTATACACATCTAGTTCATTCATTTCAATTAGATAATCTTTGGAAAGGCTTAAGAACAGAGCTAATGGTATTATACTATTCTTCTTTTCCTTTTGTCTGGTTAAAATCTAAGGCGGCTGTTTTCTGATGATTAAGGATAAGTAGGCTTCATACTTCACACTTAATTTTCATTCAAAAACTCCCAATCCTTTAGATGTCATTGAGTGCGCTACTTCATGTTATTAAAAGTTTTGATTGACAAAAGTAGTTGGATGTAAGATGTCTTGACATTTAGAAAATTGTGGAGAATCAGCAACGAAGAATTTACTTAGAAGATTTAGACTATTGATAGCACTTGGAAAATTCACATATATTTTAATGCTCGTACTTGGAGTCATGCCAGTTTCTGTCACTAATCAAACACAAAGATGATGTTCAAGTATTAATATATGAATAGGCTCTCATTACATCCTAACATTTCTTGTTCACAAATAGTGGAAATTGAAACGAGAGACTAGAAGAATTTATGAAAGTAACTAAGAGAGTACTTTCTAGACTCAAATCACTTATCTCAAGTACTGGTGTCAATCGCATATATGTTCTGTATTTTCTAAATCAAAATTTCCTCTGATTCATGCAGATACAATTTTGAAAAAGTACTCGTCAACAGTAGCAACAATTTTTACTGGAATAGCATCTGCTGTACTTTTTGGTCATACCCTGACTATGAATTTTATCTTAGGAATCTCTATCGTGTTTATCTCCATGCACCAGGTAAATATTAGATCTGGCATATATTTCATTTATTTTGCTCACTGGACAGGCAGCTTGGGGGACGAGACAGGAAGGAGAGGAAGAGAATGGGGTGAGGGAGAGGGAGAGGGAATATTTCCCTGTCTGGATACTTGGCTTACATGATACTGTTTATCATGTCTTTTTCAGTTCTTTTCACCACTTTCGAAGGTTAAGGATGAACCACAAAATGGTAGTTTGGAAACGGTTGATGGTCAGAACAACCAGAGGTTGGTTCTTTCTCTTTTTGCACTTTTTTCATTTACCATTTGTGAATTATTCTATAATTGTTAGGGACAACACTTCTCTGAACTCCCAGTATTATTACTTTTTCTCCCAAAAAAACAAAAAATAGTCTTCCTACACGATGCAGCACCAGTAATCTATGAATGCAGCCAGGGTCATTCCTATTTTATTTTCTTGCTCAGCTAGTCAAGAAATGGACAGGCTCCAGTCTTCTGTTCTGGAATGGTGGGGAATTCCAGGAGAGCATAGACACATTTGTCTTTTTAGTAGAGGCACTCCAAATCCATATTTTTCAAGCTCATTTTTTGTGACCTTGAGGCATTGGGCTCCTTAGGATCAGAATATTATCCGGGAGATAGAATGCCTGAATTTAGACATTGTATTTTGATTGCTTTGAATTGGACTCTATAAAAAATCCATCTTGCCTTCTGGTTAGGTTGTCATGTTCCACTTAGTTGAAACTATCTCATCTATTTGAGCACAAGCATGTGGACTGTTTGATATAACAATGAAGGAAATGCTCAGGACAAAGAATACAACGGTAGATTATTAATGCGCAGTGGATGTTTGAAAGTCAATTTCCAATTTGCAAGGCATGAAGGTGTTATGCCTTTGCTATGGTAAAGAAAGTTTTCCATCAGTTTCCATGACCACAGAACCATGTCTTTTCTATTAGTCAACCTAATTCCTGCTCATTTTCTTGTTAATCTTGCTTGTGGATCCCATATCACAGCTTTTGCCATTCCATGTCACTTAGAATTTTTCCACTGAGAAGGACACTAGCATTCATATCATCTGCTTAACCTCTCTTCCTTGTGAGACGTTTCTTTATGTTCTTAACCAATAAAGTTTTGAGCTGCTTTCAACCCTTTCTGATTTTTTAGTTGATATTTTTACTGAAATTCTGTTTGACATGCCAGATCTAAGGATTCATCCTTCATAAATATGGCAGCTGGAGCAAATGACGATGTGAGAAGTTTCATGTTCAATTCTGTTAAAATAGTCTTTCTGAGATTTCGATTGATGAATGTAACATCTTGTTTTGCTATTTTCCATCCAGGCTAGTCATCGTGTTGAACATGATGAGAAGGCACCACTACTTCCCATCTAGAGTTTGCAGTGGGTATGGATCCGCACTATTGTTTTCTGATGCTGTAGCTAACAACTAGTAGACTTACCTTCCCTCCACAAAGACAAGGCTCCCGTAACTATTAATATTGCATGGAAGCACAGATGATCTGCCAATAAATGAAATTCCCCGACTCTGTTCGTTTGGTCCAGCTGGCAACTACAAGAGCTAGGGACCTTAGATGTGCTGTTTTCCCTTGGGAAAGTAGGTATAGAAGAATTAAATGAACCTGTGCACAAAATAGACAACACGTGGTGCCTTGCACTAATAGAAGAACAATTCATGAAGCTGTTCTCTTAGGTTGTCTACCTGAGTTTGTTTATTTATTCTGTCTTGGGTTTTGACTATCAAATTAGAAGAACATCAAATCAAGAACGTGAAGAATCTCATGAAAATTATTAGCCATAGCTGAGAAACACAACATTACAAATGAAAGCACAAAATTAGTGACAAATTCTAAATAAGTAGTAGGACGAGTAACCCCAAAATTTCCCACTTGTCACCACCTCGTTTTCACGGACTCCTTTTTGCCAAGCCCAGATGACTGATTGTTTTATTTGTGCATGAAATATTCCCATTCTATTTATTTACTACACCCCTTTCCATGATAATTCGATGCAGGGATGATCTTGGCGTGTACGTTTTTAGAGGGTGGATTTATCAATACAGCTGAGAAGACTACCAGTTTTAGCAACAGAATGGAACAAATGCAGTTAAAGATATTCTTTATTTCTTTTCAGGATTCCCTACACCATTGCCGACGGGGACCCGCAGCATCCACTGAGCAAGGGTCGCTGAACCATCTTTGAAGTATCGGGGGCATTGTTGATAAAGCCGAGTTTCTGAAACAGACCAGGAAAAGAACAATCTTATAGCGAGCTGTGGCAAATTCTGTTCTCGTCCCCTTATACAATGCAGAAAGCTAATATTCTCGTCAGATGCCTCTTCCAACATGTGTTACTGTTTTTTTCTGTAACTTTTCCGTGTAAATGTCTTGGATCAGTGCTCTCTGAAACAACAATATAGTGCAGGCTCAGAGGTATATTGGATTTCTGGGACTCTTCGTGTTCATTTTAAATTCCAGTTTTTGAGCACCATTGACTTCATTCAGTTTTTGTGATCATTTGGTCACCGCTGTAAAAGAGGAGACAGAGTCGCCTCTTTTCAATCGTAGGTGTAAACTCCGGTGGTCTGTTTTGGATTGTGATCGCGACCCTTCCATCGATGATATTTATCAGTCGATTTCTTTGGAAAGGTATGCGCAATTATGGTGGTGCTGTATTTTAAGCAAAAGAGAGCAAAGCACGCAGATTTCTGTGGTTGTGCCATTCCTGTTGATTTTTAGGGGCTGGTTCCACACAGTATTGTTCCTCATTTGACAGTTTCACTCAAAGATGCCATAACATGCATGGGACCACAGGCCTTGCTTCGTTTTGAGAGAATAGAGTACGAGGCAGGTTCTGGATGGGACAAATCTCTGAGCACCAAAAGCCAACGCTGGCTTAACTAACCTCTGCCTGTAACCTGTATACTGACTAGGAAAGGAAAGGAAAAAACCAACCAATGTGTTGACTCCCTTGAATTAAAGCTTTTGTAGTTTTCTTATTCTCGTTACCTGTTCCCTAGCCACACCGGTGTTGCCGGCTTCACTTTT
>Ga0307510_10010657_pt1 | contig 10925 bp, 8 predicted proteins | sample 12_EM_MG_FD_207224 | JGI IMG/M metagenome (GOLD analysis project Ga0307510, IMG submission 207224) | Populus trichocarpa ectomycorrhiza microbial communities from riparian zone in the Pacific Northwest, United States - 12_EM | ecosystem: Host-associated > Plants > Roots > Unclassified | place... | reverse complement strand
AGCAAGGGGGTTTTCAATCTCTCCATGGATGAGCAAGGCTCATGGAAATCGAGCCTGAGAAGGACCATTGGCATAGGATTGCATGTGACTGGTATGCCCATGTTGTCACAGAGTATCCAGGGTGTGGCAAGTTGCACCATTATTTGGGGCTTCTTAGTCATGATGCAGAAGGCAAGGAGCTGCAGGGTATATACCATTTTATCAAGAGGTGAGCCTGTTGTGTCAGGTTTAATCAGTACTATTGTTCTCACAGCCTTTTTTTTCAACTTCTCATAGTATGATTGCCACTTATCCTTTCAAAATGGCTTGTAAGTCAGTCCTCCTGTTGTGGTCGCAAACCACACAAGCACAATGGTTGGCTCCCGATGCCTGTGTGCCGGAACTTTTCTTATTCCTCCACAGGATACTCTTTACAACCATCCAACTTCGACGATTTCTCCACCACACTTGTGCGCCTCCTTGAATGCATTGACATAGAAGAACCTGACCATAATGGCTGCAGTTGACATTGGTGCGCTCCTCGAGTACGGCCAATCACAACAAGTTCTGTGATGAACTGGCGCTCTTGGCCAAATGGATTGTAACCCTGCTGCCATTGCAGTAGCGACCAAGGTGAAACCCACAAGAAAGGCTCAGGTGGACAATCGGATGGAGGTTGACAGTGAAGAATGCAGGTGGCATAGTGACATGGAGGCCATCCATGCCCAAAGTCCCTCAGTCATTCAAGTATCACCTGTACTATCCAATGCTGCAATGTCCCAACCACCCCTGCATTCAAAACTCTACCACAAAAAGTCTAGCTGAGCAATGCTGGCATGGCACCGCACCATGTGGGCTTGCACAAAGATCGCCAAGGTCATCCCTGGGTTCTGCCACAGAACTCAGTAGGCACAAGGCTCAAGCATGTCAGCCTGGAGCCAACCTTGGCAGCACAACATTGACTTGGTTCTTGTGTCCCCACATGTCCCCACTGTCCAGGGCCAAATTATGTGGAATGTCCAGCATGTTGTGGGGTTGAACCCTTGTACTTTCTGGTATGTCCTTCCTGCCATATTCATTTATTGGACTGATGATCTGTGCCCCACAGCCCCTTGACCAGCAATGTTCACAATGACTATGTGTTGAAGCCACTGTTGCACGGCCTTTTTGATGGTCCTTTGGCGATCATAAGGCCTTGCCATGCTTGAGCATACTACACCCCAACCAGATCTTGCTTTGTCCCTTTGCTGGGGGCCATGGGTATTGTCCACTCAATTACTGTCTATTGCCATCACTCACAAAATGTAATTGATAGGCAGTTCTATTGTTGTCAGTTCAGGCCTGGAACTGGTGATGCCAAGACCAACAAATGCCTGTGCTTGGGGATCTGCAAAGAGGATATCAGCAGTCTTGCTTTCAAAAATACCCCCATGCTCTTTACTCCTGCCCCTCTCCACATTTGCATGTACGTCACTCCAGCCATTCAATTGTTTTTAATGACTTATAACCCAGATCAACCCTTGTTGCTTTCTTCCTTTATGTTTATACTCTCCACCATCGCACCTTTCCCTGCCTGCATGATGTTGCTTTACCAATGTTATGTAACTGAGGCTACATGTAGTCTCTGCCCCTTTACATATTTGTAAGTCTCTTATTGTTTGTTGTTGTTCTACCCAACTAATTTGTGATGCTAGACTAAACATGTGTTTATGCCCCAGTGACCTGGGTTTGATTTCTACCAATGCCTGTACTATATAAACCGCCTGTAATATGATGATTTACCATCCACAATGCACCAAGGCAAACATTCACAACAACTGCCACCCCCATCTAGGCAGCCCACTGCTCATCCTGTTGCACATCAAGGGTGTACACCACAGGACTCATCTTCTGTAGAGGTATTTGACTTAGGTGACCCCAATGCGAACAACAGCAAGGAAGAATCAGGTGGGTGTACCATGCTACCTCAGTCACACTCTCCTGCAAGCATTGAGCCCACTGTCAGGTCTGAGTCTGTGCCAACTAGGCCAGCCTCTCCAGTCCTCCTTGCCCCACTGCCTGTTAAAATATCCAACAAGGCACATGATGTTTGGCACTTTTTTCACAAGGTAAATGGGATAAGCACAATTTGCGGGGTTTGCAAGTATGTCACTGCATTTCTGTGGACTCAATATTTACTAACAAGATACTCTAAAATAGAAAGCATTTGGCATCTGAACCCAATGTAGAATACACATTTTCACCAAAAACCTCGAATACTGTGCTACAAGTTCACCTAGACAAGGAACACCATGAGGAATACATTTGGGTTTATGAAGAGAATGGCTGGAAAAATCAACTTCTGTTGTGCAAGAAACCTGCTGAAGGGAGTGTGAACTCAGGGCAGATGCTGGGTTTACAAACCCAGTTCCACATACCGTGGTCCTGGCAAACATTCTTGGAGTATTTAGTGGACTTTATTGTCATGAGTGATCAGGTAAGTATGCCGCTCTGTGATTGTATCTACCAAGCTAACTTCACTTGTACTTGATCTATGTTGTTGAGTGTCTGGAATTTTGTCGACTTCTTCTATATCATTACAAAGAGCTCCAAGATAGTGGCAGCATGCCCTGATGAACCAAAGTAAGGGAAGCCATCATTACTGCATGGCACCAGCATTTTGTCAGGCTGAAACAGGTACTAGCAGTGAGTCTACTAAGATTACTTTCTCTGTCATCACTCATCACCAGTCCTAGGACGCACTAGGAAAAATCTCTTTCACTGCTGATATCTGGTCTAGCCAGTCATGTTACCCATTCCTAGCTGTGACAGCCCATTGGCTTGCAAGGGAGAATGCTACCAAAAAGCTACAACTAAAGGTATCACTGATAGCATTTCACTGTTTGCATGGCAGTCACAATGGGGATCGCATTGCAAGAATTTGCCTTCACATCTTAGACCAAGTTGGTATAACAACCCAAGTTTGTAGACCACATCTCTTTAGTGTGGTATATACTAATAACTATCTAGGTAGGTCACTGGACCCTTGACAATGCTGAGAACAATACAACTTTCATGAAAGCATTTGAAGTATTAATGTGTACTTGGGATGTCCCTTTTGACCGCAACAACAACCGCATCATGTGCTTCCCTCATATCATCAATATCTGTACCACTCACACCATTGAAAGCCTCACTGACCCTGCACTGGCAGATGAACAAACTGACTTTGATGTTGTCCCTTTCCTGGGGGGTGTGGAACAAGACTATCAGCAGGCAGTTGAACACAACCCAATTGCATTGTGTTGTTGTATTGTCCGGGCTATCCATGTATCAGGAAAACACCACGATGACTTTCAGGAGATCATCTGCACTGGCAATGAGAAGGGATGGTTCAATCTTCCTGAACTTCAGCTCACTTCATGATGTCAAGACTTGTTGGGATTCTATGTTTCTTATGATCCATCATTTTCACACATTGCGGCCTGTAAGTAACCTTGAACTGTTGATCGCATATGTTCTTACCATATAAGTAGGCAATCAAATATTTTCTTGCCTCTCCCCTCAATAAGGACCTTGACAAGTTCAAGATGTCTGAGAAAGAATGGGATGTTCTTGAGGACTTCAAGACAATTTTATCAGTGTGTAGCATTTACTCAGATGTTATTTGTTATCGGTTGCTCAGTAAATTAGCAGGTTCCTCACAGTGTCCAGCAGGCAATGTCTACTGAGCGAACACCCATCTTATCTGGTGCAGTTCCATGCCTTGAGATGCTCATGACTGCATGGGAACAACTTGGCCAAAAAAATCCTGACCTGGAGCCATTCACATCAGAGGCCCTGAAGTGGGCTGTCAAGTATTATAAGAAGATGGACCAAACCAGTGCATATGTTGTTGCAATGTGTGAGTGGACCGCATTGCTTTTCTCCATATCCTCTTACAATTGAATACTAGTCCTTAATCCTACAATACATATGGGGTGGATCTGTAAACACTGGTCAGATGAATATATCACCCAATCCATTGAAATCATAAAGGCACTTGTAAGTCTTCATATAAAATTGAGCAACAGATGCCCACTAACCCTTTTTACCCATAGATGGAGGAATACCACAGTCGTATCAATCCTGAGTCCCCCCAAGCCCAACCCACTGCTGTGCAACCCAAGAAGAAGTTTGGCTTGGGTTAGCTGGCTCAACGATATGGCATTATGGACATGATGGATTTCTCAAGTGGAGACACCTCTGCTGAGAATATAGTCGATGATAAGTTCCTTGCCTACACATTGGCCAATTTTAATTCCATGGAAATTGAAGACAAGGATATCCTTACATTTTGGGAAGTAAGTACTCTTACACCCATCTTGTGTGCTTCTTCTAAAGCAATACCCAACAGGAAAATGAATCCAAGTTTCTGACATTGTTCAGCATCACACTAGATTACCTTCCTATTCAGGCTTCAGCTGTTCCATGTGAACATGTTTTCTCTTCAAGTGGGGAAACTAATACAAAGTGATGCAATCAAATCCATCCCATGCTTATGGAAGCTTTGCAGATGCTTAAATTTTCTCTGAGGCAGAAGCGGGTTGACTTTATGAATGGTTGGAGTATATCTGAACATGACATGCAGGAGACAGTAGACAATGAACCAGACCTTTTAGCTATGGTACCAGCTGATGCCTCCAACAAAAAGAGTCTAGATAAGGTATTATCAGCTATTAGGGTTCTTCATGGGTACACTACAGGTACCTACATATCCACAACTGTGCCCATAACCACAGACACCATACCCATTTCCTCAACAGGTATAAAACTGTGTAGGACATACACAGTATCACACCTTAACCGTACTATAGTACAGTGTTGCATTCTGACTGTGGTACTGTCTGTACCCACAGTGAAATTTTATATGCCACAATTAAAATCAGTGACTACAGTACAAATACTTCTAGTAACTAGCTTCCACTCCTCTTCTTTTCCCTTGTTGTTGTGGTGGTCATGATCAAAGTTGTGTTCAAAAGTGCACATGGCACACAGAATGAGGAGGGGGGGAGTTCCATGCTGGTCCTAGCCTGCTGCATTAGTGCCATGCTCGACAAGGAGCCATGCGATATTGAGGTGACTTTGTGTGCCAAGGCAGTGCCAATGTAAGTCTTGAAGCCTAGAAGAGATTGGATTTGGGAGATGAGTGTGTTGCGCTCCACAACAAGTGCTTGTTGTTTGATCACCAACTGGCTGAACAGGTCCATCAGCTCATCACTGTCAGCTTGGCCTTCATTCGGCCAGATACCAGCTGAGCCTGACATCCTGCACCTATGAGGAAGACAGCAGCAGCATTGAGGCCAAACATGATAGTGGCGTTGGAAATGAGGATAAAGGGGCTGATGCATGTGAGCTCAAAGAATGGTGCCCAGCCCTCCGCAAAGGGGAGAATGGCAAGGTTGATGAGGGCGCAGACGGGCGCATAGTAGTGGAGCAAGACAAGGGGGTCCATCTTGAGGCCATGTAAGAGAATTTGGATCATTACAAGACGGGACACTTCGAACTGATATTATGTTGTGTGATCACAGCAATGTGTTAGAAGAGATGACTGAAATGCGCAAGAGGGTGGAGTAAGGAAGGGAGGGTGTATGTACAGTGATGGCAGTGGTTTGAGTGAGGAAACCAACAAGGTGGAAATGTAACTTGCTGTACAACGCAAGAGCAATGCCAAACAAGGTCTCTTCCAGGGGCTTCCATATGCAGTGTTCATAATTGAGGCCATTCCACTTGCAGAAGTACTCAATTTCGCCCTTGGCACCATCGCGGTGAGAAACTACATGTTCAACTGTCTTGTAAAGTTCGAGGTCTTGCTTTTCACGTTCTTTGTCCAAGAGCAGTGTCTCATGCTCCTCTGAGGTAAGGCCTGGAGCTGCAAGCTGGGCTTGATAGGATTTGTACACTTTGATGTATTTATCCACCCACTTGAGCCCCTTGTATCACATGAGGAACGTGTAAGTTATGTCTTGTTGGTATTTTATAAATAGGAGAACCTTGAAGTGCGCTCCATCACAGTATTGTTCAGGTGTTCATGCATCGCATCCAACTGTAAGCAAATCACGGGCAACAGGTCTCAATCACCAAATCATGTCCCAGTATTGGAGACAAGAAAATGCACCAGACCCCTCACCCCAGTGATGCGTTCATTGAGTCCCTTGACATGCTCTCCGATCTCAAAGTACGCCCTGCTGGCTTCATATAGCACATGCAGACTTGCCTCTTCCCAGAAGATGCCTGGCACATCAATGATGTTGCGACCTAGCATGACGTTGAAAGAGTTTACTGGTGAGCTGCATCGTGTCGCGTTGTGAGAGTATGAGTGACCCTGTGTGTGCGAGCGTGCGAGGCAAGGCTTGCGTGCATGGATGTTGAAGGGTCACATAAGCTTGCGATTTGTAGTGTGCTAGAAGCATTGACTGCGCAAGGGCATGCAATAGAGAAAGGGTGAGGAGGTGCAATGGTGATTTGAACACTATCACCGTGCAACATGGCATGAGTGTCTTCTCTCTTCAGGGGAATGGGAGGAAAGGAATGACAACTCACTGAAAAGTCATTGTATGTGTGGATACACAATTGTGGGATCATACTACAATGACATGTGTGAGATGCACCAAGAGAAGTGGGGGGATTGGGCTGATTCACTCACAGCAAAATGACATTCCTCCACTTGTCGGGAACTCACTACTTTATGGGTAGCGAGACTTGACTACAGCATGGAGTTGAAGGTGACTGATCCAAAGGAGCAGCAAAGAGACATTGAGGAGGAAGAGGCAGAAGGCGAGGAGAGGTGGGACGGAGTAGACTGTTGAAGATGAAGGACAGGCTGCTGATGATAAGGGAGCTTTGAAAGACTCCAGTGTGGGGGATTGACAAGAGAACAGTCTGAGGACTGTTCACCTAAATTCGTAGGTCTTATATACTAATATAGGGTGGTCTGTGCGCAGTTTAGGGTAGGTACAATTATAGGTAATAGGGGACTGTGCAGTCGATGCGCAGTAACTGCAGATCACATTATACATCTCAATTAGGGTCTAGCCCCAATGAGTCGCATCTTTGTTGATCGAGTCATGTCACATGTTCATTGATTATTTAGTGGACGCATCTTGTTGATCATTCCCACGATCTGCCATGTGTTGATCAACGGGTTAGATGTGCATCCAAAGCACATCTTGTCATGTGACATTGTTGATGACCATTTCCTTGATAGGTCATGTGTTATCTTCCTAGGGTCACAGGGTTGTAGGTTCCCAGGATCACGTGCTAGTAAGTTATGTGATATACAAGTGGCGGAGGGGTCACGTGATGAGTCACGTGTAGGGTCATGTGATATGTTCCCACAGTTACGTGAAGCTGAAGTTACAGGTTTGTAGCTGAGACCAGGGGGCACGAGTACCGCTCATGACAGTATCCCCTCTATAGGATCTCCTTGTGCCTGCAAGGCTTGTATGCATATCCCCTCTTTAGGGCAATTACGGGCGTGGAATTCAACAACTAATTCTTTGGCATGTGTTAGTTCTCCAGCTGGGATCCATGAGTTGTCTGCATCAGTATAGCCTTTCCAGTGGACAAAGTATTGTGTGCTCTTGCGATTTCTTGTGGGACATGCTGCAAGGACTTTATCTATTTCGTAATGTCCTTCTTCTCCTCCAACGATTTCTGGAGGGGGTCATTTGAAATTGGGTCCATGTGCTTGTGTTTCGTGGTAGGGTTTCAACAATGAGTTGTGGAATACAGGGTGAACCCTTATGGTCTTGGGTAATTGCAGTTTGCAATTTGTAGGTGAAGCCCATATGACCTTGAAAGGTCCATATCTTTGTGGAGCAAGTTTCACTTTTGGGTGTATCATTTGTAAATTTGTGGCTTCCAAGAGTACTAGGTTGTCTTTGTGGAATGTGTAGGATAGTTCTTTGGGTCCTCCACTTCACATTTCTTTAGCTGCAATTATGAGTGCTGCAGTGACTTCTTTGTGTATTTGCTCTAGGTATTGGATGTGGTCATCCATGCTTTGTAGTCTGGTCTGTAGTTGCAAGGGTGGTTTAAAGGTTGGCTGAAAGCCATACCAGACTTTGAAGGGTGATTTATATGTGCTACAGTACAGTCATACATTGTGTGCAAATTTGATAATGGGGAGGAGTGTGGTCCAATTGTCTTGTTGGAAGTTTCCACAGATACAAAGGTATTGCTTGATGACTTGGTTAACCCGTTCTGACTTGCTGTCCATTTGAGGGTGAAACGTGGTGGACAATTTCTGCTTGATTCCTAGTTTTCTCCATAGTTCTTGTGTTACTTGTACAGCAAATTGTGGTCCTCGATCAGAGATGATCGCCTTGGGAATGCCTGTTCTTTTCCAGACGTTGTCAACTAGTAGTTGGCTCATTTGCTCAGCCATGATGGTTTTATGACAGGGGGATAGAATGATAGCTTTGCTGTGACGGTTGATGACCGTGAGGATGCTGTCATATCCTTGTGATACTGGAAGGTCTATGATGAAATCCATGGTGATTGTTTCCCATATCCCTTCAGGGATCTTATTGGGCTTGATTGGTACTTTGGTTGGTAGTCATATCTTTGTAGTTTGGCACATGGCATATCCTTGCATATAGGCTTTGACAAATTTGGTAATGCCTGGCCACCAACATTCGCGTGAGATTAGTTTGATGGTTTTCCATTGTCCTGGGTGTCCCATTAGATTGTTGTGAAATTGCTGGGTGACTCTTCATTTGAGTTCTTCATTCTTTGTCTTTGGAATGTATATTAATCCTTTGTAAAGGATTAGGCCATCTTCATAGTTCCATTCTTGTAATCCTTTGTTTACTTTGTCTTGGGCCACTATTGAGGATATCTTTGAGTTTCTGACCCATCAATGTGTCTGTCTTTATTGCTTCTTGTATAGCTTCCTTGAGCTCTTTGTTGATTCCCATAGGAATTGCCATGTTATGTAGTGCCCATATATGGAATTGCTCTGGCTTGAGTAGGATTTTTTCCGGTGTGAGCAAAATTGTTTCTGCATTCTTGGATGCTATCCCCTCTTTATAATCTGGACACCTGGACAGCGCATCTGCCTTGTTAATTTTGCCAGGCTTGGGGATGATAATGTAGTCAAAAGTGCCAAGGAATAGGGACCACTGCACTTGGCAACATGTAAGCATTTGTTTCATGGTGAAGTACTTGAGATTCGTGTGGTCTGAAAATATCTTTGTCTGGTGGGCACTGCCTTGGAGATAATGGCGGAAATGCTTGAGAGCATGAATGATAGCCAGGAGTTCTTTGTTATGAATTTCGTAGTTTCGCTCTGCTGGCTGGAGTGACTTGGAGTAAAAAGCAACTGGGTGTGACTGTCCTAACGCGTCGTCTTGTTCCAAAATTGAGCCTGTGGCATAGTCGCTTGCATTGGTAATCAGGGTGAATGGTTTGTCATAGTCTGGTAGGATTAAGACTGCCGTGGAGGTGAGTGCATGCTGTAACACAGTGAACGTGGTTTCTTGTGAATGGGTCCATGCCCATGGTGTATCCTTCTTTGTAAGGTCAAACAGAGGTTGTGCCAATGTGGAGTAATCTTGCACGAAATGACGGTAAAAGTTGCAAAATCCTAGAAATTGCTGTATATCCTTGACTTTCTTTGGTTTAGGCCAGTCTTGCACTGCCTTGAGTTTCATGGGATCCATGCATAGTTCTCCTTTGGAGATGATTAATCCGAGGTATTCAACTGATGTCTGGTTGAAGAAGCATTTGGCGGGTTGAAGGTAGAGGTCCAACTTGAGTAAAACTTGGAAGACCTTGTGTGTCCAATAGATGAGTTCCATGATTGTGGTTGCATAGATAAGGATGTCGTCAAGGTAGACGACTACATGTCCTTCCTTGATTAATGGACCAAATTCTATGTCCATAAATGTCTAAAATGTTGCAGGTGCATTGCATAGTCTGAAGGTCATGACTGTGGATTTGTATAATCCCATGGGTGTCTTGAAGGCTGTTTTCCATTCATCACCTTCACGTATACGGATATTGTTATATCCCCATCATACATCTAGCTTGGTAAAGAATCATGCTCCCAATAGTTTTTTGACAAGTTTGGGGATGAGTGGGATTGGAGCCGCATTCTTAACTGTAATTGCATTTAGCGGGCGATAGTCTTGTACTGGTCATAGTTTGCCATCCTTCTTGTTGATGAAGAAGAAGGAGCATGTATGGGGTGCTTTGGATTGACAGAGTGTGCCTCTTTTTAGGCCATCTTCAATGTATTCTTTAAGGGCGACTTTCTTGATAGGTGTTAGGCGATAAACTATGGTTTTCTTCATTTCCATGCCTGGGATGAGGTCTATCTTGTGATCCCACAGCTGGTGCTTGGGTAGTCACTGTGCTTCCTCATCTGAGAAGACTTTGTCGTATTGACAGAATTTGGGGGGTATTTCAACATTCTTTGGTTGTTTTGCTTTGGCTAGAGTAGTTGACACTGTAGTTCATGCGACTACTGGTTCATATTGAGGAGTAGCATTCCATGATGTGTTTCTGGGAGGCACTGTGGACATAACCACCAGTCCTGTTCTTCATGTAATCGACACCATGGGTGTAACCACTGGTTTGTATGTAGCCATATTGTGCTGTGATGCAACTATGCTTTTCTTGGGAGGTGACATTGTGGGCAAAACCACTGATTCACTTGGTTGTATCATGTCTTCATATTCTCCATGGGGGTGGGCTATAATGCATTGTGTAGGATCTATGCCTTGGTACTTGGATTCGAGGAGGTCATCATAGTGTGCTTCCAAATCTTCTGTTGGAAGTAGGTGTGCTAAGTCCGATGTTTTGTCAGGATAATTTGGGTAACAAGAGGTGGGGCAGCGGTTGAGATGTAGTTTGTTCTTTGCCCAGTCTATCTGGGGGTTGTGTGCCCTGAACCAGTCAGTTCTGAGGAGTATATCGTGCCA
>Ga0307510_10010656_pt1 | contig 10925 bp, 10 predicted proteins | sample 12_EM_MG_FD_207224 | JGI IMG/M metagenome (GOLD analysis project Ga0307510, IMG submission 207224) | Populus trichocarpa ectomycorrhiza microbial communities from riparian zone in the Pacific Northwest, United States - 12_EM | ecosystem: Host-associated > Plants > Roots > Unclassified | place... | reverse complement strand
TAATTTATTTTTTCCATTTTTTATCCCCACCCCATTTCCCCCCCCCCCCCCCCCCATTCAACCCCTACCTGCATATGCATCTATTTCCATATATCTTGCGTCGCCGTCTCAATTGTAAGTATACATACGTGCTTCTGCTGACACCCATCTACGCTACGCATTGGACCCGTTCCCATTAGCGGCAACGCCGCAACGAAAGGATTTTCGTTATTATGTATTATTCTCCCGATCCAACCTCCGACTCTGCGTTTGCTCATCTTTCTTCCACGCGCTACGATATCCATATCCATATACGCATTTATACTGTCACACGCACAAGCACACCCCTCCGTTATGTATCCCGTAGAACTCTTCTCTAGCAGAACGCGGAGACTGCCATACCTGTAGATAGAGACACATAATTCAAACACGACAACCAGCCATCATCATCATCATCAAAAAAAAAAGATGAGAAGTAAACGAAACTTCGGATAGCGTGGAGACGAACGAAGCGCGAGTTTGCGGGTTCCCTTGACTCGGTTAGGCAAGCTCCACTGGGCGAAAAGGCCGTGACCATTTGCGGGTACGCGCAGTCAAACACCAAACACGGCGTTAGCACGTTACGCTCAGCGCGTATATATATTGTTCTCTATCATGCCGCCACAACAACAAAATGATAAAATAGATTTCGGATTTTCGTCCCCGCGCGTGTCAGAGCGTCACAAAACGAACAAACTTCCCATGACGAGCCCCATCATCACCCTTCTACCCACCCATCAAATACTAGTTATGTGCTAACCCGCGAGCTAACTCGATCATAATGTGTGTGCGATTCTCAAAAAAATGGTGCCCACCCCGTCCGATCCGCGGCGCACGTTGTTTGTGTTACACATAATTGTACTAATACACGGCGCCCCCTCTTTTTCCCTCCCCCTCTTTCCCCTTCCATCACGGCACGACCATACCATCGGCATTGGTGATAGTGGATGGGGCCGACGGAGGAATGGAATGAATGAGGGAAATGAATGATGGGCGATGACGGGGGGAAGGGTGGGTATTGTTGCTTCGGACCGGGAGACGAAGACGGCGATCAACAGCAAACGTCACCAAGTAAGCTTCGCGCCAGAGGTGGGGTGAGTAACAATATAACGTGAAAGGGAAAAAGGGCCAGGGATACGAGCAGAGAACAAACCGTCTACCGTCTGCAGGGTCTTACGGAGCGCGGCCGCGGCCGCGATAAACCTCCGGCGTTAACGGGTGGCTGGGGTTGCTGCGCGCGTGGGGGCAAGTCGTGGCGGAGTGCGCGTGGGTATTTGGTAACGAATTGACAGTGATTACGAACCTCGCGAAGCGGAGGCGGACATGTACTAGAGCGACAAGTAGGGTTCGCCGTACGAGAGAGATCAAAAGGCTCCGTGCATTGTTGTTGATTGGGGGGGGGTTGGGTTAGGTTACAGCTAACTCGATTGCGAGATTGCGCCGATGTCACGATGAGTTGAATGGGTGTCGTGTCGACGTGGAATGAAAGGTTGGGGTTTTGGAGGATGGGTTCGTTTTTACAAAACGTGGATGAAACGGTGCGGGGCATAAAAGGGAGAGCTTATCTTGAACTGGAAAAACGGGTTTCAAGGCGATATAACCGTGAGTAATTTCCCTCGAGTCGGACGCTCTATCGTAGGTCGACACGGGGCGACGGCAGTTACGTCGAAGGGTGAAACCTGGGACCTGGAAGCTCGAAACGCCTGGGAAAGGAAGGGGGGATCGATGAGATGTCGTGATGAATGGTCGTGAAGCATAGAAGAGGACGCGAGAGAAGTCGAGATCATAGTCACTAATATCCCCGAGCGTGCGGCGTGCGTCGTGTGTGTATGGGTTATTCCTACGAAATCATTTTTGGGTCGTGCCCGTCATTTTGCAATTGACTCTACTGGATGGATGGGGAGCGAGGGGAAAAAGGGAACAACAGAACGCAACCTTGTACTTGCACACATCGTCAATCTCGCAACGCGTCCTCCTCCGGCTCGTCATTCGATCGCCTCTCGGGGCCATCGACGGCGCGGTCCGTGGTGGAAAAGGGAAAGGACAAGGACGGTAGATCATCATGCGGGAAAAAACACGGTCTTGTTTGGGTCTAGAAGCAACTTCCCCTACAAGCAACGTTCGACGGGGCAGACGGAACTTAAGCAGGAACATCATATTACGACAGTTAACGACACCCGCATGATCGCCGTGGCAGCGAGGCGCCAGCAGGAGCACAAAAGTGACACGCCGCCGCAGGGTTCCAGTCAATAAAGTTCCATTGGATAGGCATCATGCATATGCATTAAGTTTCGGATTGGACACTTTGCAATGGTGATGCCACTGTGGAATGCAACAGCTGGCAACGCCGTGACTCGACTCGCCACTCGCGCTCGGCGGACGACTGCTCGGACTTGGGCTCGCGCTCGAACTTTACTCGTGACGGCCATCCACATCCACCCACCTACACCACCACCACCACCACCACCACCATCACCATCTCTATATCCAAGTCACCGTCGATTCCCATGGGCGACAATCTTAATTCGCCAAGGCATTTTTCATGAAGCCCACCCAATGACGTGGGAATACCGAGGTACGGCGAAGGTGCCATGCGATAACCTGAATTGAATAGGCCCGTCAGTTTCTCCAGCTTCTTTATTTTCTTTGTCGTGCAAGTTGCGCCAGGACAATACCATTCCGTCAATGTCCGGACGGGACTCGAACAGCGGTCCGGACCTGTCAAGCAAGGTAAAGTAAGGGGTCCAGGTGAGATAACGGGCGGGTACCCGTACTGGGATCAGTCTCCACTTGATTGATGATCCTTTATCATTTTTAGATGCGGGTTACGACCGCCACCCGCACCACACGACCCCGAACAGGATATCACTACCCGGACGGGTATGCACCTGTCACCTGCAGCGATGACAATGGTTGACAGAAACACGCTGGTGAACACATTCATACGAACAATCTAGATCACACTATGCTCGGAATAACTCGAAGAGTGGAGTCGAGGGTCGTAATCTTGCATGGAGTCACCCCAGGCTTACTGCGAACGGCCCAGTCCAGGCTGTCCACCGTCACGGCGATCTTTTTTTGGAATTTTAGGAAGAAGGATGGAATCCTGCTCTGGAAAAAATAAAAGGAATAATAACGACACCTCGGAGGCTGCGGCCTGGCCATCTAAGATTTAAATCTCTTCATTCTTCTTACGGCTTCACTTTGGTCACTCGACTCGGACCCACGACCCACGTCCAGTCCAGTTCTGGTTCCAGATTTCTACGCCCGGTGGTATTTTCGTACTTGTAGGTGAAAAAGGCAAAAAATCGAAATAACGGGGCCACCCTCTCGCCGCACTTCGTCCTCACGGGCCCACCTGTCCGAAACCTCGGCCCTTGGCACCCCTGGCGTAACGACTCGGTGTCAATGTTCTTTCACCACCCCCTCTTCCCTTACTCTTTGCGCAAATCTGATTGCGATCGGTGGGACAGGCGCCTGATTGAACTCTGGCCGACGTGCACACGGGGTCCAATTGGACATTTCGGCGAAAGGCTGTTTGTCACCTCTCACTTTCGCGCCCGATCTTGGGGAAAAAAATGACAAACGGAATGGTCTATTGTTCTCTGCTTCAAGGTTCCCCCCCCCCTCCTCTACCTCCTACATCAACACGGCGGATGGGGAACCCCTCCCGTTCATGCGCCCATTTCCACCGCATCCTGTGAGATGGGCGGACCATACACACCTGACGCTCAGTTGATTGATGATCGCATGACGGCGATCTTCATACAACCCCCATACTGGAACAAGCCGTGGGAGGATCAACCACTTGACTAGGGAGAACTGGCTGAGCGCCCCGCTTGGCGCACCTTTGCACAGTGCGTGCCCTTCTCCCCCCACTCTCACCTGCGCAGCACTCATCACGCTGTGGTCTAGGTGACGAGCTGCATCTACACTGATCCATGTCCCTCTTTCTAACTTTTCGGTGATCTTGGTGCTGAGGGGGAGTAGCATCTACCTCGGGCTCCCTCTGCTGAAGATGCTCTCGGGTCCATTGGCAGTCCCCTCCGGCCCACGGTCGTTCTGCATTCACAGCACCATTGTTCCCCTCTAGCACGGATGGTGCGCGTGCGCCTGTTTTCCCCCTTCCTCCTTCCGATTTTCCCCGGCCACGTATCAGAAACGTTCGTCCTAAGTCTCCATTCATCTGTAGGATCCAGATTCTCTACGTTTCAAACTCAAGATGGCATTGGCGGGACCACCGGGTTCGAAGCCACAGGTAGAACTTGAGGTACGCCGGCGAGGAGGGCGACGATGGATATGTACCGTAACGAAGTAGGTAAGAATTGCCTATGATATCCTATGCTTTCGCCTCCGTTTATGGTTTCCCTCCAGATAGGCGACGTGTTACTGTTGTGATCTCGCGCACGGACGCACCTTTCGATTCGCTCGGCAGCTCACCTACAGATGCCCTTCTCGTCGCAGTCACGAGCCATCAGCATGAATGTCGAGTACATTTCTGCAGGTCTCTCGAAACAACAATATATGAGGCGATACCATATACTGCCCATCGTGCCAGCTCGTCAACGCAGCAGTACGACGGAATTCAGGGCGAGAGATCACATCTACTCTCAAAAAGGCTCCGTCCCCACGAATACGTTCCATACAGCAATAACTGTGCGGTATTCAAACAACTGGAGGGCGTTTGGACCACAACAAAACCGCATGACGCCGAACACCGCCGATGTGGCGCCCGCCAGCTCCGCGAAGCCCGTACAGTGCGTCGGGCCGCGACAAGAAATGAATCCCTGGAGGCGCTAGGCAACATACGTTCAGGGCTGCTACAGTACACCACTCAAATGACCCCTTTGCGCATGGTGACAGTGCGCCTGGGCTGTGGCCCTTGTGGGTTAAGTTGGCGCGCGCGCGCGCGTCTGTCTACGTCCTCCCTCGGAGCTCTTGTATCGTCGAGGGGTAGGATTGAATACCCGCAATAGCCCGAGGGGCGTGGAGCTGCCTAAGAGTGCGTGTGTTGTCGGTGTCAATGGGGTCCCTGCAGGGCTACAGCGTAATGAGGGACATCGCCACAAGTACCATTACTAATTCCGCTGTGTGGGGAAGTGGCGTCACATTTAGCCTCAGTCCTTAGAAGGTCCGTAGGGCTTCACAATTAACCAAGGGTGAACGCATACGAAACGTAACCAGTCCTTTGCATAAATACGAGAGATTGGACCCACTCGACATTCAAGAAATAAAGTCAACACTTCAATCCTCAGCGCTCAACCCTCGCTTCACATGCATGTCATAGGAATACTGTTTATCTCTGCAGAACGACATATACAGCAGTGCTAACAACCGCACTCATATCATTATCAAGATACTGAACATAAGAAACAAAAATGATACAAGAGTAGAGCCCAGGGTCCGGTCATGGGCAATAAATCCATCTAAGCACCGAAGCCGTACAGTGTACGACCTGAACGCTTGAGAGCATAGACAACATCGAGCGCAGTGACAGTTTTGCTATTACACAAATGTTAGCGACGGGACATGAGGATAATACAGTGGGGGGCTTACCGCTTCGCATGCTCAGTGTATGTGACGGAGTCACGGATAACGTTCTCCAGGAAAATCTTGAGAACGCCACGGGTCTCCTCATAGATGAGACCAGAGATACGTTTCACACCGCCACGACGAGCGAGACGGCGAATAGCCTGTGGCGTGGCAATATTAGGGATAGAAGAATAATAACGACTCGACGTGACTCACAGGCTTAGTGATACCTTGAATATTGTCACGGAGAATCTTACGGTGGCGCTTAGCACCGCCCTTGCCCAAACCCTACAGCGGCGATCTGGTCAGTAACGTGGATAATGAATGATAAGCTGGCAGAGCAGGTAGTTGCTCCGTGTGCTAATGTGGAAGTATACCCACTTTTCCGCCTTTGCCGCGTCCAGACATATTTGATTGAGATGGGAAGTTGGGAAGTTAGGACTTGAAGTGACGTGTGGGTGATGGTGGTATGAAAGAGAAGTGTGAGTTTGACGCAAGTCGCGACGCGTTGATTGTTTAAGCTTCCATTTAAGAGTCCGCTTGGATCACGTGTCGACGTACTACTCGCACGCGAAATCATTATGTAGACAAACCAGAAAAAAATACGACTCAGGTCCTGCACAAAAGTCCAGTGCTCGTATTACAGTGACTAACGGGTTGCCAATCTAGCCAATGTCGGGTCCTCCTGAAATTCTCGCTTCCATACTTGGTCCTCTACCTGAAGGCATGAAGGCGGGAACAGAGCCACTTCCAGATCTCGTGCCGTCCGACAGCTCACGTCCTTATGTTACTCTCACATTTGCACAGTCGATCGATGCGAAAATTGCTGGTGCAGGTGGAAAACAGCTGATCCTTAGCGGCGAGGAAAGTATGAAGATGACTCACTGGTGAGCAATTACCGCCCATGTTGCTGCACACCCTCGGCGCTCAATATCGATGTCACGCAAGATAGGATGCGGACGATGCACGATGGCATCATGATTGGTATCGGCACGGCCATGAACGATAATCCCCAGTTGAATGGTGCATATCTCATCATTTTTCGGGTGCTGTACGACCACCAAATTAATGATCCATTTTGGCAGTCCGCCATCTCCCATTTCCTGCACAGAACACGCATTTCCAGCACTATCACCACCCGCGCCCTCTTATTATTGACCCTCATCTTCGGCTTTCACCCACGTGTAAGCTCATTATCAATGCGGCGAAGGGTGCAGGTGTTGCGCCGTGGGTCATCTCCGCAACTCCGCCAAAGATCGAGGGGTTCTTCGCAAACGAAGACGACGGAGAAAAGCGGCAACAATGGGAGGCCCGTCGTGACGTATTACAGGATGCTGGTGTCACCATAATCCTTGTGGAGCCGGAAAGCATACGTCCGTCTACGCTCCCGTTGTCGGTCTGCGACACCACTAACACACGGCAGATCCTGATATTCCCCCAACAACCTCCGATCTTTCCCTCCCAGCAGTGCTGCGCACGCTTCGCGAGAAAGGCATCCGCTCGATTATTGTCGAAGGTGGTGCTCGTGTCATACAGTCATTTCTTGCCTCTAGGCACCTCGTCGATTCAATGATAGTCACCATAGCCCCGGTACTCGTGGGCCGTGATGGTGTGGGATATGATGGGGGCTTGGAAGAAGTACCGGGTTCGAAATACGTCAGGACGGAGGTGCTGGGGCGGGATGCAGTGATTGGACTGAAAGTCACATCGTAACTCGCTATACTTTTCACAGGGCTTTCTTCTCACTTCGCCTATCGTTCTATGGATCAGACTAGTGTTCAGAAAATCACGGCCACATGATCATGCCCCATCAATTCGCACCGTGGCGACCTTGTAATACAACGCAGTCCGACATGATGTATATTATCGCGTTAATGTTTAGCTTTGAAAAACGTCCGAGCGTGATCGGGATTGCATGACAGAGAAGTAGTAATTTCTTCGATAAAGGATGATCATCTATTTCCAAAGAGTCGGACGATCACGAAAGCGACTATACTATATACACTTCCCCTACGACAATTTGTATTGATTGTGGAGCACCCAAGGCCAAGGATCGATTGGGTACTGCGAGGCTCGCGCACGCAGGTGCGCACATGCAGCCGCAAATGTGAGGAAATATTCCGCAGCAATGATGCAAGTCGATACGGTGAAATGATCCATAACTCCATGAGCGAATGAAAAGGTTCCGTGTGATGGCCCTTTTTGGGTGCAAGATAGAATGGCACTGTGCATCATGATACTGTATCAGATAAGGTTTACCCAAGCCCAGAGCATGAGGCAGACAAGGGAAAGAATGAGCCAACGAACCTCTTGGGTATTTGGATGCAGGTCGTCAACCCACAAAACGCATCGTGTCGGCAATGACGTAGTATTTAGCTACTTCGCCGACTTTGGGTGGAGATGTATTATCAGGGACCAGCATAAACGTTTGGCTGAACACTCGAGGATGGCCCTCGATGTTTTTCTTGAGTGTCGTGGGAGGATTTGCAGCCGGACCACCACCATGTGTCACATTTCCGGAGACAGTGATCAGGAGAGACGGAGGTTGACTGCCTGTCTCAACAGTGAGCAAAGCATCAAACTGGTAACACGACGTCACCTACCTGGAATTGGGTGACAGTCAAAGGACTGCACCTCGTGCTGGGTTTTTGGCATCTTCGCTATAAGTTCGCGGACGCCTTGCGAGCCTTCATACGGATTCCCATTCCAGCTCACGGCCGAGTTGGGACGATAAAAATTCGGCAAGTCGTCGACGCGCGTTGAGGAGTCGTAGGCAGAATAGTACAGACGAGTGAAGTGGTCCGCCGCACGCGTCGCGATCTCGATGCTGAAGGATGCCTCGTTTCAGCCATTTTGATGGATGCGCAAAGTAATCTTACTCTTCTTTTGTGAGATTGGCCATGGCATATGGAGAGTGAAAGGCAAGGTGAGTCGTGAGTCACGGTCGAAACCATACACTGCTGAGTGGCACGTGGTCACGTGACAAGTACCTGCCTTGGCCTCTCATATGCCTCCGTCTCTCATTGCTCTCAGCTCCAAACTCAAACTCCAGATTCACCCCTCGCTAGACATGTCCTCCGACGAAACACACCTTAACATCTTTACTCTTAACTGTTGGCAAGTATACCTTACCCCCAAAGTGCTACACAGCTCTGACCGCGACCCAGGGGTCTCAAATATGTTTCAAGGCATAGGTCCGAGCGCATACAGGCCATCACCCAATACCTCGAGAACTCCCACTTTGACATCATAGCTCTCCAAGAGCTCTGGGTATACGCGGACTACGATATTGTTCGGTCTCGCCTTGCGAGTTCTCTACCTTTTTCAAAATTCTTTCACAGGTGCATGACCACATGACCACATCCTTCGGACTACACCTCTTACAGTTTAGGTCGTAGCGGTGCCCTCGGTGCAGGTTTAGCAATATTCTCGAGATTTCCAATAGTGGCTGCGACCATACATCCCTACTCTTTGAACGGTTCTCCTCTTGACGTTCTCGCTGGGGACTGGTTCGTTGGCAAGGCGGCCGCAAGTGTCCTTCTAACGCACCCAACTCTCGGTCAAGTTCAGGTATTTAATACCCATGTGAGTACGCAGAACCTCATACAGCGCCCGTGTAACTGAAATGACAATAAGCTCTTTGCCAAAGGGGGCGAAGGGGGCCCTGAACATCACCGTGCCCACAGATTGGTGAATGCATGGGAATTTGCCAAACTCGCGAAGCAGGCCGCTGAGCTCGGTCGCTATGTGATAGCTGTAAGCGCCTCTAATCTCCACGACTGGGTATTCTCATGACCGCATTAGGCCGGGGATTTCAACAGCATGCCGACGACACTACCAATGACCGTCATCCGCGACCACTCTTCCTTGTCCGACGCTTGGGAAGTAACACACACCCCACCTTCTCCTACCCTCGCCGCATCAACTTCCATGCCATCTCCTTCTCAGGCCGTCGAGATGTTTGGTGTCACAGCCGACTCACCGCTGAACACCTACTCCGCTGGCAAATATCTCGACGTCCACGCACGCGCATTGCAAGGAAAGCGCCTCGATTACATCTTTTTCCGCGACCCCGCACCCCCGCTGGCTCCAGCTGCCCTATTGCCCAGACTCGTCGCGGATAGCGCACGTGTCCTCCTCACCAGCCCAATCCCAGGGTTACCATTCTCGTACTCAGACCATTTCGGCGTTGCAGCCACGTTGCGGATCGAGTACCCTGAGGATGTCCGCGGCTCGACGATGGACGATAACAAACTTCGCACGGCACAGAAACAGACATTACCCACTATCTCTGCACTCTCGGCGCCAGCCCCTGTCCAGGTCGCGGCACGCCTTGCGGCGGCCGACGCAAACGCCGTTCTGGGGGCTCTTACAACGTGTTGCCACTATTCTCGCACACGTGCGAAGCGCCACTTGTTCATCTTTGGACTCTGTGTTGGGACCCTGATCTTTTTGGTAACGACGACTAGTCAGTTCCCACCAGCGGCGACGCCATTTGTTGTATTAGGAGGCGCAGCCGCCACTTGGCTAGGCACAACCATGCTATATGTCGGTTTCGTATACGGGCGCTGGGAGGTCAACGCGCTAATGAACGTAATAGAAGAACTCGAGCTATACCGGAAGAGCGTAGAGGTCGTCGCGACGGCTGGCGAGTTGGACGCCTCGATCAAACCTTAGGACGTGATAAACTCGGACAGCCTAGGCCTAGATACATTATTAGAATGATACCCGACCATCACGCGTTCGCGTTCCCGGTCTAAACCATAATATCAGTTACAATTTCCTTCGTCTTCCCGAAACTCTCCTGCGATAGAATGTCCAAGTTCCACGCCCCATTCAGAAAGATCTGCAAAAGGACTCGACGAAGGCTCTAGGCGTGGTATGGACGCGGAGGTTACGGCAGATGTTGTCTTATCACCGCAGTAGACCCGCACGGAGGTACCGAGAGCTATAAGCCCCCAAAGACGAGGCACAGGGCAATCGCATGGAAAAGAGCGGCACGAAAACGCGATTCAGCTTTGTGGGCCCAGCGGTCCTTCTTCACCTCGAGGAAACACAGGCTGGTCATCTGTCATATACGTATACGGCCAAGGCGACCAAATCGACGTGTTCGCTCGCGGCTGCCGCTGTAGAGCGGGCTCTGGAGCGACGTAGAAATCTGTGCCGCTCTCGAAATCTTGAAACTGTAGTCCAGGATTTGTCGTACGGTCCTCGGTAGCGATCCTCGAACTGAACGGCACGCGTCTGTCGCGGTTGCGATCAGAAATGGTGAGCGGGCCAGCAGGCCAAGCATCGTCATTGGTCGGCATAATGCTCTCTGCTATCCGAGAATAGTGTGAGTGTGTAGCCGTTTTTGACCTTGACCCGAAGGAGAT
>Ga0307510_10010655_pt1 | contig 10925 bp, 11 predicted proteins | sample 12_EM_MG_FD_207224 | JGI IMG/M metagenome (GOLD analysis project Ga0307510, IMG submission 207224) | Populus trichocarpa ectomycorrhiza microbial communities from riparian zone in the Pacific Northwest, United States - 12_EM | ecosystem: Host-associated > Plants > Roots > Unclassified | place... | reverse complement strand
TCCCGGCAGACGACGAGCTGACCAAGCCTGCGGATCCTGGGGCCATCCTTGCCGCCATCAAGCGACAGGATGCCATCTAGATCCGCACGCGGTCGACGAGGTTGCAATCAACATCTGTGTCGGGCCGAGTGTTGAGTGTCGGACCGAGTGTTGAGACCTGCCGTATGCTTTGCTGATGCTCAGCCAGTTCACCACATCCCTGACCCTGTCCAGCGAAGGACGCGGCCTGATCGAGGTCACGCGACCCCTGGTGAAGTGGGTGGCCGAACAACGAGTCGTGAGCGGGCTGTTGACGGTGTACGTCCCGCACACGTCGGCGAGTCTGCTGATCCAGGAGAATGCCGATCCCGACGTTCGAGGGGATCTGGATCGCTTCTTCGGCCGCCTCGTTCCGGACGGCGATGCAATGTTTGAACACCGTGACGAGGGCGCCGACGACATGCCAGCGCATGTGAGGGCCGCTCTGACCGCCGTGAGCCTGTCGATACCGCTGGTCGAGGGGCGCTTGGCGCTCGGCACTTGGCAGGGCGTCTATCTGTGGGAGCACCGCGCGCGGCCGCATCGGCGGGAACTCGTGCTGCATCTGCTCGGTGAGTTGGGACACGGGGCGTGAGGCACGGACGCAGCGGACGAAACGCCACGCTGGTCGGCACGTCACGGGGCTCGTTCGGCTCTGAGCAGTCGCATCATCGTGCGTGCATTGCGCTGGCCTTGGTCCGCGTTGTTGTTGTTGAAGATGACATGGAAGACCTCGACCTTCTTTGACAATTCCAGGACGAGGACCGCGAGTTCTTCCAACTCCCGATCCGAATAGTCGTAGTCGAACCGGTCGGAGGCCGTGCTGGCGCCCCTGACGTTCCAGAGATGCTTGTTTCGCCCATGAAGTCGAAGCAGCGCCAGGCGGGGATTCGTTGCGCGCCAATGGATTCCTGCGGTGTTGGGCAATCCTGTGGGCGAGTCCACCACCGTGTGGACGAATCCTCGCTCTTTCATGAACTCGAGTGTTTCCGCGAGGTGCTCGTCCGAGAGCCATGACCGGTGCCGGAACTCGACTGACAGCAAGCTCTCCGGAAGCCGGGCGCGAATCTCGTCCAGGTGAGCGAGTGCGCGCTGTGAGCGGGTGAACCAGGGGGCAAACTGGAAGTGCACCGTGCCCAGCTTGCCGGTATTGTGCAGTGGCGCGAGTGCGTCGCGGAAGGCGTCCCACAACGCGTCGAGCAGTTTGTCGGGCACTTCTTTGTAGAACACGTTGGCTGACGGCATGGTCGTCAACTTCTCTCGAATTGGGGCCGGCAGGGACTCGGGCCTCGTCTGGTGACCAGTGAGCAGCCTGAACGCCTTGACGTTGAAAGGAAGCTCGCTGGTGTGCGCTCGGCCCACAGCTGCGCGGTCTGTGGGTTCGGCACGGCGTAATAGCTGGAGTTGACTTCGACGATCGGGAACTGGCTGGCGTAAAAGCGCAGCCGGTCCTCGGCCGTGTTGCAGCCTTTCGGGTAGAAGCGGCCGCATTTGATCAGGGCGGGATCGGTCCAGGCAGCGGTCCCGACCAGAATCCTGGCCATGCCGGCCGGCAAAGAAGGCACGATGATCTCGGGCTCCGCAAACAGGTCGTCTGGGAGTTCCTCCTCGGCGCGGGGGCGTCGTCCTGGCCAGGGGTTGAACCCGGGATGCGTGTCTCCAGCACCGGTTAGTCTCCCGTCAGTTCACTTTGGAATGATGTCGGAGCGGGGACCGATCGGGGCGTCCGACAATGCCGACACGATGAGCGCGCTGGGCACCTCGGTCGCGAGCCTTCGGACTCGCGCAAAGGCCGAGCAGAGCCATGGTTCTGTCGCGAAGCCGCTCTTCTAGGAGACGTCGATGCCCAAGGAATATCAAAGCACGGAACGCAGTGTGGTCTGCTACGCGCAGCCGTTGGCGGACGGGCGCTTCATCGGACTGGTGAGCGTGAGCACGCCGCAAGCGACGTCGAACGCGATGGTGGTGCACAAATGCCAGGGGTCGGACCTCACCGCCGAGGACGCGGTCGTGCGCGCCAAGGCATGGGCACACGTCCACTATCCGGTCGACGCCAAACACCGCGGCTAAGCGCGCTTGCGCGCCGCCTTCTTGGCAGGTGCGCGCTTGGCAACGGCCGGCTGTTTAGGGGTCGCCTTGTCCGACTTGGCCTCGGGTCCCTTCTTGCCCAGGCTCTGCTTGAGCAGCGCCGTGAGGTCAACGACATTGCTGGGCTCGCTGCTGCCGGCATCCTCCATCGGCTCGACTTCTTCGGTCGCCCCGGCTTGCACGCGCTTGTCCACGAGCGTATGGATGGCCTTGGTGAACTTGTCGGAATAGGCGTCTGGCGCCCACTTCTCGGTCATGGTGCCGATGAGCTGCTTGGCCATCGTCAGCTCTGCTGCCTTCAGCCCGGCCTTGCCACCTGCCGGAAGCTTGAGCTCGGTCCAGGGACGAATCTCCTCGGCCCAGCGCAAGGTGTTCATGACGAGCCCGGGGCCGGTGGGAATCAGCGCCGCGAGGTATTCCTTGGTGTGAAGCACCACCCGCGCGATGCCGATGACGTCGGCCTCGGCCATCGCTTCGCGGAGCAGGGCGTAGACCTTCTCGCCCTTGGCGATCGGCTCGAGGTAGTACGGCTTCTCGAGTTGCATGAACGGTATCTCGCTCGCGTGCACGAACGATTCGATCTCGATCGTCTGTGTGGTCTTGGGATAGGCAGCCTTGATCTCGTCCTCGCTCAGGACGACATACCGATCGTCTTGGACCTTGACGCCCTTGACGATGTTTTCCTTGGTGATCTCCTTGCCCGTCTTCTTGTTGACGCGCTTGTAGCCCACGGGGTCCATGCTGCGCTTGTCCAGCCAGTCGAAGTCGATGCCGATCTCGGACGAACCCGGGTACAGCGCGACTGGCACATGAACCAGCCCGAAACTGATTGCTCCCTTCCAGATGGCGTGAGGCATGACGGGTCCTTTCAAAGAGTTCGATGGGCAGGCCAATTTGCGAAGCGCTGTCGCAGGCGCGGATCGAAGCCGGCGCCGCAGACCGCGTTTCCGCCAGCGGCGCGCGACTGGCCCATGCGCCAGGCGGCCAGTGCCATCAGGTGCCCGCTGGACCACGCGAGGAACATCGGGCTGCTGACTGCGCCGACGCTCACGGTCAACGGACGCGCGCGGTCCGCGAAGCGGTGCTCGACCGCGAACCGGCACCGCTCTGCCGTCGCGTGCGTCTGCTCGCAAGAGGTGTCAAGTTTCATGATGGCGAAGAGGCTGTCTTCCAGATGGCCGACCAGGTTGCCCGAGCCGCAAGCCAGTCGGATCACCTTGGACACCGTCGGCAGCACCTGGCGGTGGGTCGACTGCGCCTGAAAACCGTCGAGGCGGTCCACCTGCACAAGCACGAGCCCGAGCGTCCAACGATCATTCCGCGCCTCTTCAGAGGCCAGTTGCAGTGCCAGAAGAAAGTTGCTCCGGCGTGGCAGGCGGGTAAGTGGATCAAGGGATCCGGGCGTTGGCATTGCGAGCTTTCCTGGGACGGTGCGAGTCATCCGGTGGCGCCATTGGATTGTTCCTGTCGGTTCGCGCCGTCGCCGTCGGTGGGCGACGCCAACCCATGTAGGAACCAACCATGTCGGACAGGCGCTTGCTTCGCTTCGGTGCCGTCGCCGAGCGTCATTCGCGAAGTGCTGGCGGCAAGCCCGGCGCGGAGAGACGCAGATAGCGCTCGACGGCAGGGACCCATGTCCCGACAGCCCGTGTCGCGACGAGAAGATCGACGGCGGACACACCGAGCTGCTCGGCCCATTGCTGGATGCCGGTCAGATCCCCGATGTCGATGCGATTGGGCCCAGCGTCGCGCGAGCTTGACACACGCTTCATGGCTTCGAGAGTTGCGGCCAGACCGACAACCGTGTCGAGGGCGATGCACCCATCCCACAACAGGGCGCCGCGGGCCGTGGCATGTAAGAGCGCCGGTCGGCGGGTTCTGAAGGGCGCTGTCGCATCGATGTGTCCGTGGTTCGCTGCCAGCCTACGGGAGTGCGGACGCGCACGACGTCAGCCGATTTCCCGTCCTCGCGTCGGAATGGCTCTTCACTCTACGAGGCAGGCCGTCAAGGGACGAGGTTACCGCGCAAACGCAGCCATCAAGCGGCCGACGAGGGGGGTGACCGGCGGCGCCCTCCGTCTTGCAAGTCACGCTGGGCGTTGTTGGAAGGCCTTGTCCGACAGCGGTGCGCGCCTCCGGCCTGTTCGTTGTCTCGTTGCATGCCACTAGCCTGACAACACTTCATTGTTTCGGAGACTTGCATGTCCAACAGCAGCATTCTTGGTGGTACCACGGCGGCCCGTCAGGCCGCCGGCAAGGACGTCGATCTGCTCGGTCCGAGCGACACCTCCGACAGCGGCAGCGATGTCCAGGGCGAGCGGGTGATGCCGACAGCGCCGGACAACCCCGGCGAGTGGGGTGCCGTCGTGTCGGATCTCCGGGCGGACACCGATGCCGGTGGCACGGGCGAACGCGCAGGTGCGGGGGGCGAGCTGGTTGTCGATGGCGCAGACATCCTGCCCGACAGGATCGTTTCTGGTACGGAGCTCGGGGCTGACGTCGAGCGGGGCGATATCGACGAGCTCGCCGATGACGAGGACGACCGAGCTGACGATGGCGAGGAAGGCGTTGCCGAGCCGCGGACGCGCCGTCATGTCTAGGACGCGGTGTGCGGTCGCTCCCGAGAAGATCAAGCGCGTCCTGCGTGGCACCTTCGGACTGACGCGCCTGCGCGATGGCCAGGAAGCTGTCATCGCGCGCGTCCTCGCTGGCTTGTCGACGCTGGCGCTGATGCCCACCGGCGCCGGCAAATCGCTGTGCTATCAGTTGCCGGCGATGCTGATGGAGGGCCGCACGCTGGTGATCTCACCATTGATCGCGCTGATGAAGGACCAGTGCGATTCACTGCGCGACCTCGGCATCGCCGCCATCGAACTGCACAGTGGACTTTCTGCAGCCGAGCTGGACCTCTCGCGGGTTGCATTGGCAGACGGGTCGGCGCGCATTGTCTTCACGACACCGGAACAGCTGCTGAATGCGGAGTTCATCAGCGAATTGACGGTCCGTCCCGTGTCGCTGCTGGTCGTCGACGAGTCCCACTGCCTGTCGCAGTGGGGCTTCGATTTTCGACCGGCATTCCTGGAAATCGGCGCTGCACGGGAATCGCTGGGCCGCCCACCGGTGCTTGCGCTCACCGCGACCGCCACCGACGCCGTGGTCGACGACATCACCGAACTGCTGTCGATCCCGCGGGCGGGAGTCATCGGCATCGATCCCTACCGGCCCAACCTGCGTTATCGGGCCGAGCACTTTTCGCGCGCCGAGGACAAGATGGCCAGACTGGTGGCCTTGGTGTCCGCGTCGGAGGGCGCCGGGCTGGTGTATTGCGCGACGGTCAAGGCCGCTGAGCTGGTGCATGAAGCACTGATCTCTGCCGGCGAGAACGCCGGTCTCTACCATGGACGCCTGAGTTCGACCAAGCGCCATGCGGCTCAGGACGCGCTGATGGAAGGCAAGGTGCGAGTGGTGGTCGCGACCAATGCGTTCGGCCTGGGCATCGACAAGCCGGACATCCGTTTCGTCATTCACCACCAGGTGCCGGCCGGTCTGGACGCCTACTGCCAGGAGTCGGGGCGGGCCGGGCGTGACGGTCTGCCGGCAGACTGCACCCTGCTTTTCGTCGATGCCGACCGCAGCGTCCAGCAGTTCTTTCTCTCGGGTCGCTATCCGAGTCTGCATGACTTCCAGCGCGTGATCGCGGCATTGCGCAGCGCACCGGATGGCGACCGCGGTTGGGATGTCGACACGCTGTCCGAGCATATTGGCAACCGACGCAAGTCCACTGTGGCCGTGCACATGCTTCGGCAGCAGGGCCTCTTGTCACTAGACGCGCAGGATCGTCTGCATCTGTGCGATGCGACGAGCGACACCCAGGGGTTGCAGACTTTGGCGACGGCCTGCGAGGCCAAGGCTGTACGCGACCAGACGATGCTCGAGCAGATGATTGCATATGCGCAGAGCGGAAGGTGCCGCTGGCAACTGCTGCTCGATCACCTGGGTGGCACCCCCATGACAGAGCGTTGCGGCACGTGCGACAACTGCCTGAGGCTTGCGGCTCATGAGACCGAACGCGCAATCGCACCCTTGTCGTCCGAACGGCCGGACGCGCCGACCCGACCAGGCTTTGCCGTGGGGCAGCGCGTGCGCACCCGCCGCCATGGGCATGCCGATGTCATTGCCACCGATGCGCTGAGCGTGACGGTGCGTTTCGACAATGGGCTCACACGCTGCTTTCAGCCGGAGTTCCTACGGGTGAGCACGTCACGATCGGTTTTGCGTCCAGAGCAAGGCGTGATCGGTGCGTAAGTCGTTCAGCAACTTCGTACAGCGGCACGATGTCAGAGCATAGGGAGGGCCAGGGTCGCCCCGTTCAAACAGTCCTTGTCGTCGACGACGACGTGGCCCAGGCCGATGCACTGGCGATGCTGTTGCAGCTCGAAGGATTCGGCATCGAAATCGCGACATCCGGACCACAGGCGTTGTTTCGTGCCGGAAAGACGCGCCCGGATGCCATCGTCATGGACATCGGCATGCCGGGCATGAGCGGAATCCAGGTCGCGCGTGAACTCGCTTCGAGGGGGTACCAAACGGGCGTCCGGTTGATCGCGTTGACCGGGTATGGAGACGACATCGACCGGCTCGCCACGTCGCAGGCCGGCTTCGAGTTCCACCTGTCTAAGCCTGTCGACGTCATGGCACTGCTCGAGGCGCTGCGCCATCCGTTGATGTGAATTCCCCGCTTGCTCGAAGGAATGCACCGGTGACACTGCGAGCGTCCCGCGCAACGTCGGAGGGCGTGCCCGCCGCGACGATGCTGCCGCCGGAAGTGCCGCCGCCCGGACCCATGTCGATGACCCAGTCGCTGGCACCGATGACGCGCAGGTCGTGTTCCACGATCACGACGGTGTTGCCGTTGTCGACCAGTCTCTGCAGCTGCACCATCAGCTTGTCGACATCCGAGGCGTGAAGGCCCGTGGTGGGTTCGTCCAGAACGTAGAGCGCGTCGCCGCGTTCGGCGCGCTGAAGTTCGGTGGCGAGCTTGATGCGCTGCGCCTCGCCACCGGACAATTCGGTCGCTGGCTGACCCAGGCGAAGGTAGCCCAGGCCGATGTCTTGCAACAAGGCCAGCGGGCGGGCGATCGCCGCCTCTGACGCAAAAAACTCGAGCGCTTCGCCGACCGTCAGTCTCAGCACCTGCGCGATGTTCAATCCCTGCCATTCGATCTTGAGCGTGGCCTCGTTGAAGCGCGCGCCATGGCATGCAGGGCAGGGTGCGTAGACGCTCGGCATGAACAGCAGTTCGACCGACACGAAGCCTTCCCCTTCGCAGGTGGAACACCGACCCTTGGCCACGTTGAACGAGAACCGCCCCGCGTCATAGCGCCGCGCCCGCGCTGCGGGCACGGCCGCATACAGTTTGCGCACGTGATCGAACAGCCCCGTATAGGTCGCGAGGTTCGATCGTGGCGTGCGTCCGATGGATTTCTGGTCGACCTGCACCAGTCGCCTGATCGCCTCGGCGCCGCCGTGGATGCGGCCCCTCGTTCTCGGTCCGCCGCCGCCCAGGTCGAGTTCGGGATCGAGCGATGCCTCCTGCGCCGGCACATCGGTACCCAGGTGGTCTTCAACCAGTTCGACCAGCGCCCGCGTGATCAAGCTGGACTTGCCCGACCCTGAGACGCCCGTCACCGAGGTGAGCGCGTGCAGTGGGATGCCTACGTCGACATGGCTCAGGTTGTTGATGGTCACGCCGCGCAGGTCAAGCCACTCGATCAGCGGGCGGGCCTTGGGCTTGGCGTTGACCGTGCTGCCTCCGAACAAGTGACGGGCGGTGTGCGATTCGGCGATGCCGCGCAAGCCGGCCGGCGGACCGCTGTACAACACCTGGCCACCCATCTCGCCGGCATCCGGGCCGACATCCACCAGCCAGTCGGCGCGCCGCATCGTTTCGAGGTCGTGCTCCACCACGAAGATCGAGTTGCCACCCTGCTTCAAGCGCTCGAGGGCACGCATCAGTGCTTCGCTGTCGGCCGGATGCAGACCTGCCGATGGCTCGTCCAGAACGTAGACCACGCCGAAGAGATTGGAGCGGATCTGCGTGGCGAGCCGCAGACGCTGGAGTTCGCCCGGCGACAACGTGGGCGTCTGCCGGTCCAGCGACAGATAGCCCAGGCCGAGGTCCTGAAGCAGCGCGATCCGGCCCACCAGATCGCTCGCGATGCGCCGCGCGGCGATGCGCTTTTCTGCCGACAGGTCGGGGGTGCGGCGCACATCCGGGGCCGCGCTGTGTGCGGAGCCGCCGGCCGCCACGCGTTTGGCGTTGGCCTGGGCGGTCCGGCCGCGCGTCAGGGTGCGGCCCGCCTTGGCATTGGGCGAACCCGTCTCGAATGTCCCTTCGGCCGCAGGGCGCAGAGCCTGCGCCAGATCGTCCAGCGACATTGCCGACATCTGGCCGATGTCGTGCCCCGCGAACATGACCGACAGGGCCTCGCGCTTGAGTCGCTTGCCATGGCACTCGGGGCAGTTCTCGCCAACCATGAAGCGGGCCGCGCGCCGTTTCATCAGCGCGCTCTGGGTCGTCGCGAACGTGTGCAACACATGCTTGCGGGCACCGATGAAGGTGCCCTGGTAGCTCGGCGTCGTCTTGCGCCGCAGCGCGTCGCGCGTCTCGGCGGGCGTGAAGCCTGCGTACACCGGTACCGTGGGCTGCTCGTCGGTGAAGAGAATCCAGTCGCGGTCACGCCGCGGCAGTTTCTTCCAAGGGCTGTCCACGTCAATGCCAAGCGTCACGAGGATGTCGCGAAGGTTCTGCCCCTGCCACGCGGGCGGCCAAGCGGCGACGGCCCGCTCACGGATCGACAGCGAGTCGTCCGGCACCATCAACTTCTCGGTGACCTCGTAGACCCGCCCGAGTCCGTGGCAGCGGGGGCACGCCCCCTGCGCGGTGTTGGGCGAGAAATCCTCCGCGTACAGCATCGGCTGTTTCGGCGGGTAGCTGCCGGTGCGCGAATAGAGCATGCGGACCAGACTGGAAAGCGTGGTCACGCTGCCCACCGACGAACGGGCATTGGGCGTCCCACGCTGCTGCTGCAATGACACGGCGGGCGGCAGACCGTCGATGGTGTCCACATCCGGAACACCGACCTGATCGATCAGGCGGCGCGCATAGGGCGAAACCGATTCGAAGTAGCGCCGCTGTGCTTCAGCGTAGAGGGTTCCGAAGGCCAGCGACGACTTGCCCGACCCCGAGACACCGGTGAAGACCACCAGCGCGTCGCGCGGGATGTCGACGTCGACATTCTTCAGGTTGTGCTCGCGCGCCCCACGCACGCGCACCATGCCGGTGGCGGCCATGGTCGGGTGCGCCGACGGGTTCGCAGCGCCGCGTCCTGGGCGGGTTCGCATGGCGACGGTTGAGGTTCGGCGCCTAGTTGCCGTCGGGCGGCGTGACCACGGTGGCCGGTTGATCACTGGCGACATCCTTACGCCGCAATGGTGTCTCGACATTCGGCTTGGTCGCGTAGCCACCGGCGGTATCGCGGCCCGGACTGCCGCGCTCCTGCGTCATCCGGTCGAGCGCTCTGGTCTTTCCGTCCAAGCCGGTTTGCGATTCAGTCGCCATGGTGGGCTCCATTGTTTGAGGTGTGACGCAGGCTATGAGGGCAACGCGAGAAGCGCAGCAGGCCGCGCTCGCGAAGTACTGTCGGACAAGACCTTCGCCCGAATCGCGCAGACAGTCCTTCAACCCGAGAACAGCTCGCGCGCCTTGCCGAGCCCGAACTTCAAGACGTTGCCCAGTTCGAGATGCGGCATGGTTGGTATCTCGGTGGGATCGACCGCGACATCGATCACGGCGGGTCCATCGGTGGCGAGCGCGCGCGCCAGCGTGTCGCGCAGATCCTGTGGTTTCGTCACCCTGAACCCGGTGCCACCGCATGCCTCGGCGACCATCGCGAAGTCCGGATTGCGCATGCCCACACCACTCTTGAACGCCGGCAGGCCGGCTTCTTCCATCTCCAGGTGCACCAGGCCCCAGCCCGCGTTGTTGAACACGACCACCTTCACTGGCAGCTTGTGCTGGACCGAAGTCGCGAATTCCTGCATCAGCATGCCGAAGCCACCATCGCCGCACATCACGATGACCTGGCGCCGGCGATCCAGCGCCTGCACGCCGTTCGCAATGCCCAGCGCCGTGCCCACTGCCGCGTTGTTGAATGACCCGGTGATCGTCTGCTGACCTGTCGGGCGCAGCCAGTTTCCGGTCCACAACGTCACCTCGCCGGTGTCGACGCAGAAGGCAGCGGTGGCGGAAGCCATGTCGCTGACCAGTCGTGCGAGGGCCTGCGGATGGATGCGGTCCACGCTGCGGGAGATGTCCGCACGCCCGTCGAGCATGCCGCGCCAGGTGGCCCATTCCTTCTGCATTGCGCGCAAGAACGACGCATCCGCCTTCGGCTTCACGGCCGCGAGCAACGCAGCCAGGGCAGGGCGGGCGGACCCGACGATCGCCTGTGTCACCGGGAGCCGGCGGCCGATCGCGAAAGCGCGCTCGTCGATCTGGATCACGGTCGCCTTGTGCGGCAGGAATTCCGAGTACGGGTAATCGGTACCCACCATCAAGAGCAGCTCGCAGCCGTGCACGCTGTCGTAGCCGGCCTTGGAACCAATCAGCCCCAGGCCGCCGACGACAAAGGGTTCGTCGAACGAGAACTGCTCCAGCGCGCGGTAGGTGTGGACGACGGGCGCGTCGAGTCGCTCCGCAAGGGCCAGCACCTCGGCTTGCGCGCCGGCAGCACCGTGACCCACCAGCAGCGTGACTC
>Ga0307510_10010653_pt1 | contig 10927 bp, 11 predicted proteins | sample 12_EM_MG_FD_207224 | JGI IMG/M metagenome (GOLD analysis project Ga0307510, IMG submission 207224) | Populus trichocarpa ectomycorrhiza microbial communities from riparian zone in the Pacific Northwest, United States - 12_EM | ecosystem: Host-associated > Plants > Roots > Unclassified | place... | reverse complement strand
GAAGACCTTGTAAGCCAAACACAGCCTTCAAATTTATAAACAGGAATGCTGTTTAATCCTACATTTTGTATCATAATTCAAGAAGTAATCACATATCTGTCATTTTCTTGCCACACAAGTTAATCTCTCCTTTTGGTACTCGTGTTCATCTTAAATACTCTAACACGGTCAAGGCTGGAGAGTTTGAAGTGGTTTTTCGCCACCTTGACGAAAATGGTGGCAGGTAGGTTTCACCATCTGAGCTAGGTTGTCGTCTGGGTTTGATAGGAGGAGAGTTGATCTTGAGGGAGGCAAAACTTGCTGAGGAGTCATTGGACTCGGACGGAGATGGGTTGTTGGCATTGGAGGATCTTGTTGGACTAATCGAAGCGGGAGGAGGAGGAGAGAAGTTGCATGATTTGAGAGAGGCTTTTAGCTTGGATCAGACTTCTAACCCGTGCTACACTGCGGCCTATCAGTTATTTTTAAATATATAAAATAAATGTTTAGGCAACGATAATATTTATAAAGAAAAAAATAATCAATAATCAAGTAATTAACTTGATTAAATCTAATAAAATCATAATAATATGATAGAATAACCATACAAAAAATATTTGATAACAATTAACTAAAACAAACAAATTGCCAATATTATACTCGGAATAAGAAGAAGAAAAAAATATATTGAAGACTCATAGTTATTTAACTATAGATAATGTCCACCACTGGAAGACTTTGCTCAGACAGTGCAAACCTAACTGCAAAAATATGCATGACGATATTAAAAGAAATTAAATGGATCACTAGAGTAACACCGCGGAAAAAACTCAAAAAAAAAAAGAGTGATCAACAAATTAATTAACTCAAGAATTAAATTTATCTATAAAAGTAAACTTAATAAAACATAATAAATAAAAATACTTGAGAGAACCCAATCAAATAAAAAACAAAGGATAAAACAAAGTACATAAAAAATTAAAAATAAACAGAGTCTAATTTTCAATTAAATAAACACCGAAGGATAAAACTAAAAAAATATTAATTTTAAAAAATATAAAATAAAATAAATGAATCCTGTAAAATTAAATTAATTTTTGAAACTTTCAACCTATAAAATTCTAGACAGAAGCTTAACAAGAAGTTAAAATGCTGAGTCCTTTCCTCTGTTTCGATGTATACTTTGGGCGTATAAGTGGGAAAAGAACATGTAAACTTTCTGTAGTTTCGATGTATTCATGATGTCTCTATCTTGATTTTGGACACCATAGTAAGAGAAATGCAAGCCAGAATGCTAACTGTTGTCTGGCAATCGGCATTACCAATGCACTTGCTACTTCTACGACCTTGTGTTCTGTTCTTAACTTCTTATTCTTGTTTGTTCGAGGTGTATTCTTTCTTCCAAATCAACCTAAAAGCCAACTTGCATTTCCTCTTCTTCCTTTTCTCCTCCTCTTGTGAAATTTTAGAATAAAAAAATAATAATTGAAACATAGTGACGAAAGGGCCTTATCTATAGAAATGGATTGCGGTGTTTCAGTCAGCAAATCACCAAACTCATCAACGAAAATCGATACAGACAAGGTTTCCATGCCATCTTCAAAGGAAAGTCCTGCAAATGCAGATGATCGTACCAATAGCTGGTTGGATTCCAACCAGTCTTTCGTGGTGCCACCAGTGGTAAACTCGAAAGACATCAGCGTTTCAGTCAAGGAAACACTAAATTCATCTATGACTATGAGCAATGAAACACACAACATTTCTTTTCCATCTTTTTCTGAGGAAATTCCTGTCATTGCAGGTAATACAATTTCCAAAAGCAGTTTGGATTCTGATCAGTCTACCACAGCTATGCCTGTGACAAATTCACAGTACACTGGTGTTTCAGTCAATGAAACATTGAATTCAGCTATGACAAATGAAATAGACAACGTTTCTATGCTATCTTTTTCTCAGGAAACTCCTGCCAAATCAGATAAGCCTGCCATAAACAGCTTGGATCCTGATCTGTCTTCCATGGATCCGCTAGTGACCAATTCCCAAAACACCGATTCAATTAATGAAACACTGAATTCATCTTCAAGTGTTGAAAAGGACAAGGTTTGTATGCCGTCTCCGTCTAGGGGAAGTCCTGTCATTACAGATAATCCCATCGACAAAAACAGTTCGGAGTCTGATCAGTCTTTGTTGGCACCACCTTCAGCAGATTCCCAATACATCATTTTTTCAGTCAAGGAAGCGTGGAATTCAGCCATGAGTGATGGAACGGCCAGAGCATCTATGCCTTCTTCTTCTGATGAAAGTCTGGTCATTACAGATGATCAATTGATTGAAAAGAGCTTGGATTCTGATCTGTCTTCCATGGAGCCGCTAGTGACAAATTCTCAGGTCACCAGTGTTTCAATCAAAGAAACTAGGGGTTCAACTTCGAGTAATGAAAAGGACAAGGTTTGTATGCCATCTTCTTCGGGAAGTCCTGTCAGTACAGATAATCCTATCGACGAGAATAGTTCAGGGTCTGATCAGTCTATGTTAGCATCACCTTCAACAAATTCCCAATACATCATTTTTTCAGTTGATGAATCGCAGAATTCAGCCATGGGTGATGGAATGGCCAAGGTGTCTATGCCGTCTTCTTTTGAGGCAAGTTTGGTCATTGCAGATGATCGTTTGGTTGAAAACAGCTTGGATTCTGATCAGACGTCTACGGAGCCGCTAGTGACAAATTCTCAAGTCACCAGTGTTCCAATCAATGAAACACCGAGTGCAGCTTCAAGTAATGAAAAGGATAAGGTTTGTATGCCATCTTCTTCAGGAGGTCCTGTCGATACAGATAATCCTATCACCGTGAACAGTTCAGAGTCTGATCAGTCTTTGTTAGCACCACCACCTTCAACAAATTCCCAAGACATCAGTGTTTCGGTCAATGAAACACCAAATTCAGCCATGAGTAATGGAACAACCAAACTATCCATGCCATCTTCTGAGGAAAGTCTAGTCACTGCAGATGATCGATTGGTTGAAAACAGCTTGGATTCTGATCAGTTTTTCATGGTGCTTCCCGAGAGGAAGTCCCAAGACATCGGTATTTCAGTCAGCGAAACATCAAACTCATCAAGTAATGAAACAGACAAGGTTTCTAATCCATCTTATTCCACGGAAAGTCCTGTCGTTGCAGATAATCCAATTGGAAAAAACAGTTTGGATTCTGATCAGTCTTTAACTGCACCACCGGTGACAGAATCCCAAGATACAGGTATGATTGGTTAATTTCTTCTGCTCATTGCATCAATTATTCTCGCACAGTTTCCGAAGACATTTAATCAGAATTATGAAGTAAAATGTTCAGATTTTATCATAATTTTGTGAACATGTCCCGGGCAAAAAGTCTGTGTAATATAGACCTCCGGGTACTGGAAACAGAAATCTATAGATGCTGACTACCTTGAGTTTCCTACGTTCTTGACAATTTCATGTTCCATTCACAATTCTAGCTTTGCAAGCTGCTTATATACGTAAAAAGTAAATCATCGTTGCATTTTATATGCAGTTAGGGAAGAGAACTTCTATGACTGTCAAGCCTGGCTAGGATCAGACTCTGATGATGATTTCTTCAGTGTCAGAAACGGTAAGATACATTTCCTCTGCCTTAATTTCTTCACATTTCTTTCTTGTCTTGTGCAAATGAGTTGAAGCATGCATCGAGAATTTCAAGTTGATAACCTAAACAGCACACTGCAGAAGCTCGATAAGGATGAGGTTTTATGATCCTATGCCTTGTCTGTTCCTTGCGATTCTCTCTGTTATGACACAAGAGAGGCTACAGCCAGAAAACACATCAATCACCCAAAAGAATTGCAGGTTTTTAGCGATTTTCTGGGCTTTGAAAATCCTTTGATTTGTTGTTTTTAATATTCAGACTATAGCAATGCTTCGAGCCGCCAAAGCAGCATGAAGGGGTCACCCCAACCTGACGAAATAAGCGATTCCAAACGGGAGCCAAATCCAACAAAGGGAGGGAAGAAACTTGTTGATCTCATCTATGATCGTAATAGCATGCCAGCTGCCATCCAGGAACAGAGGGAGTCCAAACAAGAAGCTTCTCCAAAAGATGAAAACAAGAGACTTTCTGAGCTCTTACAAGATCCATCGTGGAGTGACAGCGCCAGTGATAAAAAAAGCAGCACACCTGTCTTGAAGGAGACAAAACTTGTTGAGTTCTTTCAGGATAGCCACTGGAGTCAAGAAATTGCATCCACTCGTGCAACACGTTTTCCTAGTACTAAAGGTGATGGCAAACTGAGGGCAGACGTGGAGGCCAAGCATTTATCTCCAAGGGATGGAACTTCAACTGTGACTACTCCCCGCAGTAGAGCTAGATACGTTGGTGGCAATCTTAAGCGGGAAAATACAGCGAGAGCTACTTACTGCTGCTTTCCAAGTTGGAGCCCAATCCGTGGCTCCCAAGGAGAAGAAAAGGCAAACCCCTCCTAGAGGTCAAAGATACCACCTCTAGGTTCAGCTCAGTTTGCCTGACGGGAAAATTTGAAGGTTTATGTATGTATTTTTTATTTAAAAATATATTAAAATAATTTATTTTTTTATTTTAAAAATTTATTTGATATAGCACATCAAAACTAATCTAAAACTACTAAAATATAATAATTTAAAAAAAAAATCAAAAAACACTGCTAAATTACAAACTATGTGCATAGAATTTGAGGGACAAAACCCACGTTTCTTACCTCATGTATTTACGTAACTTAATTTTTTTTATGGCATTTGTGAATGGAAACTCCCGTCTCCACTCATGAGCTACTTTACTGTATAAATATATTAAAATAATATTTTTTTTTAATTTTTTAAAATTTATTTTTAATTTCAGCCCTTCAAATCATTATGAAAACAAAAAAAATAATTTAAAATAAAACAAAATTTAATTTTTTCAATACACAAAAACAAACAGGGTTAAAAAAAAATAAACCACAATATTAAAAGTTACTTCTTTATTTACTCGTGAATTAAACATTATGTAAAAAAATCAAAGTAGCTATTACAAAATTCTTTCTTCTCATAAAAAAATGAAAAGAAAAGGAACACTAGTAAGAACATAGGATATTTTCATGGATTAAGATTAAAAAGAAAAAAAGAAAAAAAAAGGGACTTCACACTGACTTCAATTTACACCAAATAAATGTGTAGGGAATTGACAAATGAAAGTAGATTAGTAACTGGTTGGCAAACAATGCCATCTCTCACAAATCAATCACGTTTTGTCTATCTGGGGGAGCGACACATTGCCATAGGGATCGATATGCAGGAATTTCTTTTGCATCAACCCCAAGGGTAGAGAGGTTACGTCCATACTCCTGATAAATTGCATACATGTAAGTCCAATAAAGCAAAGACCATTTGATTTGCAAACATACACGCCAACTGTTCCTCTATATGGGTGGGGAGGTGACTGTGGCTGTATGCATGCTTGTGCTTATGGGTGCACAACAATGGGTGAAAGATAGAGGGAGATGAAGGACAATCCTCACCTGAATATCAAGGAAATATTGCATACATAGCTTGTCAGTATCAGATACAGAGGGATCTGACACATCTGAGCTTACTCCAGCTCGTCTTTGGGCACCCTTCTTTAATCTCTGGAGTGAAGACTCTGTCTTCCTGGCCTGAGCATGATGAATGGACATATTAAAGTCGAGAATTTCAAAATAAAGATCCAGTCAGATTAAAAATATATATAATTTGGACACTAACCACACTGACGATTTCTACAACCATGTCATAATAACGACCAGTAATCTCAGTTGCAGCACCATGCCGTAACTCCTTAACAGTCTCCCTAGTCAAATAAGGGTTGTGTTTTTCCATATCCAAAAAATCCTACAAGCAAAGTCATGGGGTCAATGCAAAGTTCATAATAAAACTAATTCACAACAGCATCCGTATGTTTAAAACTCGTTACAATATAGGACAAGTTACATCTCTGGAAGGCTGGAACCAGAGCAAAAATAAAGAGTTACAAGCAAAGAAGACTATATGTACCTTCTTTAAGGGGCTTAACAACCCGGATACATAGAGTGAATGTCTGCTAGGAATAGGCTTATTAGTCATCCTGAAAGTCGTAGCAATTGCCTTCACGTCTTTCAAGCCCTGTGCAACAATCTTTGTCACTAAATGTTCAAAACACTAATTTAACAGAGTCAGGAATAATGTTTCAATACGTCAAACTATCCATTAATAAATAACTTTTTATGGCAGCATTACATCTAGAAAAGGTCCAAGGCAGAAGGAAGCCAAGCATTCTTAAACAAAGTCAATCCCAAATGCAGCTCACCTTAACAGCCTCGTCAACTAGTGCATCTGTGATTGCATTGATAGCTAAAGGTGTTAAATCATTTAATGACTTCCCACCTTGTAAAATGCTTTGTTTTACTAGATCAAGTACATCAGCGGAACATGAAGATAGAAGCTGAAGCACATGCTCAAGGTAATCTCCACAAACCTCAGTGGCCAAACAATTTATGTCATGAATAATCTGCAAATCAAAGAACCTCTATCAAAATGCTGGTTAAGCACAATCATTGTTACTCATGCATATGGGATTAATACTTATTTACAGTAAATTAATGTGGAACCTAAATTTAGAAATGTTTTAAATCACAGTAACAAGACAATTAACACATTCCATGCACACTTGCTATGATTACATTAAATAGTTACTATGTAATGTGGTGTAAGTTGCTTCATTAGCTGGTAAAATAAATTAAGTAGAGAAGTTGCTATCTTTAGCATCATCACTCAAGTAATGTAAAAAAGTTAGGGCTATGAAGTGCAAGTGGTGGGATGATGGCTCACATAAAGAAAGTTCTGAGTTCATGTCTCACTTGATGCAAAGTATCTGTCTCACTTGAGCAACACCAAGGATAGTATGTGTACATGTTCCAGGAATGGTTTGCATTAGCCACACTAGACTGCAAAATGGTCCAGAGTGGGGGGGGTGTATAACACAATGAGATATCAAGACCTTTAGCTTAAGGCATTCTTTTGATCAAGATTTCAAGGTTTATATTCATGTCACACAAAAGACAAATAATAGAATCATGACACCACATACATAGAGGAAATCATTAGGAACTGCTGAAGCTGCCCATTCATATCCAGAGTTGGAGCCAGTATTACCCGTCTTGCGAGCAGCCAGCCCAGATGACAACCAATTTGAAAATCTGTCAAATGTTCGTTAATCAACACAAAGATTTTAGATATTATTTATTAAATATTATATCAAAAAAAGTATCCAATCAAGCAAATAATAGTAGTCAATTATTGATTCTCAATGGACTTGTCCATTCTCAATCAAACTGACCTTGAAAGAAGCTGCAATGTTAAGCGAAGAAACTTGTCAGAGCAGGAGAGGATGAGAACATCTTCTCTCCAGCAAGATCTCAGGCTCTCCAAAAGAGTGACGCTTTGTTTTAATGTTAAATCTTGAGAACTTCCATTACCAGAAGGTGAATTGTGAACTGGAATAAGACTGGTTGTTGCAAGTGCAGAATCCAGAGCACCAGCTATTTCCTGGAACCTGTCTTTAGTAGATGCACGATCAGCCTCATGACAGGATGTACCAATGCACTAAATAAAATTAGACCAACAGATATGTCAATTCAAAATAAACTTAGGAGAAAAAAAAGAAGCTGTGCTGCATACCTCAAAGAGAAATAAACCCCAACATTCCATTGCTTCATGAACTCAACGTAGATGGCTTCAGCTCGAAACTTAGTGACAGCAGATCTGGATGGACAATAGCCTTGCATGACAATTGGACATTATAATTACAATGAACACAGTACATTTTCATATAATCTTACAGAGTAATCATATCAGCCTGCAAACTTTCTTAATCCTGAGGGAGTAATGTAAAACAGAACCAAGTGTTAAAAAGGTGCCACATGCTACCTTCAAGATGACCCAAGAAATCTAGGCTTGATTTGTAATTTATCAAGAATTCAGTAGGTCTTCCAGGGGAAAAAGCACCTGGCTTTCCCTTTTTAATCGCAGAGAGAACCTCTTTCAGAATTGAATTAGCCAAGAAATCAAACACATGCAACCCTGAATTTTCTGGAAAAACAAAAACAAAAACAAGAAGGAAACAATAAGTTGCATTCAAAGACACAGGAACAGAGCTGGTATATTTATGGCATGCCTTCATGATGAAAGGGATACAAGTTCTGAAAAATGTATTTACACTAAAATAACAGCAGGATAACTTGCACGTATATAAGTATAATATAGAAGATTGTTCAACAGGGCACAACAATATAATTCCAATGCTTTATGTAAAACAACATTTACCCAAAACATGCAAGTTAAACAGGGTGACAGAGAAGGGTGACACCAAAAAAATGAAATAAAGACAGATAAATTGGTCCTCCATGCAATTGAAAGCAGTAATGCAGCTTGGATCAGGGGCACCTCAAGAGAAAGAAGATGACAAGAATCAACAGATCAACTCCAGGCCAAAAACAAAGCTACAAACATTAATCTATTTCATACAAGCCGATTAGCCAAATAATTAAGAAGAGGCTTTGCCGAGTTGTAAGGGTGGTGAAAGTGATAAATCAGTAAATGAAAGTACCAGCAGAAGATATCTCCAAAAGGAATTTACAGTCCTTCTCAATGCATTTCTTGATTTCTTGGTAATCATTTTCAAGTCCATCTCCTGATGCCCCAACAACCCCTCCTGATGGTCCATGTGGAATGATTTTCTGTATTAAAGGGGCCACAATAGTCATACGAAAAATTTCTTCTGCACTACTGGTATTATCAATAGCAGCATAAGCACGCAAACAGTTATAGATTGCATTTTCATCCCGGTGCTCCAGTCCATCTACAAAACAATGTCCCAAACTTGCATCCAACAACAAGCTCGCACCTTGAATCCTCTTCTCCATGTTCTGAATGAAAGGGAGGTTCTGTACTGGCATAAGAGAGAATAGACATGAGCACAAATTGTATGACCTTCTATGAAAAAATCATTGACTTTACTACATTTTATATGCTTATGCATTTTCAACAGCCCTTGAACTAGAATTCTGTAAAACTTGTTCCTACGCATATATAAAGAATTAGCAGGTATGAGCAAACACAGACCTGTGCATGAGCAATATAGAACTTAAGTCGATTCATCTCGCTGGCAATTCTCTCCAAAAGCATGCTTTGAGTCTCTCTTACATTTGTCCCATTCTCAATGCATCCGTTGCTTGCAGCATTCTTCTCTGTTGAGTTCACATCTCCATTCGACCAATCAGCAGGCACACTCGGTAGCTCCTTTATCAGTTTCTCAACCTGCACTCATCAAAATACATATAAATAAAAATTACTACAAAAAATATGAAACAAGAATTCAGCATATTCGAAAACCTAATTAGAGAAACAATCCCTTTCATTATGAATTCCAATTCTACACGATTCTAAGATCACCTTTTTCACTCTACAAGACACACTCATCCCAAAAATGACATCTCCCAATCAATAAAACGACATTCCAATTCTACACAAATTGTAGCTAGATCTAATAAATCGTACTACATCACCAAAACGACAGAATCCAATCAAACAAAACGACCTTATACCTTAGAAACGACATGAAACGTATCCAGCAACAACTCCAAAACCTCTCTAGTCGCCGCCGCTTCCGATCTCTGCTCCAATCCATTTTTCAGAGCCACAAGAGACGACTCCGCACTCCCTCTAAACCCTTCAATCTTCTCTCGGAGCTCCAATAACGGAGCCCGCATCCGAACGACAGCAGAATCCACATCGACCAGTTTGGTACTTAAATTAACAAAATCCGCGTAATCACGGTTGATTAAATCGATTAATTCATGATTTAGGGAAGTTAAGTGTGCTTGGAGTTCCGATCGGAGAGTGTCGAAGGGGACAAAAGTTCGGAGCTCCGAGATATAAGAGTCGGAGTCGAAGTTCGGAGAGAGGAAAAGGTCCGGTTTAAACCATAACGGGTGGAAATCGAGCGGGTCCGAGAAGAAATCGGTAGCGGATCTTGGTGGTGGAAGTGTTTGGATCGGATCCACTGCCATTTTGGATTCAGAAAGAGAGAGAAATTGTGTGGGATACGGTGTGTTTTGGCTATTTATATAGCGCAGACAGAGGTGGGATCAGTTTTATTTTGGAAAAACGTTTTTTAGTTAGTCCTCCAACTTTATAATATTCTTCAATGTGCTTCCTAAACATAATAATTTGGATTCAGAACCCTAACCCGTTCCAAAATATTTTTAAAAAATCTAAAAAGGGTGACAAAATAAAAAATACGTTGGGATTTTGACCCTTCTAACAAAATGTTTTTACCGAGACTCGACTTTAACCCTCGTTTTGATTACTTTTCTTATAATTTTGTTTTAAAATTAAAAACAAAATTGTGTTTTCAAACCATTTCACGATTTTTAACCGTCGAGACAAACATACAAACGACATCTTCCTGCCTCGTACCCACAGAAAATCAAGAAATGCTTGTTAATTTCGACATTATCTTCCTGAAAAGAAAGCACTTTGGCCTCCAAGTTCATGCTTGCTGGCCAAAAACCACACCCTCTTGTCCTTCATTCAAGCTGCAAATACACCAAAAGGATGGTGCATTATACCACCATTCCAAACGCTGCCAATACAGCACATGTTGTCATGACCCTTGTTCCTATTTTGTTGCTCCAAAATGAAGACAAATATACCTCCATTCATCCTCTTGTACTAGCTGCACATAAAGTTCAAAAACCTCAGTCATCGCAGCCCCATGACAGATGCAAAAACAGGACAGAAACAGCCAAGTTATGTATGGTTGGATGGCCAAGATCAGTTGACTCAAATCAAAGGCCATGATTTGGCCATGACAGCAGTGCTCTAGGGATTTCTTCTAGGACTATAAATA
>Ga0307510_10010650_pt1 | contig 10928 bp, 7 predicted proteins | sample 12_EM_MG_FD_207224 | JGI IMG/M metagenome (GOLD analysis project Ga0307510, IMG submission 207224) | Populus trichocarpa ectomycorrhiza microbial communities from riparian zone in the Pacific Northwest, United States - 12_EM | ecosystem: Host-associated > Plants > Roots > Unclassified | place... | reverse complement strand
AAAAAATAAATAGATCCAACAAAGAAACTGTGAAGTTCTCTGTTGATCGAGACTGGGAATTTAGTAGTAGAGATACATTATAATGCGAACCTCTTGAACACGCGGTTAAGTAACCCACACGCAAAGATACCAATTTCCGGAAAACCAAGTAAATCAGGTTTGATAGGAGTGTGACACAAAGATAACTTGTACCTAGGCACCAGCACTATTGGAAACGAAAATCCCCACCCAACGAATATTGATTCGCGAACGAGAAGTATAAGGATGACGCCACGAAGTCAGTTGTTCTTCGATAAGTTATTTTTCAGTTCTTTAAAGAACCAAGGAAGGGAGATTATCCCACCAACACCCAACAAGTACGACAAAAGAAGTTTATTGATCTGAAAATTGAGTACCCTTACATGTCTAGTTATGCCCTTATTTATATTGACTTCAAACTAAAATAAACCCTAATGAATATATGATACCCACTTACAATTAAACCCAAACACAAAGAAATAAAAATAACATAAAGTCTGGTGTTGATTTGCCGCATATAACTTGAGAAAATAAAAGCTAATTAATCTGATTTCCCTAGTTTATAAGTTGTTACAATTGAATGAACCTTGTTTGCAAGCATAGGATTAGTTGCCGCCCACCATAAATCCCTTGTAGACTAGAAAAATCTAATCTGATTTGGTTTCCTTGCTGTCGCCCCTTTTTTTTTCTTGATTAGCTTGGATTTCCTCCTTTGTTGCTGATTTAATTACTTTCCTTCCTATGTTAGGAAAAACATTAATTAATCCTGCCCTCTTTAGGAACAAGATCTGGCCGACTTCCTTACTTAATTAGGAGAATAAATTGTTGACTTTTCGTCCTTATAGCATTAGGAAAAAACAAGCCTAACAAGGCTGTTATGGGGTCGGACCATCAACCCTTTGTTCCACACGAATTGGGCTCTTCTTGGACCTGAATTAGATGAATTAGAGGCTCATGCTCCTTAGATGTCCCAAGCTCCTCTAGGTTCATCTTGCTCCATATATTCTAAACAAGCCCATTCAATGCTTCTTTAAGTTGATTTGCCCTAGCTCTTGTAATTGGCCCATTTGGCACCTTCAATGGGTCGTTGGCATGATTATGCTTGATGTTAGGTTGATCCTCATCACATTCACCAATCCAATTAACCATATGAGAGGGAAAGCCAATCGTTCGAAGAATAGCCAATAAGAAATCTCATCTTACCGAGTCATAAGCTTTCATAAGATCCACCTTCAAAGAGCATCTAGAAGGATCCCCCCGCCCGTTCTGTGATAATTATGAAGGAACTCTTGAGAAAGTATTTCTCCCCTCAATAAAAGCAGATTGGAAAAGCCCAACCAAATCAAACAATATTTCTTTAATTCTATTAGCGATGAGCTTGGCAATGCATTTGTAAACGGTATACAACATGAGATAGGCCTAAAGTCCTTAACCTTTGATGGGTTAAGAAATTTAATGATTAAAGATATAGTTGTAGCATTTACCTGCTTGAGAAGCCAACCAGAAAAGAAGAAAGATCGAATAACATTAATAGTGTCCGGGCAAAAAATACTCCAAGATTTCTTAAAAAGCCTTACATTGAAACCATCCGGACTAGGAGCCTTATTGTCCTTAAGAGAGAAAAGGGTCTTCTGAATTTCTTCATCGGTTATAGGAGTGTCGAGGAACATACGTTGAGGGTAAGATAATATTCTAGCGAAAGCCCCAAAAAGCATAGAAGAATCAAGAACCATTTTAGAATTAGAACCCCCCAAAATCTTCTAAAAACACATGTAAAACACATCCTATTTTCATCATGGATAGAGAGCATCTTGTTGCGACTGTGAAAACCTTTCACCAAATTAAAGAAGAATTTTGAGTTTTTATCCCCCAAATTCAACCATTACAGCTGAGACTATTGCCTAAGGAAGCTCTCCTCAGCTTCAGCAAGCCTTACATGCTCCTTCACAAGAATAGGCTCAGTTCTATGGATCTCTAAATCTGAAGGATGTGTTTACATCCGACATTGAGCCTCATCCATCTTCCGCTTAGCCTCTAACATCCTTTCTGAAATCTTACCAAAGTACTTGAGATTAAACTCTTTAAACTTGTTACACAAAAGTGCCCATAACCTCCTTACACCATGTCTTGGAAATTAAGGGGAGAAAAGGAGGATGATCTACCCAAAAATCAAAGAACTTGAAAAGTAGCTAGTGCATTACATTTCTAAATACAAAAGTACCAAAGAGGCAAGTAAAAGTCATCATTTATTGAACTTCGAATAAATTAACAATATGATTATAGCATCTATACCCATCAATAAAGAAATAGTAAGACTTACTTGCCAATTTCTTAAGCATTTGGTCCATGAAAGGTAAGAGAAAGCGATCCTTATGTGTGGTCAAGTTTAACTTGCGGTAAACAAGACACATTCTCCAACTACTTTTGACATGTGTAAGGACAAGTTCAACGTCTTTATTTTGTACCTTAATAATCCCTAATTTCTGTAAAACTACATGTGATGCGAACCTCTTGAATACGCGGTCAAGCAACCCACACACAAAGATACCACTTGCCGAAAAGCCAAGTAAATCAGGTTTGATAGGAGTGTGACACAAAGATAACTTGTACCTAGGCACCGGCAATATTGGAAACGGAAACCCTCACCCAACGAATATTGATTTGTGAACGAGAAGTATAAGGATGACGCCACGAAGTCAATTGTTCTTCCATAAGTCGTTTTTCAGTTTTTTAGAGAACCAAGAAAGGGAGATCATCCCACCAACACACAACAAGTACGGCAAAAGAAGTTTATTCAACTGAAAATTGCGTAACCCTTACATATCTGGTTATGCCTTTATTTATACTTAATCTAGAATGAAACAAACCCTAATGAACCCCTTATGTGGGCTCTTATGAGGCCCACTTACAATTAAACTAAAATAATATAAATAAAACCCTAAACTAATAAGAAAATAATAATAACAATAATAAATCTCAATTTAAGATTCTAAATATGATAGGATCAGATTTGTTGCCCTATAGAAGTCCCATATAAGTTAGGAGAAATCTGATTTGAAAAATTTGTGAAGTCCCAAATAAGTTAGGAGAAATCTGATTTGAAAAATTTGTGTTACCGCCCCTTTTAGGTCCTTGATTAGCTTGGATTTCCTTGTTTAACTTGGACAAATAAGAAACGAAATTACCCCATTTGTTGCTGATTTAATTACTTTCCTTCCTAGGCTAGGAAAAGCATTTATTCCTTTCCTCTTTAGTAATCAGATCTACACAAAACTTCATTGATTGTTTAGGAAAATAAATTGCTGACTTTTTATCCTTGTATCATTAGGAAAAATAAGCCTAACAAGGCTGGTATGGGGCCGGACACATCAGCCCCTTGTTCCACATAAATTGGGCTCTTCTTGGACTTGAATTAGACGAACTAGAGGTTGTCCTTCATGCTCCTTAGATGTCCCAAGCTCCTCTAGGTCCATCTTACTCCATGTGTTCTATACAAGCCCATTCAATGCTTATTTAAACTTCTTGTCCTAGCTCTTGTAATTGTCCCAATTGGCACCTCCAAAGGGTCGATGGCATGATTATGCTTAGTGTTGGGCTGATCCTCATTAACATGAATTAGACTTACCCACTTGCTATCCAAAATAGGGTAGATTATTCCAGCATCCAAAATGATGTGGATCAACCTGTGAAAACCAAGGACCCATTACACGTTCCAAGTGAGCCCATCACAAGGTCCAGAGCACAGGTCTTTAAAGAAGCATTGAATGGACTGGTTATGCAAGTTTTGGCCATGACAGAACTTGGGGATTGTTTGGAGCATCAAGAGAAGGCTTTAATACATTTAATCCATGTGCAAGAGGGGCCTAATCCATCCTTATTTGAGTCATTAATGAATAATACTTATGAATGTCTCAGTTTTAACGTATGAGAGAGATTTTTGCATTCTTTGGTTCTTGAACAAACTGAATCTGACTTATCGAAGATTAACTGGCTTCGTGGCATTATTCAACTTCATTCCAATAGTGCTGGTGCCTTGAGACAAGTTTTCATTGTGTCACACTCCTATCAAAACCCGTGTCAAACAAAGTTCTTATTCCAACAACTTCAATTGTGTTTCTGAGTATTAGAAGGATTCTAAGAGGTGTTAAAAGAAGGGAATTAATACTAGCAATTACTTTCCTTTTAAAAGAAGAAAAAAACATAAGTTTGAGATCAGACTCCTACTACAACTTGAAAATAACATGAGTGACTACCTTTCCTTTAGTTTCTAGGATTAATGGGCTGAATTTCCGGCTATAAATAAGCCTTGAATCAGTTCTGTATTATTTTCTTTCCTTATCTTCTTTTATTTTCTTTTTTTAGCCCAATGCTTGTTTGGGCTTAATTAATACTTTGTTTTTAGATAGATCCAAGAATTATTTGGATAAGGTTATGGGCTTTTTAGTTTAATGTTTTTGGGTTAATTTTGTAAGTAGGAAAAATTAGTCCACTAGGATAGATCCATTAGGGTTAATTATTTTCAAAAACTACTTAAACACAGGTAACTTAAATTTCAGCAGCCATTGATCAATAAGAATTCAGAATGTTTTTTTTTTTAACTTATGAGAGAGTGATTCTTGTTTTCTTCAATTCATGAATGAACTAAATTTGACTTATTGAAGATTAAATGGCTTTGTGGTGTCATTCGATTTCATTCCAATAATGGTGGTGCCTTGGGGCGGGTTTCCATTGTGTCACACTCCTATCAGACCTATTTCAACTCTCCAGGAATCAGATCTCAATCTTGATTGTGAGTTGTGTGACCATGTGATCATGAGGTTCACATTAGTTGGTATTAGAGCTAGGCTCCGAAAGAAGGTCATATCCTTCTTCTGTTATTTTTATTTTCTTAGTGTTCTTTTAAGTTTTTCAGTGTTTGCATCGTTCAACTTCTCTTTCTGTGTTTGCGGCATCTAAGCAAAAAAAAAAAGATTAGATGAAATTTGAAGGTTGATTCATTTCTACCGCAGAAACACAACTCTTAGTGAACCATGACCAAACCACCTCATAATCAATTGAAACTTCATATTTTTGTCTACTGGGGTATCGCATCATATATTAAATTTAGGCTTATTTTTATATTGTTTGCTTGAGGTTTTAATTTGATGTTCAATTCTATCGCAAACAGATCATATAAGGGGTTTGGAAACTTCTAGTCATAATAAAAGGACCTAAAAACTGAGTTTTGTTGTTTGTTTGGTATCCGAATACTAAATATTAAATTTGAGGTCATTTTGATATCGTTTAGTCTGGGTTTCCATTATGGTACGTAAAATTTACGTAACATGTCAGATTTATGTCAAGTTCCAAAACATGATCCCTACTATTTATTTTATGTTAGCTTTCAAAATTGTTTTGTTTGGGTTTGTTTCATTCCTGGTAGTTTATTATCATCATATTTCAGATATTTGGTTGTTGTTTAAGTCATTGTTGTCACTTTCGCATCTGTTTGTTTTCAATCAATTATGGTCAAACAAAAGTCAGATTTACAATTTCAAGTCTAAATCAATGTTCTTCCTACCGTAAACTCTATTCTTGTTGTGTCTTTGTCTTCTTTTTCATTTACTTTTTTTCTATTTGTGTCATGTATTAAGCAAGGGAAATGGAACGGAAGATGATTCTAGCACAAGGATGTGAAAAACTAAGCCATGGTTTGGGGGTTTTAGAACAAGAAGTTGATAAGTGTAGAAGATTATTCTATGAACTTCAAGATTCATGGCAAAAGAAGGTACAGAGACAAAAGAATGAATGACGAAGGAGAGTCGTTGTGGTTATCATTCAAAAGTATGTATGTAAGTGGTTAGAACGGTGTGCTTATCTGAAATTCTTATCAGTCACTACTTTCATACAATGTTGTTGGAGAAAGGTGTTAGCAATAATTCCAAAGGCTTAAACAAGAGGCTAATGAAATCGCTACAAATCATATTCAAGATTCGAGGGCGAATCTTATTGAAGAGGGAATGAATGATATAGTTCAGGTTCAACCTTGGATTCCTTATAGTAAGCATTCGGTTATGTGTTTGAGATTGGTTGTTGATACGGTTCAGTATATTGTTCAGCCTTGGGTTCTTCATGATGGGTTTTTACATAGGGGTGCATTCTATCAGATCGAGGTTCTTATGGATGATGGGTTTGGCCTAATTTTTTTGGTGGATAATTCGGCTAGATGAGGACAGGCTATACACGGGATGTTTTTAGGCAGCAAAGAAAGTTTATTTGGAGTGTATTTTGGATCTGGTTTGGTCCCTATTAATGAATATGGGTTTGGACCACATGAGGTCCAAAGTTGGCTTGGGTTAATTAAGATGTTGGGATCATATCATATTGTTTTTAGGTTGATTTCCTAATTCTACAAGAAGTTAAATCAGCAAAATATTCTCTTAAAATTCAAGGAAATTTTGTTCATTATTTTCCCTATTATTTAGAAGAATATTTTAACAACATAGGAGGAAGTTTCCTAGTCAAGAAAGGATGCTAGGGGGCTGCCATATCTAATTTTCTAAGTTATGAAGGATTAATTGATGATTCTCCTGGTCTAGGAAGGAAACTAAATTGACAGGTATAAAAGAGGGAGATTTTCTTTATTAATTATCCATGTAAAATAAGGAAACTAAGCACAACAAGGCAAGAAGACTACAAAATTAATTCCACATTCATATCAGAGTTCTTGGTTTATTTGAGACTTTTTAAGGGTGACAAATCTGATTCTGGCATAACTAGGGTATTAATTTTGGATTTTTATTATTTTTATTATTTTCTTCTTAGTCTTTGGTATATTATTACTTATCTGGGTCAATTTTATAAGTGAGCTCAAATCAGCCTATATATGGGGGATCCATTAGGGTTATTTGAAGCATTATATAAGTGTTTGGTATGCTGAAAAGTAAAGGGCATGGATTGATGAAATAAACTTGTGTTTTGTGTGATGCAACATATTATCTTTGCTGGGACAAAGATCAAATCTGACTTATCAAGGTATAACTGACCTTGTGGTGTCATTTGATTCAATTCCAATAGTGCTGGTGTCTTGGGACAGGTTTTCATTTTGTCAAGCTTTTCAAACCTGATTTTCAGATTTCTTGGGGAAAATGATTGGGGGTTACTTAACCATGTAATCAAGAGGTTCGTATCAATTGGTATCAGAGCTAGGCTCCGAAATCAGGTTATATCCTTTTAGTTTTCGTTATCTATTTGTTTCGCATCAGTTTCTCTTCTCTATCTTTTTTTTTTCAGGTCTGTATTTGTTTTTTTTTTATTGTGTTTATTCTTGTTATTATATGTTTATTTTTTTCAATTTAGAGTAAAAAAAAATAAAGCAATCAGAAAACAGAAAACGTTATTTGGGTTAAGACACTTAACACATCTGTTTCGCGACACCATATCAAAACTTATCACAATTAACTCAAAAATTATATTTTGTTTACTGGGGTCCTAATCGCAAAATATATTAAATCAGAGGTTATTTGGATATAGTTTTCTTTAGGTTCCAAAATCAGGTTTTGTCTTGCCGTAACGAGTCTATTTTGCGTTAGCTTTCAAAACTTGTTTTTTTTTCCTGTTGATTTCATTCCTGCTAGTATATTATCATCATATTTGAGATATTTGGCTATTGTTTGAGTTATTTTCCTCACTTTCGCATCTTTTTGTTTTCGATCAGTTCTGATCCAAACAAAAGTCAGATTTGCAATTTCAAGTCTAAATCAGTGTTCTTCCTATCGTAAACTATATTCTTGTTGTGTCTTTGTCTTCTTCTTCTTCTTCTTCTTCTTTCTATTTGTGTCTTGTATTCAAGGGAGAGGGAACGAAGGAGGATTCTAGCTCAAGGATGTGAAAAACTAAGCCATGGTTTGAGGGTTTTAGAGCGAGAAGTTGATAAGTGTAGAAGATTATTCTATGAACTTTAAGTTTCATGAGAAAAGAAGGCACAGCTTTAAAAGAATGAAAGAAGAAGGAGAGTTGTTGTGGTAATACATTTAAAAGTATGCCTTGCAATCTCGTGACCATTATACTCGGTAAACTTTCGTCTCCCACATGAATGTATTACATAGGTTTAATGGGTCATTTTGGGGTTGCAAAAACTTTGGATGTATTGCATAAACATCTCTATGGATTTTGTTATGTGAACTTCGTGATTATATGGTCATGCAACCCACAATCAAGATTGAGATTTGATCCTGAAAAGCCGAAATAGGTTCGATAGGAGTGTGACATAATGAAAACCTACCCCAAGGCACCAACACTATTAGAATGAAGTTCAATGATGCCACGAAACCAGTTAATCTTTGATAAGTTAGATTCAGTTCGTTCAAAAACTAAAGAATGCAAGAATCACTCTCACAAGTTAAAACTAGAAAATTCAGAAGTATTATTCATCAATGGCTGCTGAAATTTAGGTTACATGAGTTTAAATAGTTCTTGAAAAATTAACCCTAATGGATCTACTCTAGTGGACTAATTTAGCTCACTTACAAAACTGACCTAAAAACCTTAAACTAAAAAGCCCATAACTTGATCCAAACAAATCTTGAATCCTAGCTGAAAATAAAGTATTAATTAAGCCTAAACAGGCCTTGGGTTGTATCTAACAAAATAAAATAAAGACCATAATATTAAATTCATGTTCTGTAGTGAGAAAAAGAGAAGGAAAGAAAATATTACAAAAATGATTCAAGGCTTATTTATAGCTTTCCACGCAACCCATTAATCCTAGAAACAAAAAGAAAAGGTAGTCGCCCATGTTGTTTCCAAGTTGTAGGATTTTTTTGTTTTCTTTGCCGTGTTTTCTCCTCACCAAACAAAGAAAAAAATAAAATATTAAATCATAATACTTAAAGGAAATAATCAATGTTCTCATACATAATAAGAAGTCCAAAACAAATTAGGAATCCACAAAACACATAGAAACATCAAACAAGGTTGGATTGGGCCCCTTTTGCATATAGATAAGATATATTAAGGCCTCATCTTGATACTCCAATGGATCCTTCAAATTTGACTTGGTCGAAACCTTCAAAACCAATCCATTCAATGTCTATTTCAATGCCTTTGTCTTAGACCGAGTCATTGGCCTATTTGGAACATGTAATGGGTCCTTACTGGTGTTTGTGGGCTAATCCACATCATCTCCCCTCTCCTCGAAAGAATTCGACCTCGAATCAAAACTCGTGTCAAACAAAGTAAAATCAGCAACATTAAAGGTAGCATTAACACCATACTCACCTGGAAGATCAATTTTGTATGCATTGTCATTGATTCTCTCTAAAACCTAAAATGAACCATCACCACGAGGCTGTAACTTTGATTTCCTTTGGTTAGGAAAAATGTTTTTACGCATATGCATCCAAACCCAATCACCGGGTTGGAAAAAAACCTGTTTACTTGCTTTATAAGCGTACAATCTATTCTTTTTCTCTATTTTCAATCGAACTCCCTCATGAAGTTGTCTCACCATCTTTGCCTTTTTTTCACCATCTAAATTTACCATTTCTTCAAAAGATAAAGGAATTAAGTCCATAGGAGTTAGTGGATTAAACCTATAAACAATTTTAAAAGGAGAAAAATCAATGATCGAATGCACAGTTCTATTATAAGCAAACTTAACAAAAGACATATTTTTCCTGACTTTTCAAATTCTTTTGAATAACAACACACAAAATGATGAGGATCAGCCCAACACCAAGCTTAATCATGCCAAAGACCCATTGAAGATGCTAAGTGAGCCAATTACAAGAGTTAGGGAAAAGAAGCTTATAGCCTTGTTCAAAACATATGGAGTAAAATGCACCTAAGGAGTTTGGGACGCCTAAGGAGCATGAAGGACAACCTCTAACTCATCTAATCCAAGTCCAAGAAGAGCCCAATTCATGTGGATAAAGGGGTGATGTGTTCAGCCCTATAACAGCCTTGTTAGGCTTGTTTTTTCTAATGTTACAGGATAGAAAGTCAGTAATTTATTCTCTTAAACAAGCAAGGAAAGTAATTAAATCAGCAACAAAAGAGGAAATTGGCTTTATTATTTGTCTAAGTTATACAAGGAAATTCAAGTTAGATAAGGAAATATAAAGGCGTCAAATCAGGTCAGAATTTTCATAGTCTACAAATGATTTATAGTGGCGGCAACTACTCCTATGAATGCAAGGGTTATTCAGCTATAACAACTTATAAACTAGGAAAATCAGATTATTTAGGTATTATTTTCTTTGCTATATGCGGCAACAATACCAGGCTTTGTGTTATTCTTATTTCTTTATGTTTTGGGTTATATTTGGGTTTAATTGTTAGTGGATCTCATGTAAGTCCACATAAAAGGCCTATTAGGGTTTATTTCAGTCTAGAGTCATTATAAATAAAGCCATAATCAGACATGTAGGGTCATGTAATCTTGAGATTAATAAGACTTCTTTGTTGCCCATTGTTGTGTGAGTTGGTGAGATATTCTCCCTTTCTTGGTTCTATAAAGAACTGAAACAACTTATTGAAGAACAACTGACTTCATGACATCATCTGTATACTTCTCATTCACGAATTAATATTCGTTGGCTGAGGGGTTTACTTTTCCAATACTGTTGGTGCCTAGATATAAGTTATTTTTGTCATACTCTTCTCAAATCTAATTTACTTGGTTTTTTTGAGAATTGGTATCGTTGCGTGTGGATTACTTAACCACTTGTTTAAAAGGTTCGCATCATATTGCTTGAAATGAGATAATTGAATTCCATCTCAACTTTTATGATCTTTTTATAATTGATTGTTATATATCTAATTGTATTCAAACAAGTGTTCCAACCATTTAAAATGTAATAATAATTTGTATTTTTGGATATCTATCACGTTTCTATAGTCAAATGCTTGCATGGCATACATATAGGGTC
>Ga0307510_10010648_pt1 | contig 10928 bp, 7 predicted proteins | sample 12_EM_MG_FD_207224 | JGI IMG/M metagenome (GOLD analysis project Ga0307510, IMG submission 207224) | Populus trichocarpa ectomycorrhiza microbial communities from riparian zone in the Pacific Northwest, United States - 12_EM | ecosystem: Host-associated > Plants > Roots > Unclassified | place... | reverse complement strand
GCGTCTGAACTCCGGGGTTTCCAGTAGCCAGGATCCTATACTGTCTAGTCGCTGGGCTCCGATGTCTCGATGCCGTGCTCCTGGCTCTAGAGGAGATAGCCAGGCCAATATTTTAGACTCGTCGTCGGGGGTGAGGTAGTTAAAGGTATTTATGGTGTTGTTGAAAGAGTTTTGGTTATTGCTAAAGGCTTGCGACATTTTTCGATTCTCACCGCCGTGAAAGTTGTTGAGAGTAAAGTGTTGGTTATCTTGGGGTCTGTTAACGCAATTACTTGAAATTGAGGAAAAGTGGGGTTGATGGCGATGGTAAAACCTTGCGCCTTGCGGACAACATTCCAACCACAGACATCGTTACACAAAACCCCGAGGGCTGTTCAGCTCAAAAACCATGTGCTGACTCCATCAGCTTATGAACTTGAGCAAATCATCACTATATGCCTTTTACCTAATATATTCCAAAACAGTAAAAATCTAAGAAACCAATACCCGTCACACCGTCCGAATCTTTCTTTATATCGGCTGGCGGGGGTCTTCTTGGCAAAGACGAATGAGTAGTTTCAACCGCCTAATATTAACCTCCGCATCCTTCCTTCAACCCATGCCCGGACCCTCTAGCACCCCTTTCCTTGTCCTTCTAACCTGCTACCCCCCCGCCAACCTATTATACTAGTAGGGCGGGACACCGCCAGATCATTCCCCAGGAAAGACGATAAAACCTTATATCAAAGTGGCCGATCGTGAGCTTCGCCCTCATAACGAGGCTCGCGCGTACGCACAATATGATCTTTAGGTAGCCGCAGATTTCCAAAGTTCTTCGGGAGGAGATTCCCGATGCATATACTTTACCTGTATTCAACAACAGTGAGGGAAGGAAATACGCAAAGCGGCGACTTTAGGCATGCGCTTGAAGGAATCTCGTTTGCGGCGAGTCAGATGGATGGATTGCGCAAGTCAGATTTTTGGGCTCGGTGAATTTATTCTAGTGATGTTGCCTGGGAAGATGCTATAGTTTGATTGTTGCTGGGAGCAGCTAGACCAGGGCAGGCTGAGTGGCAAGGTGAGTGACGGGGAACCTCAGAGACAGACAAGCAACACAGGGCCACAGCGTAACAGATGCCGCGCCATATGAAGTGTCATACTGTCGGTCACGTGGATGGCCATGGGGAAAACTACGCAGGAACACATACAAAACATCGTGAATGTCTGATCCCGTGAGTGTGTTAGCTTGGCTGCGTAGAAAACAGGGTATTTAAGGAGGAAAAAGCGGATGAGAGAAAACAACAAACCACCGCACCCATAAAATAAATTTACTTTCATCACTTTTTCATCACCATTTTTCTCATTCTGCAATCCGGTTCGAGAGTGTGCCCTTCGGAATTGCCATAACCCATAAAAGAACGCCAGAGACCCAAAGAGAAACGACAGTACCCTGCGTAAGTTAGTTTGTATCATAATAATTATTATGATAAAATATTTAACACATGAATGAAACATCACTTTTGGTAAGGAAAGTGAGTGATATGCTGTGGTTCAATTAGTTGGACATCTTGTTCCCCTCCAACTGGGGCTACGAAGTTCAAGCAGCAGTCTGGGCTCCTCTACGTGTCGAGGCACCACTGCTACGGTAATTCCCCCAGTTGGAGCTCGGTTTGGGAGTCTCTGCCCACCTTTGGAGCTCATAGAATGTTTGATGCTGGTTCCTAGGATGCGGTAAATGCAACTCGTGTTGCACTAGGGTTCAGGGCTTAACCGGTGAGCCTCAACAAAACCCGGCTGACGTAAAACAAACTTGGCCCAATTCAGCCGGTTGACACAAAATAAATTATTTGGAGCCTCCTTGAAGGTTGGTTTACGCACCTGAACACCTGTAAACCACACTAAATACATGCGCACAACTGCTTCTAACACTAGGGAAAACACTAGGGCCAGCTCCTGCGGTAAGAGCTATGATAATAATATTATTATCGTAGAATAATTGAACCTCAGGCTAAGGGGTCCAAAATTCCCTCTCCCCCGGATTTGATGCGAAACCACCGTTAATGCCGCCTGCTTGAACCCAAGCTTGGGGTAAAAAAATAGCAAGAGCGCCCGGCGTCATAGCGTGATTTCATCCTGGTTCCTACAATATTCCAATTCAAAGCCCTACCCTCCCTCCTTCGGTCCCTCCTTTAGCCAGGAATCTGGACCGGGCAAATCCTTGCCCGACCGGCCGGGTGCGGGAACAACCGCTCTGATACCCGTCTTGACAGCTGTCCGATATGCGGGTACTCGAGTACGTACCGTTTAATGACGCCATCCGCCTGCATCCTGATACGTTGAGCGATAACCTTATCGTAGCCCTTCCTCCCGACAACACTTCGGCGGAAACTTTTTTAAATCCTTTTTAAGACCTTTGTCTTTGGTTCCTAAGATAGCGAATGACAAGAGTTTTCGTGGTACACCACGCCAAACGGCCCCTATCTAATTTTACATTAAGTAAGAAACTAAGCGACTCCGGGAGAAATAGCTAGTCATTTCGGCATCACCAACCGCGGCAACGGAAACAACACCTCTAACTACAACTCCGACGGGAAAAATAACACATCCTCCACTATCTCCTGCGTAGAGTTTGCAAGGTGACGTGATTGCAGCCGCTCCCTAACCTCTACATGCAACGCCTGTAATGGTTGCACCAGCGCAACATCGATCTCTTCATCCCTAACTCATCTAGTACGATAGATTAGACAGTTTGTGTAGGAAGACCTAGGTGGCAAAAAGTCTTGGACACCCAGGTGGGTATCGAGACCTGGAAGAAGTGTAAAATAGGGCTTTTCAGACCTGTAGATATCCGATCGCTACAGAACCACACGTCAGCAGCAGCTAACACATCTCTCTTTTTACATTTTTTTAAAAGAATTTACAGATGATAATACTGGGCATTCGGTAGTAGATTAGCACCTGCTCTATGGCGTACAGCATGGTTCGTACTGAAACGATGATTTCGGTCTGGGGAAGAACCTTCCTCCCGTGAAGCAAGATAGATAAAGGAAAGCAAAAAAATCGTAGCGGATAAAGGGGAAATGATATCACGGTAGGGAAACAAAACAAATACCGAAAGTGGGCAATCGCCGCTCACACAGAGGGTAAAGTCAAAGAAATCGTTGATGATGATCAAAGAACCCGAAAGAAAAAAAGTTGATCCCTATCGATCAAAAACCACGAGCAAAGTAGTCTATGCACAGGTTGCTGTCTGTCTCCGCTGTTCCCTTTGTCTTCGCTGACTCCACCCATGCCTCTTCAGCCCCACGATCCTTCTCATCCCTTAGTCATCCAGCAACCCACCGCATAGTTCCCCTAGCTGTCTAGCTATGTAACCCACGCTCCTATAGAAAGCAAATAAAAAACAAAAAAATATAAGGAACAATTTAGTTTAACGTTGGCCCATACTAAGCCCCACAGTACCCAACTTGTGTTGATGGAAATCCTCATTTGAGCCGGGAACGAATTTGAGGGAATGCGATATTACCCTACCCAATACCCTATTGTCTAGCTACCAAGCTACCCACGCGTGACCTACCCCTCATTTTTTCTACATGTGCCCGGCCGTGATTCCTAATACCTGCCGGCTGTGGACCGCTCCCCCCCCCCCCCGCAGTCCCTACCTACGCCCTACCGTCTTCTGATACCCCTATAATACCTCGGGCAATGGAGGCCGTCCTGCCATCCCTGCTAAGGTCAGTCTAAGCAGCCGTTCCCGTGCCTGTCTCACTATACTAATGAAGGCCTAGCGTGTAGGGCCGGCGGCCCAAGCTGATCCCGGTAGTCCCCCGGGTAATTTACCCGATACAGGGCCACCCCCGCCGTCCCTGTGACCCCCCCGGACGGATCGGAACACTGCCACTGCTAGGTGAGTATGGCTGGTAGCAGCTTTTTGCCATCGAGATTTCTAGCCTTTCCGCCGAGGTGGATTCCAGTGGCGAGGACATAATTACACTCCAGTCTCAGCATTAGAGTTAGTCTAATGATTCTGCTCCGGCGCTGGATGGTGAGGAGATAGATATCCAGGTAGGCAAAGTGGCTGGCACAGATGGAGGGCAGGGAGTGGGGGGGTTGATAGCATGATGAGATCTTTCTGGTGAAAATAAGCGCTATATATGCGGGACAAGCCATCATCCCAAAATTCCAAGGTGATGGGTTGGTTCTCTATTTTACGCTAGTTTCCTGAACACCTATTCCAGACTCTCAGGTATTGGGAAGGAAAATCTATTGTAGTTTATCCACCCTGCTATCTATCATCTATCGCTAGTAGGGGAGAGAACAAGGAAGAAATAAAGATCGTCGTATATAAGAAAAAATAGAAAATGGGGAGATTTTGTAACACGGGACTTATTCCGCAGGGAATGGTGATCGAGATGAATGACGCAAATTGACAAATGAGGTAGTTCTCCGTTTGCTGCCTGCTGAAGACAAGGAACAGAAATTTGTGCGCTGTTACTTTGAGATATTAACAACTATTGGGAGGTTGGAGGGGTATAGTTTTACATACAAATTGGATCTCTACCAATATCACCCAAGATCATGACTGCGAACTGGCGTAAGGGACACACAAGGGAGCTAGGGAGGGTGGTAATGGCTGTAACAGCGCATACAAAACTCCTAGAATCTGAGCTAGGGAGGGGCTAGAAAACGAGGAAGCCCGCAGAATTTGAGCGTAGGCAATTGGGTGCGCCAGTGTACTTCTTGTTAATCCTCTTTACAGCTGGGATGGCTGCGCATCGGCGCCCATAGACACACTGGCTTGTAAAAGCTTGATAACTTCCTCATGTCCATTTGCAATAGCCCATTCAAGCGGGGTGCGACCATCCTCACCCGGACGACTGGGGTCGACATCCTCCCGTCGTAGTAACAGATTGACTACTCCTTGATATCCCTTACTAGCAGCCCACCCGAGTGGTGTTTGATCATACTTGTCAGGGTAATTGGGGTCGACATCGTCTCGGGCTAGCAGGAGCTGGGCCGCACCTTCGTGTCCACAGTAAGCAGCACACCCGAGTGGTGTTAAAGCACCCTCATCGGGGGGATTAGGGTCGATATCTTTCCGGTCTAGTAGTAGCTGGACAACCCCTTCATGTCCCGCGACAGCAGCACTCCCGAGTGGTGTTCGACCATTCTGACCTGGACGATTGGGGTCGACATCCTCCCGTCGTAGTAACAGATTGACCACTCCTTCATATCCCTTACTAGCAGCCCACCCGAGTGGTGTTTGATCATACTTGTCAGGGTAATTGGGGTCGACATCGTCTCGGGCCAGCAGGAGCTGGGCCGCACCTTCGTGTCCCCAGTAAGCAGCACATCCGAGTGGTGTTGTAGCATCCTCTTCGGGGCGATTGGGGTCGATATCTTTCCGGCCGAGTAGTAGCTTGACAACCCCTTCATGTCCCGCGACAGCAGCACACCCGAGTGGTGTTCGACCATTCTCTTCTGGGCGATTGGGGTCCACATCATTCCGACCGAGTAGTAGCTTGATGACCCCTTCATGTCCCTTGGCAGCAGCACTCCCGAGAGGTGTTCGACCATTCTGACCTGAACGATTGGGGTCGACATCCCCCCGGTCAAGTAGTAGCTTGACAACAGCTTCATGTCCATAACGAGCGGCCCATGAGAGCGGTGTGCCGCCTTGTTCATCCGGCCTGTTGGGGTCGACATCATTCCGGCCAAGTAGTAGCTTTACAACCTCTTCATGTCCGTTATTAGCGGCCCACAACAGTGGTGTACTGTCTTGGTTATCTGGAATCTCGGGGTCAACACCTTCCCGCTCTAGAAGTATTTTAACCACTCCATCATGCCCATTCTTCGCCGCCCATAAGAGTGGTGAGCGGCTGACGCGATCACCTTGGTTAGTCTCGCAACCTGGAGCACTGGCTAACGAAGCCACAAATTCCACAATCCCGAAGAAAGAGGCGCAATGTAATCCAGAGAAGAGTGGGGAAGAACCGGTGCGAGCCGTATATCCGGTAGACAGAACCTGCTCCAAAAGCGATTCGGCGGATGGGTGGCCTTCGTACTGACTTAAGAGCTGCAGCCCAAGGGCCATCGCGTGGCTCGAGAGCTCCCTTTTCGCATGTGTCCCCCAATATCTCGAGGCATATTTTAGGAACGGCGTCACTTGGTGGTCCGGGAGAGGGTTGGAGGGGAGGTTCTTGACCTGTGGCGAATTCAAATAGGTCAAGCAAGCTTCTGCGATCACCGAGTGGGGATGGCTGAAGAGGTCAGGATGAGCGCAGAGATATTCCTGGACTGTAAAATGGATTACTCGGACAGTCGAGGCTTCCTTGTCGACAGTAATCAGTCCTTGACAGCAACCTAGTAATGCACATATCGAAGGAGAATTTTCGCTATCGAAATCCGCCTCTCCTATCTCGACCGCCAGTGCGTGGCACAGCTCGTCTACCTGTAATGGCCGTTCCGCATGACAGACCCACATGAGAGTGGCCATTGCAAGTTTTGTCTTTTCCCCTCCCTGTGCCTTTATTCGCTCTAGGGTTGCACCATATGCATCCCCTAACCCTGCCCCATCTTTCACCGCCTTGAGCCTTTTTCTTCGCCGAGCGATACTTGTCTCTCGCAGGATTGCCTCGATGTGGAGGCAAGCTAGCAGGAATCTAGGTTCGCATGTTAGCTATGGGTCTAAGGTAGATTTAGGTTGTTTTGCCCTTGAATGGTTTCTACATACGTTTCCGAGCTTAGTTGGGAAATGCTTTCCAAAATATTTTCCTCCAATGCGCTGCTCATCATCTCCGGGGTAGTGTCGCTCCTGAGCTTCTCACGTAGATACCCAGTGATACCATCATCCGTGGGCTCTATTAACACAAAAGCAGCTGCTCCACCCAGTTTCCTTTCCACCTCACTTCGGATATGCGATCTTCCGGTCACAAATATCCGAGCATCGAGCGACTCCCTCGCGATCTGTCCTATTGATTCGAGGATGAATATTCGATGCTCCGGCACACATTCGTCAAGTGCGTCAACGCATATAAATGTTCGCTTCGTAGCCGTGATTGCCTGGAACATCTTCAAAATTCCTGCCACTTGTAGTCCCCTACCCCCAATCACCTTTTTCTGGTTCCGAAAAGATCGGACTACCGCTTCCGGAATTCCATCCAATCCACTGACAAGCTGTCGGAGTAAGGACCCGAGCATATTTACCGGTGACTGCTCATTTCTGGAGGCAAAGTCGAAGTAGAAACAAGCAACGGCAGTATCTTCCTCCGCCGCCTCGTCGCACAACTTGTCTATCACAAGTGAGCTGTCACCCCCTCTGTTAGAAATACCATATTTTGACTTCCGGCAGTGATAGGCTCTCGCTTACATGATATAGCTCTTTCCCGCCCCCGGATTCCCATGGCAAAATAAGGTGCGATGATTGGACCCATCTTCCCGATTACCGCCATGCCAGCATCTGAACTCCGGGGTTTCCAGTAGCCAGGATCCTATACTGTCTAGTCGCTGGGCTCCGATGTCTCGATGGCGTGCTCCTGGCTCTAGCGGAGACAGCCAGGCCAATATTTTAGATTCATCATCGGGGGTGAGGTAGTTAAAGGTATTTGTTGTGCTGAAAGTGTTTGTGGTGTTGAAAGAGTTTTGGTTATTGCTGAAACCTTGTGACATTTTCCGATTTTCACCCCTGTGAAAGTTGTTGAAAGCCCAGTGTTGGTTAGCTTGGGGGGTCTGTTAACGTAATTACTTGAAATTGAGGAAAAGTGGGGTTGATGGCGATGGTAAAACCTTGCGCCTTGCGGACAACATTCCAACCACAGACATCGTTACACAAACGCCCGAGGGCTATTCATCTCAAAAACCATGTGCTGACTCCATCAGCTTATGAACTTGAGCAGATCATCACTATAGGCCTTTTACTTAATATATTCCAAAACAGTAAAAATCTAAGAAACTAATACCCGTCACACCGTCCGAATCTTTATTTAATACCTACCCAAGATTTGATGGATTCCTCGAAGATTGCGTGCTACTGCTTAAGCGAGGTTCAGAACTCACGTCATCTAGTATGATGGACATTTTAAGACGAGGGCACAGTTTTTGGTAAAAAGGTTAGTGATGTGCAGGTTACAGAGTTATTGAGGAAATAGAAATATTTTCAGAGTATTCTTTTGAGTGAATCAACTTAGGGGCACTGGGGCCACGGCGAATGCATCTCAGTAGGGGCGGTGGTAGGGGTGGAATTAACATTCATGTCTTAAAGCCTATCATAACTCCTGAATGCTCTTATGCCAGAACAGACATGGCACCAACAACCCCGACAACAATAATAACCTTTTCAGTTAGAAACACAGATAGCAAAAATATCACTACTTCCATGTTTCATCGCATGCCCGGAGTTTATGTGACACCACAATTGAAGCCGCTGTCGGACTTCCCACCAATAGCACCTCAACTACTCATTCATCTTTGCCAAGAATACCTCCGTGAGCCGGATATTTCGTAAGGGCTCCCGCAAAATATCGGCTGGCGGGGGTATTCTTGGCAAAGACGAATGAGTAGTTTCAACCGCCTAATATTAACCTCCGCGTCCTTCCTTCACATGCCCGGACCCTCTAGCACCCCTTTCCTTGTTCTTCTAACCTGTTACCCCCCCGTCAACCTATTCTACTACTAGGGCTGGACACCGCCAGATTATTCCGCAGGAAATACGATAAAACCTTATAATATTATCAAAGTGGCCGATCGTGAGCTTCGCCCTCATAACGAGGCTCGCGCGTACGCACAATATGATCTTCAGGTAGCCGCAGATTTCCAAAGTTCTTCGGCAGGAGATTCCCAATGCATATACTTTATTCAACAACAGTGAGGGAAGGTAATACGCAAAGCGGCGACCCCAGGCACGCGCTTGAAGGAATCTCGTTTGCGGCGAATCAGATGGATGGATTGCGCAAGTCAGATTTTTGGGCTCGGTGAATTTACTCTAGTGATGTTGCCTGGGAAGATGCTATAGTTTGATTGTTGCTGGGAGCAGCTAGAGCAGGGCAGGTTGAGTGGCAAGGTGAGTGACGGGGAACCTCAGAGACAGACAAGCAACACAGGGCCACAGTGTAACAGATCCCCTGCCATATGAAGTGTCATACTGCCGTTCACGTGGATGGCCATGGGGAAAACTACGCAGAAACACACAAAACATCGTGAATGTTGGATCCCGTTAGTGTGTTAGCTTGGCTCCGCAGAAAACAGGGTATTTAAGGAGGAAAAAGCGGATGAGAGAAAACAACAACCCCCGAACCCATAAAATCAATTTACTTTCATCCCTTTTTTCTCATTCTGCAATCCGGTCCGAGAGTGTCTTTCGGAATTGCCATAACCCATAAAAGAACGCCAGAGAACCAAGGAGAAATGACACTACCCTGCGTAAGTTACTTTGTATCATAATAATTATTATGATAAAATATTTAACACATGAATAACATCACTTTTGGTAAGGAAAGTGAGTGATATGCTGTGGTTCAATTAGTTGGGCATCTTGTTCCCTCCAACTGGGGCTGCGAAGTTCAAGCAGCAGTCTGGGCTCCTCTCCGTGTCGAGACACCACTGCTACGGTAATTCCTGAGGTCCAGTTGGAGCTCAGTTTGGAAGTCGCTGCCCACCTTGAGAAGCTCGTAGAATGTTTGAGGCTGGTTCCTAGGATGCGGTGATTGCAACTCGTGTTGCGCTAGGGTTCAGGGCTTAACCGGTGAGCCTCAACAAAACCCGGCTGACATAAAACAAACTTGACCCAATTCAGCCGGTTGACACAAAATAAATTATTTGGAGCCTCATTTCAGGTTAGCTTGCGCACCCGAACACCTGTAAACCACACTAAATACATGCGCACAACTGCTTTTAAAACGAGGCAAAACACTAGGGCCAGCTCCTACGATAAGAGCTATGATAATATTATTGTAGAATAATTGAACCTCAGGCCAAGGGGTCCAAAATTCCCTCTCCCCAGGATTGGATGTAAAACCACCGCTAATCCCGATTGCTTGAACCTAAGCTTGGGGTAAAAAAATAGCAAGAGCGCCCGGCGTCAGAGCGTGATTTCATCCTGGTTCTTACGATATTCCAATTCAAAGCCCTACCCTCCCTCCTTCCGTCCCTCCTTTGGCCAGAAATCTGGACCGGGCAAATACTTGCCCAACTGGCCGGGTGCGGGAACAACCGCTCTGATACCCTTCTTGACAGCTGTCCGATATGCGGGTACGTACCATTTAATGACGCCATCCGCCTGCATGCTGATACGTTGAGCGATAACCTTATCGTAGCCCTTCCTCCCGACAACCCTTCAGCAGAAACTTTTTTAAATCCTTTTTAAGACCTTTGTCTTTGGTTCCTAAGATAGCGAACGACAAGAGTTTTCGTGGTACACCACGCCAAACGGCCCCTATCTAATTTTACATTAAAAGAGAAACTAAGCGACTCCGGGAGAAATAGCTAGTTGTTTCGGCACCATCAACCGCGGCAACGGAAACAACACCTCTAACTACAACTCCGACGGGAAAAATAACACATCCTCCACTATCTCCTGCGTGGAGTTTGCAAGGTGCCGTGATTGTAGCCGGCCCCTAACCTCTACTCGCAATGCCTGCAATGGTTGCACCAGCGCAACATCCACCCTTCATCCCTGACTCATCCAGTATGATAGATTAGACAGTTTGTGCAGGAAGGCCTAGGTGGCAGGAAAACAGGTTATTTTCTGTTAACCTAGAAATCTTGGACACCCAGGTGGGTAGTGAGACCGGGAAGAAGTGTAAAGTAAAATAGGGCTTTTCAGACCTATAGATAACGTAATTTACGGCCATGCGGCCCTTCGCCGGGATGTGGCTCACCATGGCAACCACAGGAACATCAAATGTATATTTGATTATCTTCATTCATTGTACTAGTAAGATAATGAAAATTTG
>Ga0307510_10010647_pt1 | contig 10930 bp, 12 predicted proteins | sample 12_EM_MG_FD_207224 | JGI IMG/M metagenome (GOLD analysis project Ga0307510, IMG submission 207224) | Populus trichocarpa ectomycorrhiza microbial communities from riparian zone in the Pacific Northwest, United States - 12_EM | ecosystem: Host-associated > Plants > Roots > Unclassified | place... | reverse complement strand
CCAATTAGATATTTCATCGTCAGGTCAACTCTCAAGCGGTATATTATTCGGTTTAGCAAGAGGTCACGACCAAAAGCAGGGACCGGATACAACAGCGCTCGAAACACCATCCATCCGAAGGCGAAACGAAAAGTAGCCCGACACCAGTACGGCAGTACCACCTCCCTTTCCCAAAGCCCCGCCGCCGCTTCCACCCCCACGTACCGTAACATGTCTCCTAGTGTGGTTCTGGAATCTCCACCCTGCCGGAACCCCGGACTTCCATAAGCTAGGTACTGTACAGGCCGCCACAAACCCAACCTCCAAACTCTAAACCTCCCGCACCCGGAGGACGCCTTCTAGGTAAGCTGCTTCCGTACCAACCCACGGCCTTTCTGCACTCTTGCGAAATTCCTGCACACTGGCCAATTCACCCCGACAGCCGCGCACGCCTTCATATTGCCAACGGCAAGTAGGAACTTGCTACCGGATAATAGGCTCGGCCCCTACGAAGATTCGCTAAGCCGGGCCTAGTGGGGGGGAAATCTTCCAACTGGAACTCTGCTAACCAACTACACCACGGAGCCCCGCTATTATTCTGTATTGGTCATATGTAATCGCAGCACCCTGATCCCCACGGATCGCAAGGGCCATCTCGGTTTCTCTTCAGGTGTCTCCATTCGCCCCGCGGGAGTAGATTATAGGTCCTAATAGGAAGAGGAAAATTTGTATAGTTGACCAGGAGACAATGGTGATGGGTGTTTAAGGAGTGACTTGTGTTTATGTTTTGGTGAATGCACCGGTACGGAGCCCGATAGTCGGGGGAGTGGGTATCGTCAGGCGGCACAATATAATGGGTTTGCGGGTGGATTATTATATTATCGTTTGCAACTGGGTGGTCAGTGCGGGGTGGTCAGAAGTAGTCGGTTGTTGTCACTTTTTTTCTCATAGTGTAATTTTAGTGCGATTGAGTGCAAAGCTTTCTGGGGTCTGGCGGTTGCCCACCTACCCATCTACCACCCCAGGCAGCTGGGAATAGGCTTGGGCAACAACGAGTACCTGCATTTGCAGGTAGGAACGGTGTGGCTTTTGTGCACGAGTTTCATATTTTCAACACATTTTTCTTTTACAGGATGATGGATGAATTCTGTAATCTAGAGTTGGAAGATGAGGAGTTGCAGGAGGGTTGGGGGGTGGAGTTGCCATTCGATCCCATGGGAAATAGTCACCCGAGTCTAGAATCAAATGGTGAGATTCAATATCAGGAGTCTGCCGAAGTAATCATCCTGCTTCACCAATGTGAGAAAGATTAAATACTAATAGTATGTTTCATATAGAATACTTTCCCAAAGAACGAGAGCAGACCTTCAGCATCCGGTTCCTGGAGATACGATTTGTCAATTTTTGTCAATAAACAGCGCGAGGGTTCTGACTTCGGGTATATTGTAAAGTCGCCTGACTTTCCATCCTTCGAAGGTCTGCTAGAGAAGTTATTGGATGATACAATTCGAATACTCCCACCTGTTTTGAGCAGTAAGACTCACCGGTATCTTGGATTGTCTGCTACAATTGTGGCAGCTACATCCAAGGAGTTGATTGGCCCTACGGAACTTGATGAGAGTTCTTGGTTGAAGATTGAGCATGAAATTTGCCGCTTAGTCGACCAAAAACCGAAAAGAAATGTGACTCTTTCTTTAAGAGTTGATTATGCCAGTGTACCAATTCCTCCAGGTGGTACCACCCATCATTGTGAGCCCAGTGGTAGCTCCCGCTCGACTGTATCTATGAGTAAAGGCAAGAAGAAAATGGTAAGATAAGTTTCTTTCCTATACAACAATAAATATTTTTACTTACTAGTGGATAGAGTGCAACACAGGAGCAGCTGAATCGCGCATTGAGTATCCCTCTCAATGCAAAGGCGAGAATCATGAGTGAGATTCAAGCTGCAAACCGCTGTACAGGCAGTTGCCCGATTGGTCGGCAAGGTGAAGTTTACTTCACTACTTAAAACACCAAACAACATATTCACCTACCATACTCGTCTATCCGCCTCTGGGCTGAGGAAGTTGAAGAAGAACTTTGTTCAATTTCCTCACCACCATATTATTTGAGCTGATTTCAGAGTCCAAAAAAAGCTCCAAAGCCCCAATAGTCAAAGCCAGCCCAATCCCCTGGTACGCCAATTCTTGTTCCGAGTTCCCCAAGTCCTCCAGCAAGACAGTTGAAAAAAGCGAAAAAAAATTAAAAATGCAAGCCGACTTCCCGCTGCCGCTCAGGCTCATGCTTCGCAGACATCCAGCTCTTATAATCTCTCTGTGCCAGATGCCCGCGCTATTGAAGCTTCCTCTCCTCCAACAGCTGATGAGAGATCAATTGACAACCTATCACGATATATGTGTTGGCTTCAAGGGAGGTTCCCTATGCACTGGGAACTGTGGGAAATGGCTGAGGCAAAATTGAATGATTGTGGATTTGTTTTTAAGTCAGTTGTGACGCGTGAGAACTTGCAGGCTGTAATTGGTATTGGAGTTCCAGCAGGAATTGCTATAATGCTGGTAGATGAAGTTAATAGCTATAAGCGATTTCTCATATATTCTTCTATTGACAATTATAGTAAACCATCGAATAAAGAGACAGATGAGGAATCTCATAAAATATAAGTTTCCACATATGTATTTTCTTGCCTCTAAACATATTTACAATGTCTGAAAAAACCTTCTGCTTGTTTTTCTGTAATAGTAGATAGAGCAAAAGAAAAAAACAAATCCATCTCTCCTTCTACGATAGCTTCTGCAAATTCTAGATAGTATCTAGTAATCCATCGTTTTACTACACGAAATGCAAGCTCGATCGGATTAAAATCTGGAGAATATGGAGGAAGCATTACTAACTTACATCCAGCAGACTTAATAGTCTCTCGTATTAATGGATGCCTGTGAATTTGGGCATTATCCATTACAAGCACACTATTTTGTGCTGGATATGGGTTACATCTAGGTAGCAAAGTATCACGAACAAAAAAAAAAAACAGCGAAGCCGAAAAGCTACCTTGAACAATCTCTTCACATAAGAATCCCTCTTTTGTCAGAGCAGGAAGTATGGAATACCTTTCACTTTTAGAAAAAAGGAATAGGTTTCTTCGTTTTATCCCTTTGGGGCCCCATGCCTTTTTCCTATCGCCTACTCGCTCATTGGCCGCACTCTCGTCACAAAATACAAGCTGGCTTGCATCAAACTCCGAGATTTCATGAATATAGCACTCGCGCAGAAAGTCCTTCCGTTCTAGTGCCGCCTTTGGAGCCTATATCCCCTCAGACCGGCCAATCTTCAATTAGCTCCCATCAAGTAAAATATTTGGAAAATACATACCACTTTCTTTGTCCAGGAAATCCTTTTTAATGCTCGTGATATCGAACAAATTGAGAAGGTTACATGGTAGATATTCCGTAAATGTCCTTGAACCTCGTCCAAATAGAGTGCTGGCTGAGCTTCTAAAACTGATCTGATATCCTGATCAATTCTGTTAGCAAAGAGTCTCAAAATACAGGTATTAGACATATACCTCTAATGCCTGGTCATCAATTTCTCTCCGACTTTGAAGTACAGCAACAGGCTGAAATAGACTTCCATAGACTCTCAGAGACCTCTGTGCTCTGTAAATAGTACGTACACTGAGCTCAGCATCAGCTGCAATTTTGTGAATTGATTCACCTTGGGCATATCTCCGTAGGCAGAGTTGGAGAACTTGTGGATTGGTTCGTTGGGGCATCCCGGGCAAAAACTCAGCCCAAAATGAAGAGTTCAGCATTATGGAAGGATTTCACATTTTGGGATGATTCAGAAGTGGGCAACCATAAACCCCCCAAAATTATGAGCTCATTTGCGCTAATAATGGCCATAGTTTTTTTTTACACTACTCTTCTCGAGTCATAACTGACAACCCAGTTGCAAACGATAATAATAGTGGAAGTGGTAGTTGATGGGGAGGAAGAGTGATCTTGAGGTGTTGGTGGAACTTGGAAGTGTCCTTACGAGTACAGTGCAAGCACCAGGCAACATGTTTTTGTACAAAATGAGGATAGCAGTGATGTCTAAGACATCGTTTTTATTTGCATAGGAAAACGCGGCAACATGCTACCATGCTGTGTTGCTGTTCGGTGTTTTTGTTCCTATTGCCACCACCTACTGATTTACTTGGCAACCCCATATACAAGTACACCTCCATTCGCAAGGGCCTTGTGGCAGTGTCTTGGCGACAACGAATGTACTGGCATCATACAAGATTTTGTGCATAATCTGAACTGCAAAGTTGTCCTGGTACCTTTGTCGCCACCGACTTTTGCCACAGTACCATACCTGTCTTTCAGCGAAGACTTTGCGAATGGAGTGTACGAAACATTATTTATTTATCTATTTATCTTTTAAAAAAACCTTTTTCCATTTCGGGCTTTCTACGCTACATACTAAATGTCTGCCCATACCCCATACCCTGGGTGTAACTTATTCTAGGGGTGATCAACAATGCAGTATCATAGGCTTGGCAACATTCTACTACCCGAACAAAAAATATTGTCGAGCCCTTTCCGTCCCGCATTGCCCTCTTCTACATCAGAAAAAAAATCAAGCTGCGCCCTGCGGACAACCCTACCGTCCCGTTACACCCCATGCACCCCCCTGCATGCTACCTCTTTCCTGATGTCCTGCGACTTGAATCTCCTTCTCCCTAACAAGCCCTACAACCCCCCCCCCACCGGGTCTTCTGCTATGATACTGTGCTCCTCCGGATTCCGTCCTGAGGTCCCCTCCCTATCCCTGCTCCGTCCCACACCCCCCCAGATACGCTCCTTTTCACTCTATACCTCTCAATCCCATCGAGTATCTTCCCGCATCCAGCTGGCGTGCTCCAGCCCTTGACCTTTTCCCTCACCACCTCCAGATCCAGATGTTTATTCTTGGGTGTCCTGAGAACACCCTCAACAACCAATCTCGTCGGCCGGACGCCCCCTGCAACCCATCTCGTCGGCCGGGCACCCCTACAACTTACATCAGCAAAAATAATACCTTTCGTTCCATGCATTCTGTGCATCTGACGCACCTGACACTGGAACGCTAATCCCGAATCAGGACGCAACTACCCTACCACCCAACTCCCCTGACGCAATCTGATGCAGCACCTAATACTCAAGACGCACCAGACCCAGCACCTAGTCCTCAGGATGCACCAGACGAAGCACCTAGTACTAATGACACACCAAACGCAGCAGCTAATCCTCTGGATACAACCTGACGCCTGATCACCACTTGTGGATCCAGAGGGTTTAGTACTCATCTTTCTGAGATAAGCGAAGAGCCCCCCCTTTCCTTTTTTCTGACCTGGGTCACAATAGATTTCATGCAGTCAAAGTATTAAATTTACAACTACTGGTGTTCTATTGATCTAATATACAGGACAGATCATGATACTTATAGACAACCTCTCCCCTTCCCGGGACCCTGTAATCTCATGAATAATAATCGCGGATGGATGAACCTTACATCATTGTGAAGCTGGCACCGAGCCCAATAACCTCCCGCAATCAGATCCAGGATCAGAGCAAGAGACATGGAGGAATCAGCCATCGAGTTTAGGGATAGCCAGGGTATCTAAAGTGACGACCATCCTTACAAGGTTCAGCGATTTCCTGAGAATTGATTTGACAGAGACGTATCTTATACCGCTGCGTAGCTGGCGTCAAGCCCAATAACCTCCGGCAATCAGATTCAGGATCGGACTAGTGGTCGTGGAGGAATCGGCCATCTAGTTCTGGGATCGCCAGGGTGTTTTTGGAATCTGAAGAGCACTCTCACAAGGGTCAGGGATCTTCTCAGTATTGATGCGACAGAGACGTACCTTACACCGCTGCGTAGATGGCGTCGAGCCCAACAATCTCCCGCAATCGGATCCTGGATCGGATCAGAGGCTCTAGAGGTATCAGCCATCGAGTTCTGGGAGCCTCAGCATCCCATTCAGCCCTGTAACTTCATGAATAAAGGTCACGGAGGGATGAACCCTATATCATTGTAAAGCTGGCATCGAGCCCAATAGCCTCCCGCAATCATATTCGAGATTGGACAAGCGGCCGTGGAGGAATATGCCATCGAGTTCTGGGATTGCCAACATCCTATTCAGCCGTGTAACTTCATGAATAATAGCCCTCTGAGGATAAAACCTATACCGGTGCATAGCTGGCATCGAGCCCAGTAACCTTCAGGTGTCGGATTCAGACTCCAATCTATGGTTGAGATGAAGTCTTGCAGCTGGGGCCTGGGAATGTGGATTTTGAGTGTGATGATGAAAGAATGCGTTGTTTTGCGTCCTGTTTGAGGCTAAGTGCCGAGAAACCACCATGCACTATGCTAGACTTGAGAATGTTATGGCTATCACTCGCTTTCAGACTGGAGTGAGCTGGCATTTCGGCTCTCTTAAAAATGAAGATCTGAAAATAGAACTCTGAGTTTGACTCAGAGTCTTTAGCCCAAATTAAGATTAAGGGTACGATGGCTTTCTCACCTGGTGCCAGCACTAACTATATTTGCTTTGCCATGAAATACCCCTTCCTCACCCTAGGGTTGGGCCTCGGAGAAGGCTGGGAGGATATTCAGGCGCTAGTGGTAAATCCTGATGTGAGATGGTGTTGAGGTTGGAGTCTGGATACATGGAAGGCAGAGTTGCTGAGTTGCATGTGTCCAGATGGAACCCGGTATTGAGAAGGGTATCCAGATCCACCAGACGCAACCAGATGTGGCCCCTGAATACAGGAGGCACAGGAGGCACAGGACGCACAGGACGCAAAGTTCACATTCCGAGAGTCAGGATACAACACCACTGTATCTGATGCAGGATGGCTCTTTGCCGATGTATGACGTCCGCCGGATGTCCTCTAGAACCCATCTCGTCCGCCTGACATCTCCTGCTACCTATCCTTTCCACCAGACATCCCATACAACTTCTCCTGTCGGTCAGATGTCCTACGATGTACTGCTGGCTTTTGACCGTCTGCCTGACATATTTCCACACCTTCTGAACCTACAGAACCTTCAATTAGCCACCAGAAGACCAGCCCATAGCTGGCCATCTCGGAATCACTGGCCCGACACATCACGATGAGGTAGCGGTATCTCATCACTCGCCGACTACCCTCTCAAGGCCTCTACAAGATTACAGTTTTGTTACTTCTGGGGTTCCGGGTGCCTTTGCTATGTATATTATCTATTCTATTACTCCTCTATGCATACATAATATTATGATCATAGTGTAGTTATAACACAATCTCTCAAGTCCTCTCAGTCACTTTCTCCAACCTTCTCCCACGCATTAGCTAGTTCTCTGGACAGAGCTGACTCGACTAGTCCTCCCAGAGCATCCACTGCATGGGCGCGGCTCCCCCACCCCGCTTCTCATACTTCGAGGTTCAGATCAATTCCAAATTCCCGCCTCAACGCATCATCATCATTGGAATACCCTGCTGTTCTCTCAGAACGCTTTCCCCGCCTCTGAGCAATTTTGCCCCCCAACGCAGTGTTGATCCGAGCAATGATTAAACCCTGAAAGCGCTCTCCAGTATTCTGCCATATCTGTGTCTGACGTTCCAGTAGGCCTGCCTTTCTATTAGCTTACTTATCACCCGTCTCCAGTACTTGTGGTTTATCTTACCTCAGGTATTAGAATACATAAAAGCCACTTTATCGATCAAGATTCTAGTCCGCCAGCATTACAGCGAATGGCACAGCATTGCCGCAGTCAGAGAGATAAACGAACTGTCAATCTTACACAGGACTCTTGCATCTGTGATGCCTTGCCTTTTAAGGCTAGAATAAAACGGGGCAAAAATCAGGCTTGGAATCTGTGGCGCTAGGAATCTAAGAGAAACTGCCTGTCCGCCGTATTGGATAGATTTTTTGGCTGGGGTCAGAGACAATCGTGAAAATTGTTGCACAACTATACCTCATAATTGTCCGGTGGGCAAAGGAATCTGTCTTCCTCTAGTAGGTATGCCACCCTTCGTCCACATCCTGAAGTATTCTCCATATCTAGCTTATAGAGTGCGGTTATACACCCCTTTGCAGTATGCAAATACTATGATCTGCATCCGCTATGCTTGCCCAAACCTGCAAAATGCCCGGCCGCCAGCCGGTCTATTTAGTCTGGGGGATGAGATATAAGATACTGATTAAGGGTAACTTATGTGATCATTGGAGGCCAGAGTAGCATTGGGAAAGTTTGGAGAGCCCAACTCTCTCCGGGCATGCTTCTAACATCTGCAGAGTGCTTTGGTTAGGGTAATTGCATCTGGAAACCGATTTACGAATGTTGTTCACTCCCACATCAGGTCACGGGCTTTGAGCACAATGCTACGCTCAAGTCCTGTGGCCATATCTCGTTTGCTGCTGGTGTGTTGTTCACCCACACTATCCAATTCGGGCGTTGTTGGACCTCAGTGGTTGGAGTTAATGTATCCTACCTAGAAGCGGGTCATGACGGGGAAACGGGCCACCCCAACACAACCAAGTACCTTGTCAAATAACATAGATATCACAACAACCAAAAGAGAAATGCAAAGCGGAATAAAATAATCCTGATATTAGCCAGTCCATGATAATGATGTAGGAAATTTGAGAAAAAAGAAAAAAAAGTAACTGCTAAAGAGCAATTTCTCCCAGAAAGTATGTACTATATGCTCTGATTAGATAATATTCACAGAGCCACCCCAGGGAATGGAGAGTTCTGACATGAAAAGGGATAATAAAATTCTCCACTATCATGTGCTTTGGGAATTAATGATAATTGGGTCAAGTGGAGGCCGGGTGAAGTGGTCAAGAAGTGAGGAGGAGGAGGGAACTACGGATAGAGTTCGTTACGGGGCGGACGGGGCACCGGAAAACGCGGGCCCCCGGCCCTTTTCCCCGCCCTGCCCCGCTCAACGGCCTGGGGCGGGGTGTCTTTTTCGGCATTCCCTGCCCCTGTCCCCGCTCGGGCCCCCGCCCTACCCATACCCCGAACGGGTCACGGCTAAAAGTGCCAGTGGTGGGTGGTAACAAACGGGGCCTGTCCAGGGAATGAGTGCGGGTTGGCCCCGGGCAGGGGCGGGGCGGGGATTACCCTAAAAATACCCCCCCGGCCCCGTGTAAGGGCGGGGCCTGGCGAGTGAAAACCCGCCCCGCCCCGCCCTGTAACGAACACTAACTACGGAGTGAGTTGCACTCATACTGGAGATATCACTTGGTGATAAATCTTCAGGTACATGGGCGGCCATCTTCCCTTTCCGACTTGAAGACCCGTTGTTTCCTGGTTGACGCTGTCCCTTGGCTCTGATAGCCTTTCTTTCTTTCTTTCTCACTTTTTCAGCTTCTTTCTTTAGCCGGATGTTCCGAGCCTTATCCAAACAAGGGTGTGATACTAAGACAGCTTTATTGATATGCCGGCGGTCAGATTTGCTCTTTTTAGGAGCAGAGGCAATCTTGCGAACACTTTGTTCCGCAATGGTTGGTGCTGCTAAAGCTGTGCCTGCAGTTGTAGCAAGTGCCACTCCAACCTTTTTGACTACATGAATGTCGTTAGAGACTGCTAACAGGTTTTTAAGCTGCACAACCTGTTTTGTAGTCTGGGGTGGAGAGTAGGCAGGGCCAGCTTCGGACAGAGTGGAGGTGGATGGAGAAAAGTGAGAAGAGAGTGTTGAGAAGGGGGGTATAGTGTTTGATAATGGTTGGGTTATTGAGGGAATAGGAGGAGAGAATTTATTGATAATTTCAAGAACCCAGGAATGGCGAAATGGGTGAATACCATTCGCAGCGAATGAGGCCTTGATATTAACCATGGTCAAGGCCTTTTGGCGTGCCATTTGGCAGAGTGTGAAGAAGTCTCTCTTGCTAATGGTTTGATATAGATGTGTTCTACCCCAGTCATCAACCTGATTGCTATAGTAACACCCGAAGGGACCATGATTCCAACATCCAAAGGCTGGAGAAGGTACGTGGAGTGGCGCAGAAAAAACAAAAGCTGGATCTCATGTGTAAAGCAGAACTCAATGAATTTTAAGGTCAAGTGTGAAGAGTGCCCATCAATGATTAAAAGCCGGGGATGACTTGTAGTGGATTGGGTATTAGGCTCAAAATGGTGAGTCAGCCAGAGCAGCCCAACTTTATCATTTGTCCACCCGGTTTTGGAGAGTGCAAATCCCGCTGGATCTCTGCCCTTGTAGTCATGGTTGCCCATAGTATGTGCCTCTCCTTTGTAGATATACAAAGGAGAAAGAACCTTCCCAGTAGCAGTAATAGTCTCTATTAAAGTGTCCATTCTCTATTTCCTGGATGCCTGATTCTAGGATTGCGTCGCCTAGCACCACTGACAACCTTTCCTTTCTTTCCAACTCCTAGTGCAAACCCTTTCTAATCTGCATTTCAGATATCCTCGACAGTAATTTGATATCTGCTCCGGTCCTCTCCTAGCCAATTGAAAAGGCTCTGAATGGCTTCAGGCTTGCCTGCCACTTCACTCTCTTGATCAATACGACCGGCAAAATGAGAGGCAATAGTAGGGTGCCGATCTAGAAATCTGGTAATCCAGTGTTGACCGGGGATAGTGGTAGTTGCAGTTACCCACTTCTGTAGCAAAGCAGCAACCATTTCATGCAGCTGGGCAAGCCTTGGTAAATTCAAATCTTATCCAATCGCTCAGCCCATTTGACCAATTCAATCTCTCCCTCCTCTGTCAGTAGCTGCTGTGTAACATGGGCTTGGTTTCGTAGCTTTGCCCTCTGGAAAAATCGATTTCCCAAGGTAGTCTTAGAAACTCCATAACGTCAACGACCGGGAAGTGACACAGGACCGGGAAGTGACACACATGACAACCATTTCAACCACATCCACAAAACACAACAACTCAATCAATTCTTAACCAAATTGGACCAAACAA
>Ga0307510_10010646_pt1 | contig 10930 bp, 8 predicted proteins | sample 12_EM_MG_FD_207224 | JGI IMG/M metagenome (GOLD analysis project Ga0307510, IMG submission 207224) | Populus trichocarpa ectomycorrhiza microbial communities from riparian zone in the Pacific Northwest, United States - 12_EM | ecosystem: Host-associated > Plants > Roots > Unclassified | place... | reverse complement strand
CCTGTATGGTGTCTGATCGCTGTATTGTTGTGTGATAGGGATCTCGACTGATGGTGTGATTGCGCTCCTCACTGTCACAATTTTGCCGCAATGAACCCGGAGCACCACGTCCTCTTGTCGGCTTGTCTCTAGCTTTTACGACAGCTCTCGCGACCGGAGGTGATGTCAATTTGTACTTTGCAAGCCTCGCATGTATAAACCTGTTGTGTAATGACTGTTATGTAGCAACTAGTAAAAGTAAAGGAGTGAGTTCCGGGCACACGATGGCCTCAGAGCGCGTGCGTCAGACACGGGAACTGGTAGTGATATTGGGGAAGCTACTACTCACCTCAGAGCGCGTGCGTCAGACACGGGAACTGAGGTGACAAAAGTCAACTATGTACGGTATATAACGAATGATTAAGGTTCTGCTACTGTCTGTCAGAATGAGTGCTAACTATGATGGTCAAAGTATCTAATCAATCGATCCGCTCACGCGCGCCATTTGCTACATGTTAATACGTACTGTAATATGTCCATGTCAGGTCTATAGGAAGAGGTAACCCTACTAAGGATTCTCCTTACGATCGCCCAAGGCGACAGTTTTTTTTGCGGAGGCTTCTTCTTGGAGAGTCATGGCATCCATCCATTCATTCACTACCTGGAGCGCCTTCTGGATCTCTACTTCGCGGTTTTTGAGGATTCTCTCCTTCTCTCGTAGCTGACCTTCGACGTTTTGGATCTCTGCTTCGCGTTGCTTGGCATTGGCTCAGGCTTCTGCCTCGCGCGGGCCCGGCTCAGAGCGATGAGCGGTCTCCACGGGCTGCTGTGGCTCGTCTGCATGGTGGCACTGAAGACTGACATTTGTCAAAGAGTGGATATGTATGAGTTCGAGGTGTAGAAAGTGTGAAAGCTAAGGTATTGAGTTCTGGGCACGGCGCGTCGGGCCTCTGAACGCGTGCCAGGGGGTAAACACACTAGTACTGGGCACTGCAGAAACTTCAAAACTACGGCCCGGGTGCTGTACGGTACAAGTACAGATCGCACGGAAATCCGGACCGCCCCTCGACTCGAGTCACTCGACCTAGCCGACTCCTAGCTAGCACACATATCAATTCCGACACTCCACCTAATCACCATCGAAAAGCCATTTGTTGCTTTGCAACCTTTCCCGGACAATTTTGCGCAGAAGTTCTAGAAGCATGGTTACGGGTCCGCAACCGCCCTCGTTCAACGAACAGCTCACCTCTCTCGAGTCGCTCCCGCTCTTCATGAGCGCGCTCCCGGACGACCCGGCGGACAACGCCGCGCTCAGCGCGCTGCAGAGCCTCGTACATGATGGCACACCGGACGGTCGGTACACATGCTCTCCCTTCCCCTCGTGTCACTGTACCACGCAGGCGGCGCTCACACGAAATCCCACGAGAAATTAAAAAGAGGTCGCGCAGAACTTCAAGGAACAGGGTAACGAGTATTTCAAAGGAAAGCGGTACAGGGAGGCCCTCGGCTTTTATACGCAGGGCGTGGATGCAAAGCCGGATGATGCGCGGCTGAAGGAGGCCTTGTTGCTGAATCGCGCGGCGTGCAATCTCGAGTTACGTGCGTCCTTGCTTCCCTCCTAACCGGTCCCTCCATCAATACGACTTATTTTTGTGGTTGGAGGCTAGAAAATTACGGGTCGGTGTTGCGCGACTGCGCTGCCATCATCACAGCCAATTCCTGTGCATCTAAAGCGTATTATCGCGCGGGTCTCGCGCTGCTCGCTCTCGGGCGGGCAGATGAGGCACTTGACGTGTGCACTCGTGCTGGCGAGGTGGCGGCAGATGACGCGGGATTCAAGACGTTGCGCGCGCGCGCCGAGAAGCAGCGCGAGGAGTTGAGGCGGAAAGAGGAGAATCGGAGAGAACGCGACCAGCGCGCAAATGGGGAAAAGCGAAAGATGGACGCTGCATTTGCGGTGCGTTCCTCCCTCCTCTCTTCACACTCACAGCTTAACCAACCAACATATCATTGCGGTGGGGGTCGGGACTAACGACAGGAACGAAATCTGATCGACGTACCGAACCCTGAGGGCAGCGCGAACCCCTACGCACCAAAATTCGACCCGGAGGATCCGACAGGCAAAACGTTGATCATTCCCGTGTTATTTCTCTATCCGGAGCACGCGACATCGGATGCGGTACCCGAGTTTGTGGAGGACACGACGTTCGGGGCGCACCTAGCGGTCATGTTCCCGCGCGACGCCGCCGCATCATCGCGGCAGTCATGGGACACAGAAGGGAAATATGTGGACGACGGATCGCTCGTCGTGTATGCGATGACTCGGCGGAGGAGACTGTTAAAGGTTGGGCGGAAGATGACGCTGATGGACGTGTGTCGCGCTGCGGGTGGTGGCGCGGTTGGGCCTGATGGAAAGGGCGACGGACTGGAGGTCAAAGATGGGTGCTTGAGTTTCGTGGTGGTTCCGAAAGGCGAGGTGGAACAGAAGTGGGTGGAAGAGTATAAATGTATGCGAGCATAAGGATGCCACATATATATGAACGAGCGGACACCCAGAGAACCGTTCCGAATCAAAGCCTGACCAAAAAATTATGAAACATAGCTTCGCGTGTCCCTACAGCCGAACATGCTGGATACCTCCAAGTTGTGAACTGATGTGCTCGGAACGCACTTCGGAGCCCCCGAGACCCTGATCTGAGCCTCGATGACCATCGTCTGCCCATCATCTGGTTGCCTATCTGTGGCGTTACTAGTTAGTTCACGCGTGTGAGTCCGAAAGTAGGAAAGAAGACGAGAACAGAGGGCACGCTTCTGAAAGGGTGAGAACACGCAAAGGGAAACGTAATGGGCGTAAGAGTTCTTGCAGCGAGGGGGTCGCGAAACTATGGCGAAGAAAGGGCGAGACCAGCAAGACGAACGACGGCACGGTAGCTTGGTATGCCGTCAAGCCGTCGGGCGAGAGCGAAAGCACACAACACGGAAAAGGGGAGATACGTGCTATGATTGCCTGCCTTTGATGAGGTTAGGCGAGGGGTTTAAGTACGCGACAAGTATGCTACATGCAAGTCGAGAAGAGGGGGGAAGTGAAAACGGGAGGGCGAGGGCGAGGCGCAGGCGGTCGCGCGGAGACGATGACGGTGATGAGGGGAAAACGGTGACCGAAACGACCAAAATTGACATAATCGTAGTGAATGCGCGACAGCGGGCGCGTAGACGACGAGGGTGAGGGAGGTGCGCCGATGTATGATGGCAAAAGCCAAAGGTAAAAGTCGTAACTGTGGAATGGAGGGCAGGAGATCTGATACGAAAAGGAAAGCAAGGAGACGTACGAAAAGAGCTTGATTGGTCCTATGTAAGGGACCTTCCCAACAGTGACATAGTCCAGACCTGCGAGGAACCGTGCATGACGTGTGACGTGGAGCGACAGGATTTTCAAGGGGGTGTGATCTTGTACAGTCGGCCAATGATCCGCGTGTCTTCGGCCAGAGGGCTTCGGGGCACGACGAGTGGGGGAAACTTGGCCGCTAGGGGAAAGGTGTGGAACGTGTGACAACGAGGGTGGATGAAGACAGGTTTGGAGGCCTGGCGTGTAGGACGAGGGAGAAACAGAGTGAGAGGCTAGACCCAGCAGGCGGGCGCTATTCCGAGGCTACAACGCGTGCATATGACACTAGTCAGAATGGTACGCAGTACCAAATAGGTTACGACGATCGACGGTAATACAGTGCAGCACGCTCCGTAACTTACAATACTTCGTGTTGTCGTTCCCATTGTGTATAGGATTCTAGTAGGGTCATTCGTTTAGCGATATACGATTCTCTGTCCTCGCTGCGCTCTCGTCCAACCTTTCTTAACCAGCTAGGTGACCGGAATTTTTTCTGTATTCTCTCTCCCGCCGCCCTTCACTAGCTCACTTTGTCGTCATTGTTTGCCATTGGAAGGACCAATGTCTCAACTCTCCCGCGCTAAGCACCACGTTCAATGAGTGTTCAGTGATCCCTCACTCGTCCCAAACTCCGCTCAGCGCCCGACCCAATTTGCGCCCATCTGTTTCAAGTAATCACCTTGCGTCTGTACTCATACACGCAGCACAGCGGACTTCTCCCAAACCCTCTGCCCCACCACTTTCCGCTGTCTCGCCATCATTTCCTCACAGCGTATAAACCCCCCCCCCCCCCCCCCGGTCAAAGACCTCATTTCTCCCTTACTCGTGAGATGGCCAATCAGTCAGGATCCGTTTCTTTTCAAAGTCTCCTCGAATCTGCCTTGCAGCGGTACGAGAAAAAGACCGGCGTCACCTTATCCAAACATCCCCTGGCCTTGCAGCTCCAGAGTTGCAACTCGGTCGAAGACTTCAATAAGCTTCTGCAAGATAAAGCAAAGGACGTCAGAGAAAGTGAAAGGATCATCAAATCGATGAAGACTATTGTATCAATTCTGACACCACTTTCTTCTGTCGCCTCCCTTCCCGACACTGTCGGCATGGTATGTTAGAAGGCGCTCATGTCCGCTTCATATTCTGACCTTTTTGACAGGCGTTTCCACCTGCGAAAGCCATACAGGCTTGTCTCGGTGTCCTACTCGACGTATGTGCCATTCTCTCGTCTATATGTGGATTTCCTTGTGACACCCAATTGAACCAGTCTGCAAAGGGCGAGATATCCAGCTTCGACGCACTCGTTTACTGGCTCGAGTCGATCGAAAGTTTCATAGGTCGTCTCAGTGTATATACAGACAAAACTCTTCCGCCCGCAATGATTGAGATAGTGGTCAAGATAATGGAGGAATTAATATCCACGCTCGCTTTAGTCACCAAAAAGCTCAAGAAGCGAAAACGAGGTGAGTTCGTCCCTTGCTGACGTGCTACCGTACTCAGCTCGACGCAGACAAACTCAAGAGTCTTTTGAGGAGCAAGGCGGCAGACGAGGACATCAAGGAGGCCCTACAAAGGCTGGACCGGCTTACGCAAGACGAACTTCGGAATGTCGCAGCTCAGACTCTAGGTGTTGTCGGCAAAGTGGCGAACGATGTAAATGAGTTGAAACGTCCGTCATCCCCTAACATTTTGCAGTCATACCTGGAAGCGCTGAGATTGTCTGGCAGGTGCCAAGTTGCAGAGAGATATTCGAAGCTGGCTCTCCCCCCCAGATCCATGGAAGAACTACAATATCGCCCGCGGATCACGGCACAAAGAGACCGGGTCGTGGTTTGTCAACAGCAAGACATTCTCGGAATGGAAAGCTTCTGGACCAAATTCTCTCTTATGGATTTATGGGAAACGTCAGTTACCCCCGACACTTACATTTTCGCAGACACTGATGGTCTTTCCTTTCCCCTTTCGTAGCGGGCGCTGGGAAAAGCGTTCTTTGGTACGCCAACGTCAGCCCGTCCGTATTTCATCTTGGGGACTTACGTTGTCGGCCAGTTCTGCGATTATCGAAGACATCGAGACAATGCAGAAATCTGGGGACGCATCACTCGCTATGTATTTCTACGACTTCAGGGACGATCTAAAGAAGGACCTCCGGGGGCTGCTCTCGTCGATGTTATTCCAACTTTGCGATCAGTCCGATTCCTACCACAATATCCTTTCCACTTTCTATTCGACACACTGTGATGGTGCACAAAGCCCCCGCGATGAAGAGCTTATCCAATGTTTAGTGGACTTGGTGAAACTGCCGGGGCCACGACCAGTTTATCTGATTGTGGATGGGCTGGACGAAAGTCCAAACACATCTACTCAGTCGTTCCATCGTGAGCAGGTTCTATCATTTTTGGACGACCTTGTCAAGGCACCGCTGCAAAACCTGCGCTTATGCGTTACTAGCCGACCGGAGGTCGACATCAAAGCCATCCTGGAGCCTTTAGCCTTCCGTTCTGTTTCCCTGGAAAACGAGACTGGGCAAAAGCAGGACATTAAGGGTTATATCGAGTCGATCGTTCACGCGGATCAAAAGATGAAAAGCTGGAGCCTGGAGCACAAGCAGCTTGTGATTGACTTCTTGACCAAAAAAGCGGATGGGATGTAAGGCATTTATTCCTTCAAGCTATACCTTCACGACTCTGACCCATGGCTTTGGTAGGTTTCGATGGGTGGATTGCCAGCTCAAATACCTTACCAGATGCCTCCCAGTGAATCTCGAGCGTGCTCTGAACGAATTACCGGCGACACTCGATGAGACCTATGAACGCACCTTGGGGGAGATCGAAGATGTGAACTGGGAAGATGCCCAGCGGCTCCTCCGATGTGTCGCTGTGGCTTCCCGCCCCCTCCTAGTTGAGGAACTGGCAGAAATTCTCGCATTTGATTTCAATGTGGGACTGATTCCGAAATTTCACGTGGATTGTTGCCTGGAAGATCCAGTAAAAGCGGTTCTATCCATATGTTCCACATTGATTTCCCTTGTCGACGTTGAGGATTCCCGAGTTGTGCAATTTGGGCACTTCTCGGTCAAGGAGTTCTTGACGTCCACCCGCTTTGCCCAAAAACGCGACACAATTTCCGGTCGTTACCACATTTCTATGTCACCTGCTCATACTGTTATTGCCCAAGCATGTCTAGGTATTCTATTGCACCTGCCCGAAGACGTCACCGCAGTCAGCCTGATGCAATATCCTCTTGCTGAATATGCTGGCGAGCACTGGTTTGAGCATGCTCGTTTCAAGGATGTGTCGCAAAAAGTCATTGAGGGGATGACACAACTCTTTGACCGGACAAAACCACATTTTGCGATTTGGCTCTGGATATACAACCCATTACCCTCCTGGGAGCAGATGGGGACCAGACGAGCTGAAAAGCGTTTTCCACCCAATGGGACGCCTTTACATTATGCTACGTTTTGCGGCCTACGCGATGTTGTGGAAGTCTTGGTCATTGGCTCACATGATGTGAATTCTCGAAACTGCGATTACGAGTTGACACCCTTGCACCTGGCATCTCGAGAGGGTCGTCTCGATGTCGCACGGTTCCTCGTCGAGCACGGCGCCAACGTGGCAGCCCAGGACCAGTGTGGGTCGACTCCACTCCATGAGGCGTCAGAACGGGGTCATCTCGATGTCGCACGGTTCCTTGTCGAGCATGGCGCCAACGCGGCAGCCCGGGATGAGGGTGGGTTGACTCCGCTCCATCAGGCGTCATATAGGGGTCGTCTCAATATCGCACGGTTCCTTGTCGAGCACGGCGCCAACGCGGCAGCCCAGGACGAGCGTGGGTCGACTCCGCTCCATCGGGCGTCAGATGGGGATCATCTCGATGTTGCACGGTTCCTCGTCGAGCACGGCGCAAACGCGGCAGCCCCGAACGAGCGTGGGTCGACTCCGCTCCATTGGGCGTCACTATGGGGCCATCTCGATGTCGCACGGTTCCTTGTCGAGCATGGCGCCAACGCGGCAGCCCGGGATGAGGGTGGGTCGACTCCGCTCCATTTCGCGTCACTACGGGGTCATCTCGATGTCGCACGGTTCCTCGTCGAGCACGGCGCCAATGCGGCAGCCCAGGACAAGCGTAGGTCGACTCCGCTCCATCAGGCGTCACTATGGGGTCATCTCGATGTCGCACGGTTCCTCGTCGAGCACGGCGCCAACGCGGCAGCCCAGGACAGGCGTGGGTCGACTCCGCTCCATCAGGCGTCAGAAGGGGGTCATCTCGATGTCGCACAGTTCCTCGTCGAGCATGGCGCCAACGCAGCAGCCCAGGACAAGTGTGGGTCGACTCCGCTCGATCAGGCAGGGGGTCATCTCGATGTCGCACGGTTCCTCGTCGAGCACAGCGCCAACGCGGCAGGCCAGGCTACACTACAGATCCAGCAATCCACAACATGATTTAAGAGTCCTTACCAAGAAGCATTGGTAGAAGGTCATTGTTTTATTGTACATTAGTTATTTTCATGTCATATATGGGTCAGTACGTTCCAAATGAAAGCTGCTTCAGACAAATTTGAACATGAGATCATTTCAATATTGGAGAAGTAACCGTTGAGAGCTGAGCTCCTGGGACACACCCCTTCAGAGCCACAACAGGCTCCACTCCTTATGGGGTAGTTATGGGTCCGCATTTTCTTAATTGCAAATTGCCAACAAATCCACAACCGATGTGATTAGTGTAGCCCTGCCTTGCGACGGTGAAGTTGCCTATCTCTCTAATGCATTCAATGCCCTTTCATATTAAACTCTCTCTGTTACAAATTCAGGTGTTCAGGCTTGCCTGGCTTGCATTCCAAGTCTCTTTTAGAGAATGAGGTATTAAAGCCGGTTTTTTCATAGGGAAATTTTGGGCCCCCCCATGTGAAAATTCTGCAATTTCGTTGCGGGAATGGCCGGAGTCATGTGATCTTAAAGTACTGTAGTAAGGTAGGGCTCACAAGGTTTCATCCAACGTCACATGATAAAGTAACAAAATGTGTTACAAACACAAATTTTCAAATAACTTTCCAAAACAAATATTAAAAAAAAAAACGCCTTGGCACAAAGTTGGATAATTAGATTTAAGTCATTTGTGCCAAGGCCGATTTTTAATAAAAATTTCATTGAAGGAATTATTCAAATAGTTGTGTCTCCCATAGCAGACCTGATGGCTTTGGCAGGTAGATCTGTTTGAATTTTTGAGTTCTGATGGCATGGCATGGCACCACTTCAGACTTCAATTTGTATCACATGATGTGTGGGTGATAAAAAATGTATTGCACCATGTGGAATCAAACTGATGAGCCTCCCCTGCTCACTGATGTAAGCAAAACACTATAACCACTACACCATCAGGGTCTACCATTGCTTTCCCTTTTAATGATACTTGACTAGCAGCCATGGATGATAGGTAATATTTTTGAAATACAGTAAGGGGGAAAAAAGGAACATTATTGGAATAGTGAAACTATCTGATATTTGGTAGATCAATGATTGGAACCACAGTACCCTACCTGACAGTGGACATAAGGTTCAGGCACTTGGCAGACATTGAAATAGATTGGCTGTGCATCATGTAACACAGTGTCACACTCATATGACGTTGGATGAAACCTTGTGAGCCCTACCTTAGCCATGACTTTTGGGCAACCATTCTATGATTTTGTTGCAGCCATTGCTGTTTTTTTTCAGCTGGCATTTTTTGGGCTGTGTGTGAGAATTCCACGATTTCATTGCGGGAATGGCCAGAGTCATGTGATCCTAAAGTACTGTGTAGTAGCCATGACTTTTGAGTGGGCAACCATTCCGCAATTTCATTGTGGCCATTGCCGGTTTGTGTTGCTGTGTTTGGGTCAAGCAAGTTGTAACTTAAGTTAACAACTTTGGATGATCGTGAGTAAATTCTGCAATTTCGTTGCAGTCATTGCCAGGGTTTTTGTGTTGTTGTGTTTAGGTAGGTCAAGCAAGTGCAAAACTTTGAGTGAGCCTGGCCTGATCAAACTGATCATGCAAATGAACCAATGTGTCACTCTAGGAGTCCAGACCCATGACTTCCTCACACTCCCTGGTACATCCCATGTCTGCCTCACCAAGAACTTGACGCTGACACACTTTTTTTTTTTGGCTGGCCAGCCCACTTACCGCTCCTCTGCCCTGCAGCGGTTCCACCCACCAGCCCCATTCAGCCAGCCCACTGGCCCCCATCATTGACCAACATGGAGACTGCTGCAGCACCACTGTTGAACTGCCAGCAGCATCAAGCCTATATGTACATAGGCTACTCAGTACATCCTCTTCACCCCTGATCACATTTCACCTGCTCACATCCCCCCATGTTGATTGTCACCACCCAAGCCTCTCCTGATGGCCACAAACGTCATCTTGTCTCTCCCAGTCTTGTTTTGCAAGCTGTAGCAGGTATCTGTCCCATTTGATAAGTCCCCATTCATTCAGCATTAATTCGATGGGAACACTTCGATTTATCCCTCTCAACGATGCTGTGTCCCCTGTATGGGCCTCAAAAGCAAAACCAATTTTGCCCCTCAAGTGTGGAATAGGATGACAGATGTATGGGTTGAAGTGCATGGTTCTTTTATTGCTGGTGGTGCCACTTTCTGACTGGTTTTTGGTGTAGCCAAGTGACAATTTCTGGGGACTGTGCCTTTCAAGGCGACAGCCTCCCCTCCATCATGTCCACTTGTGACTGCACCCCAAGTTTGCGCCTGCTCGGATGCAGCGTCTTGCACCTGACTCCATGTTTGCCCTAATTCAGGCTTCATTATGATGGCATGTCAATTCGCACTCTGCCTTTCATGGCTGTGCCTTGAGCTCTCTGGTGGCAGGGCATTGAGTTCTCACTTACCCTCTTGCGGCCTCTTGGCTACATGCCTGGCCTTGCCATGCAGTAGCTTTTTGCCCTGTCTCACCACACACCCTGGGCTCCAATGCCTTGAGTATTGCAACAGTGGCTATTTCAGCCCTGCTAGTGAGCTTGATGCCAACAGTACCCTTGGTCAGGGCAGGTGTAATACCTGTGGGCAATGGTGCACCTTCTTTTGCACATGTCAGTGCCCAGTGGTTCAATATTCCTCATGTTGGCGTTGTGACCATGTAAGACAGTCAAGATTAGGTGTTTCTGAAGATTGGGCACCCATGGTACTGTGTGACCAAGTGCAGGACCACAAGTCAGTCAAGGAGGGCATGATGGTGCAGACACACCTGCTGCAGATCAAGGCAGGCGTTGTCCCCCACAGGCGGTTCATGAGCACTTGGGAACAGAGGAGGTATATTGCAGACAGATAGTCTGCGTGAGAGTTCGTAAGGGGGAGAGAGGAAATAAAACCAAGCTGCGTTCCTGGAAACAAGCATGCACTGAGAGTGGATGGGGAGCGGTGTATGTGGGTTGTTGTAACGACGGGATATGTGCTGGGCTCGGAATGCCCCAAACCCGACCATCGCCCGACTCGACCGACGCCACAGGGCAGCGCCCGCTGCTGTCATTCCTTTTCCTTGTCACCCTCTTTTCTGTAGTCATGGACAGTTAGCTAGA
>Ga0307510_10010645_pt1 | contig 10930 bp, 15 predicted proteins | sample 12_EM_MG_FD_207224 | JGI IMG/M metagenome (GOLD analysis project Ga0307510, IMG submission 207224) | Populus trichocarpa ectomycorrhiza microbial communities from riparian zone in the Pacific Northwest, United States - 12_EM | ecosystem: Host-associated > Plants > Roots > Unclassified | place... | reverse complement strand
AAAAGTTCAACCCAGATATCGACTGGGAGAAAAGCGAACTCAAAGGACCCAAAGTTAAAATCGAAACCCTACTCTATGGCACTCTTCAACGTGCAAAGACTTGGCTCAAACAAAAGAAACAAGAAAATGAAGACCTCATCCTCGAGGCACAGACATGCGCTCTATGGTCGGGAGTCACTCCTTCAGAAATGAGGGAAGGCCCGGTAGAGATGAACCGCACGCATACATCAGTCGAAATGGCCCATAAGTACGCATCGGAACATGGGAAGGAGGAAGTCATCCTCCCGGAAGAATTCAAACGTCACACGGCACTATTTTCGGATGAAGAGGCAAACAAATTCCCGCCAACTCGCGGAGACGGAGATCACAAAATCGTCCTTATGGATACCGCCCCTACCCGCTTCAACTGCAAAGTCTACCCACTCTCAAGAGATGAGCAAGAAGCAGAGAACAAATTCATCGACGAAAACCTGGAAAAAGGCTACATCACACCATCGGACTCCCCCTACGGCTTCTCTACCTTCATGGTCCCTAAGAAAGACTCGAAGGAAAAGAGATACATCATCGACTATCGCCCCCTCAACGCAGTCACCCGAAAGGACGTCACCCCACTCCCAAATCTCAAACAGTGTATCGAAAACTTGCAAGGAATGGAATTATTCAGCAAGTTCGACATCCGCTGGGGTTACAACAACATCCGCATACGGGAAGGCGATCAATGGAAAGCCGCATTCAAAACACGTCGGGGACTATTCGAACCCAAAGTAATGTTCTTTGGGATGAGTAACTCACCAGCCAGCTTCCAACGATTCATGAACGGTATTCTCGAGGAACTCTATGAACACTTCGAGAAGAAAGGCATACACGACATACGACGCATCCTCCAGAACTACATGGACGACTGTGGAATAGGCACCCTCCTCAAAGACTATGAATTACACGTCGAAATCATCCACTTCCTATTTGACTTACTCCTATGTCACGGCCTACACCTCAAATTATCAAAATCCGTCTTTCTACAGCCGCAAATGGACTTCTTAGGCGTCCGAATCTCCAAGGAAGGAGCAACTGTTGACCCAGCTAAAGTTGCAGGACTCAAAGACTATCCACGCGAACTCAAAGATAAACGACAAGTCCGCGGATTCCTAGGAGTCGCCGGTTACCATCGCATGTTCTGCCCCAACTTCAGTATCATCGCCGCACCTCTTACAAAACTCACCGGAAAGGACGTACCATTTGAATGGGGACCCGAGCAAAAGGAGGCCCAAGAAACACTCATCACATTAATCACTAGTTCACCCATCCTAGCCAGACCGGACCCAGACAGACAATTTGAACTCGAAACCGATGCTTCACAAGTCGGTACAGGAGCAATACTCTACCAAAGAGACCCCCCTATCACGAAACCAGATGGCACCCAGAAACCAGGACCATGACGACCGGTGGGATTCCACTCTCAAAAATTCACGCAAACCGAGCAAAATTATCCCATCTACGACCGTGAATTCCTTGGAGTTATGAGAGGACTTCGCTGCTGGTCCCACTTGCTCAAAGGAACAACAATCCCCGTCTTGGTGTATACTGATCACGCAAATCTCAGGTACTACAGAGAACCCCGCAAAATTGGGCCACGCGTTGCTGGTTACTTACCAGAACGCGAACAATATAATATCCTACTGGAGTACAAACCTGGGGCTACTAATCGAGCAGACGCGTTATCTAGACGACCCGACTACGAAGGACCAAACGAAATCAACGAAGATGTCACCGTATGGCCGGACCAATATTTCTGCGACCAGCATACTTCAATCTGCATATTCGACATGGACAGCATAGGCGACAATTTGGACTCAAAAATCAAGCTAGCGCAATATCAAAATCAAAGCACTCTCAAGAAATGGGCACCAACTCATAATCTATCCCTACTGGACGGCACTCACTGGTACCACAGCACCGCACTTGTTGTCGTGGCAGACAATGACCTTAGGAGGGGAGTAACATCCCTTTTTCACGACCACGAAACCACTGGACACGCCGGAATTACCAAAACTCTCCAACTCATCGCACCCTATTACTGGTGGCCCGGAATGAAAATCTTCGTAACTGAATACATCAAAGGCTGCGCTACCTGTCAAATGACCAAAGTCAACACTCATCCCGCTCATCCCCCTATGTTCCCTATCACCCCAACTGAAAACGCTCGACCCTTCGAGACTGTTGCCATGGACTTTATCACCAAACTACCTTTGTCAGGAGGATACGACACCATCCTCACAATCACCGACACGGATTGTTCGAAAGCATCCGTCTTTATCCCCTGCAACAAAACAATCGACTCAGAAGGAGTCGCTCTACTCTACCTAAACAACGTCATTCCTCATTACGGCATACCTCACAAGATAATCTCGGACCACGACGTCCGCTTCGTCTCTAAGTTCTCGACAGAACTCTGCCGTATCCTGAACATTCATCAAAACATCAGCACAGCCTATCACCCTCAGACGGATGGAGCCAGTGAACGAACTAACCAAACCCTTGAACAATACTTACGCGTATTCTGTGGTACTCAGCAAAACAACTGGCACGCTTGGCTACCACTCGCTCAGTATACCAAGAACTCCTGGCCCTCCGCTACGACAAAGAAAACACCATTCGACCTACTTATTGGCTATACCCCGCAAGTTCACCAGCCAACTAGAAAAACAGACATCCCATCCCTTGACCAACGACTCTCAGCTATCGAAGAAGCCAGGAAAGCCGCCCAAGAGGCACAACGTAAAGTGCAAGAATCCTGGATCAAAGAACGACCACGCCACTCACCATTCCCTGTCAAATCCAAAGTCTGGTTAGAAGGAACAAATCTACGACTCCCAAGCAACATCACACCCAAGTTATCACCAAGGAGATACGGACCTTTCGAGGTAGTCTCCCAAATATCCAAAGTCGCGTATAAAATCAAACTACCCCCTAATTGGAAAATCCACGACGTCTTCCACGCCTCACTGCTCACGCCATATAAAGAAACCGATCAACACGGACCCAACTTCCTGGAACCGCCACCTGACATTCTAGAAGGCGAACCGGAATGGGAAGTCGAGCAGATACTCAAAGAACGACTATTCGGTCGTTGGAAGAAGAAGCAATACCTTGTGCGCTGGAAAGGATACTCGCCAGCTCATGATTCCTGGGTTAACTCCGAGGATCTCCACACACCGGATCTATTAGCGGACTTTGAAAGTCAACCAAGCAGTATAAGAACCCTTGGAATCTCAGACGACCTTTCCTATCCACCATGTCCTCAATCCACCATGAACTCCCCAACTCAGGATTTGCCACCTCTACCATCTTCACCCTTGGCACCGATGACGGAATTATTCTCATTCGCATGCACACCGACAACAATTATCTCTACTTCTTTGGTACCTTCATCCGACAAGGACACTTCGACGTCACGTACCACTGGACTACTTGGAGACCAAGAGAAACCCTCGACGCCATTGACATCGACCATGAAGCCATCATGGTCCCAGTCGACAACGACGACCCTGTCCTCAGGACCCACGTCAACTACGAGAGACTCCCATTCGCACCCCCTCGATACCAACCCAGACCCGCAACTCCATTCAACATTATCCCCGTTAGCGCTACTAGCAACAGTAGCAGCACTTCCCAGGAAACGGAAGATGTTCCACTCCACGTTACCAACCCAGATCCCCTCACTCCCACAGAAGAAGTTGAAGACAATCAGTCCGAAACCTACACCGACGCTGGACTTATCCCCCCAGACCACCTCCTCCACATCACTCAAGAAGAAGCGTGAAGAATGCATCAAGGACATGGTCCGACTCAATAACAAATGGACCTACCTCAAAAACAGATTCAAGGACATCGCCGTCGCCAGAATCTTCAGAAAGAAAGATAGTACCACCACCCTCTATCTTTACCATTTCCACCGACGACTTTACAACCTGGTTACCAAAGAAATTCTCTTAATCATCGCAAAGGAAAGAAATCTCCAAAAACGCACCATCCTCCCCTTTGGTACATTATCCCCTCATTACCACACACTCAAGGATCAGAAATTCCTTGAAGAACTCCAAAAATTCCTCAAAAGACAAATCACAAGAAGTAGCAAGTCACCATCGCCCATATTCATACCCAATCCAGGTCCCTCAGGAGCAGGAGGAGGACCTATTACCATTCACATCCCGAAGTCACCACCATCTATCCCAGTAACCACATCGCTACCCCCAACTATACCAAAGCCGACCACACCACCCCTCGTAGACCCATCACCGTTCGCCCCTCCCTTCATTCCTACCCCTCCCAGTCCACCGCCTGAACAACCACCACGGGTTGTGTCACCACCACTCCCTCTCGTACCATGGGGATCACATCGAAGGGAATATTCGTCAATGGAACAGTACAAACCGCCAGTACCAATGGACGAAACGCCAGATCCAACCCATATACTCCTACCTCCATCACTCACTCCATCCCCGCCATACAGGGAAGCAACACCAGTTATCTCAGCCCCTTGGAATAGGTCACCAACGCCAGAAGAAATTCCACTACCACCAATCAGGAAAGTGACTGGTCCATCTTCACTCGACCTCATTCCTCTTCCATGGAATATACCCCCATTTCCCAGAGATATTCCGCAACCATCACCTCCAGTCAAACCGACGTCCCCTCTTCCCCTTATCGTCTCAATGACACCCAGTCGTACCACCCCTTTATTACCTCGTCATCCGGATTCGAGAACATTACCAGAGAGTCAGCCTACCCCACCAGAATGGGAAGAATTCCAATCACCATCTTCGCTAGGAAAGCGAAAGGAATTCTCGCCACTACCGAAACCCTCACCCCCAAAAGCGTCTTCATCACGATTACCACGACCTGCACCCATCCGCATTACCCCCTTATTCAAAAAACATGAAGAGTTCACTCGCGAAGAAGGACCATCGTGGGCAGAAAAACAACCCTCACCCAGTACTGGGAAACGACGGGAATCGCCACGACATGTTGCAATGCCACTCAAACGGGAGCGCAGCGATCCACACCTGGAACGATCGATGAGTCCAGAAGAACAACCTACTTCCCCTGAATCCCCTGAACGAATCCCCACTCCTCCTTATTACCCAGAAGGAAATTCACCATCACGACCCGTCGCTATGTTAAAGCGATCACCAACGCCTTCTGAATTGTCAACACCCTCGAGTTTTGGACTTGGCAGTCTTTACAGGACCCCAGTTCAAACTATTATCGAACTGGAAGATGAACAAATGGAAGAAGGAGAAACCACTGATTCCGATTCATCAATGGAGGAAGGTCAAATTGTCGATACGAGACAATCAACTCCGGACAGCATGGACATTGGAATACCCCGTGTTCCCTCTGACTGGTTGCAACCCGACTCACCCTAAGGTCGTGTGGTAACGACCACTCTAGGAAGGGCGTCATGTTACAATCCTGGGCCCTACCCCCCAATTTTCTTTATTTTCCCACCATTTATTTCGCGCTCTCAGTCACTCGTCTCTCACTCGTTCCCTCACGCGCCACTCGGACCGTCACCAAATCACCTGATAAGTCACCTGATAGACCATATGACTAATCTGCAGTCAACTATCACATGCCATCACCCTGCAGTCCGCAGCATCATGACGTGTCCTCATTTAACCCTTTTCGACCTGCCAGCTCATGATGCGCCACTCCGCAGTTGCCAGCTCATGATGGAGCTATACTTAGAACCGCCACGTCATGATTTCACCTTAGTAATATTTCCATATTTCTCTGTGACCTCTGTGACCCGTTACTTCTCAAATGTATATAAGCGCTTGTACTTTTGGCGGTTAGGCCCTAAGCCTAACTTGGTTTTCAATCCAAGACTTGTAGCTTCCACCCAGGACTCTCTGAGTCTCTTGCCTGAATCCTTAAAGTCGCTTCAAAGCCTTGAAGCTCTCCTCTCATCTCTATTATCTACCTCAGGAGTCGCCCTTATCATCGGGGACTTTACTCTTATACTGCGTAGCCAACCGGTACCGTGCTACTCACGTGATCTATTGCCTCAGGAGGAGATCCCACTGAGCAATACCAGTCGTCGCCAAACCAACCCACGCACGTCGCGTCTTTAAGGCCCTTGGACCTTAACAAGAACAGTCTAAGGACTGTTCACCTAAATTCATAGGTCTTATATACTAATACAGGGTGGTCTGTGCACAGTTTAGGGTAGGTATAATTACAGGTAACGGGGGCTGCGCAGTCGATGCGCAGTAACTGTGGATTACATTATATATCTCGATTAGGGTCTAGCCCTAATGAGTCGCGTCTTTGTTGATCAAGTCGCGTTGTGTGTTCGTTGATTGTTTAGTGGACGCGTCTTGTTGATCGTTCCCACGATCTGCCATGTGTTGATCAACAGGTTAGACATGCATCCAAAGCGCGTCTTGTCAGGTGACGTTGTTGATGACCAATTCCTTGATAGGTTATGTGTTATCTTCCCAGGGTCACGGGGTTGTAGATTCCCAGGGTCATGTGCTGATAAGTCACGTGATGTACGAATGGCGAAGGGGTCACGTGATGAGTCATGTGTAGGGTCATGTGATATGTTCCCACGGTCACGTGGTCTTGGAGTTACAGGTTTGTAGCTGAGACTGGGGGGCGTGAGTACCGCTCGCGACAATCATCACTCAAGATCCCCAGTCGCTTTACAGTCAGGCGCCATGTCATGAAGATGGGTGCTGAAGGTGTTCAAGAAATGGTGGAAGTATTTGCAGTACATTAACATATTAACAACACGTCAACATACTAACTCACAACTAGAAAATGAATAGTAAGGTGGCCATTGTCACGAGCGGTACTCGCACCCCCCAGTCTCAACTACAAACCCGTAACTTCAGCACCACATGACCGTGGGAACATATCACATGACCCTACACGTGACTCATCACGTGACCCCTTCGTCACTTGTACATCACGTGACTTATCAGCACGTGACCCTGGGAACCTACGACCCCGTGACCCTGGGAAGATAACACATGACCTATCAAGGAAATGGTCATCAACAATGTCACCTGACAAGACATGCTTTGGATGCGTGTCTAACCTGTTGATCAACACGTGGCAGATCGTGGGAACGATCAACAAGATGCGTCCACTAAACAATCAACGAACACACGACGCGACTCAATCAATGAAGACGCAACTCATTAGGGCTAGACCCTAATCAAGATGTATCATGTAATCTGCAGTTACTATGCATCGACTGCGCAGTCCCCTGTTACCTGTAATTGTACCTACCCTAAACTGCACACAGACCACCCTGTATTAGTATATAAGACCTACGAATTTAGGTGAACAGTCCTTAGACTGTTCTCTTGTCAATCCCCATACTGGAGCCTTTCAAAGCTCCCTCATCACCAGCAGCACCCTGCCTGTCGTCTCCAACAGTCTTCTCTGTCCCGCCTCTCCTCGCCTTCTGTCTCTTCCTCCTCAACGTCTCCTTGCTGCTCCTTTGGATCAGTCACCTTCAACTCCGCGCCGTCGTCGAGTCTCACTACCCATAAAGTAGTGAGTTCCCGACAGCCATCTCACTCAATGGCTGGACATCAAGCAACAATTATGGCTTCCTTGCCATTGTTGCGCACTATGTACACTGTTATGATCCACCCCAATTTTTCTCATCCTCATCGGACCCCCCCCTTGTCACCCTATCCATGCCTAAGCAACCACTACCATTGAACCCATCCTCCTTACCAGACCTGCCACCGTTACTGCTCAGTGAACCATCCAAACCATCATCACCCCTTGATCAGCCCCCAGTCGAGCCCCTTGTCCCCGTTCCATGGAACATCCATCGTCGGGAATACTCCTCAATGGAGATGTACCAAGAGCCACCCCCAGTAGAGAACCCATTGGAAGACCCAGACAGTCCCATGGAGGACGCACCGCCCTTAGAGCCAGAACCATTCATTCCATATGAACCCGATGTCCCTGGAGGCAACACGCATGCCTTGTCCCCAGAAGAGTCCCCCGTCATACCTTGGCAAGAGTACCTTGCCCCGGATAGTCCTGTGTCCCGCAAGCACTCCCTGTCACCCACAAGTCCCTCCTCAGCACCCATACGCCAACGCACCAGTAGAGAAGGCAGTTACCAGTCAATCACCCCTTCTGCCTTGTCACCCATAGCTGGCACCTCGTCCCAGAGTCAGGGCTACCAGTCGACCTCTCCTGAAGGATCCGCAGACAATCCCTCATCCACGCAGAGCTCCGCAGATGACACAGATAGTGACATGGCCCTTAATTGGGTCACGATCAATACAAACTACCTTAAAGGGTAGTTGCTTACGCTAGACGCCCATTAGACCAGAATGGGCACGCGGAGATCAGATCTCCTCGGATCACCCTCAAACCTTGTGGTCGTCATCGCATCATGACGACGCTTCTCTTCTTGAAATGACCTGCCGCCATTGTTCGACCCTTAAAGATGGATTAGGCAACTTGTCACTTTATCATTTGCTCTTGCTCATTCTCTATTGTTCGACTCATACAGACCGCAGCACTTGTCCGCGGAGTACCATACGATACAGACAGCCCCCTCTTGACCAGAAGTACCTACCTTAGTGACCATGGTCCGTGCGCAGTCGTGCCTGTATATAAGCACCCTGTATTTCGACAGTCAAGCCCTAAGCTTGACTTGATTCTCAATATCAACATTCTTGAAAGCTCCCCAAGTGCCTTGCCTTTCCTCATCTCTTACATAAGCCTCTTAGAGTCGTCTCTAGTAACACTAGAGACTTCTACCTCTTCAAGTACTCGCCACCAGTTCACCTCTTAGTACAAGTCGTACTATCAAGGCCTGTTGAAAGCCTTAACATACACCCTGTTATAGGTGGACTTGGTAAGTTGCTACATGTTGTTCTCATTATTCTGTTCCCCTAACTTCCAACAGAGGAAAACCTTATTGATTTTCATGAGTTGCTTGGGCATCACACTGGAGAAAATATTGTGGATGCTGTTTGGGACACCCTTGGCACATTTGGTATCCAAGAGAAGGTAAGTTCCTTTCATTTTTGACAGAGACAGTCTCCCTAACTCCTGGCAGATGATTGCGTTTATGGGAGACAATGCATCAAACATGGACACCTTTGTCCAAGGAATTGTTTCACGTGCAGAAAAGAGGGAGATCACCATTGATGCAGACTGGGCACAACTTCAGTGCATGCCACATACGATCCATCTTGCAGCGCTCAAGGTGTGGAACAACCATTTGATTCCTGTGCCCCACACTAACATATTTCCAAGGTCCTTGAGGCTATTGGTGCGAAAAAACGTGGTACCAATATGAGACCTGATGCTCCAGGTATCAATTACCAGGATTCTGTCAGCACATCACTCAGCGAAGAAGCAGACAACGATGCAGCAACCCAGGAGGGTGAGGACAGCATCGACCTTGAATGTGAGGATCCAGAGGCCTCTGTCAACCCAGAATTCATTCTGCCAGCAGTTGATAAGGAAAGTGCTTCCTAATTCTGCTATCACTTTAATCCTTGGCTCATAGCTTCTCTAGCTTTGAAAAATCGTCCATGCAGTTCGCTCAAGTCCTCAGCGCAAGGCACGCTGGCTCAACCTGGTATCTGACAAGCTTCGCAAGAAAACCCCGGATGCTCCGAGCTACCCACCTGCACTCATGCTCATCCTGGATGTTCCAACACGTTGGTCTTCCACCCACCAAATGATGTGTAAGTCTTTTTTGTGGGGTGTGGTCTTGTTAAACTTATTTACCATAGGTCGTGCTTTGCAATACAAGGCTGAGATCAATAATTTCATTACCCTTCATGCAAATCGGGACCTCCGTGATCTCGAACTCTCAGAAGACAAGTGGTCCTCAATTAGGCTTGTAGCTGGTTGGCTTGAGAAGTTCTGTGATGTGACAACTCAGATGTCCGCAGTCTGCCAGCCCATGTTATCACATACGCATGCAATCTTTCGTGGTCTTCAGGAACACCTTCGCAAGTCGCTTCGCAATTTACCAAGTGGTATCGATCTGTGCATCCAGAATGGGCTTCTAGCTGCTCATTTCAAGCTGAGCAAGTACTATTATCGCTTTGATCAATCCCCATTTTATATCTGGGCTGCACGTATGTCTGTGTCCTTTTCAATCATGCCTTGGCTCATATCCTAGCAGTTTTCAACCCGAGGATCACCTATGAGGGCTTGAAGCTCAACTTCACCAACGACCCAATACTTCTTGCAGATCTCAAGAAGTCCAAGTCGCTCCTTCATGAATTTTACAACAAACACTATGCTGCATCACCTGCATCTTCCAAGGATGTTGGTAATGTTTATGCAACAATTTCCAACACCTCAGACTTCACAGCACGCTACAAGACCATTAGCCCCAATGCCATTGACGAGTTAGAGGAATATTTCAAGATCAAGCACAAAGATTTCAAGAAATGTGACCCGTTTAGATGGTGGAGGAGCCAACGTGAGGATTGGCCTAACCTGTACCATCTTGCTTGCGATATTCTTTGTATTCCAGGTTTGTAGCACTTTATCCTTTTGTCATTCTTCTGTTTACACTTTAATAGGCTCTGCTGTTGCTGTCGAACGCATATTTTCCAGCGGCAGGGACACCATATCAATCCGGCGTGCCAGTCTCCAACCAGAGACCATCCACACACTTATGGTCCTGAAACATCACCTTCGTTGGGTGCGCGAGGGTAATGTAATAGCTTTAGGATAGATTTTGTCATAGAAATTTACAATTTATCTAAGTTGGAACCGTATGATCCCGTTTATGGCCGTATACGCCCCCGTACCGTACCGTCAAGGCCTGTCAGAACCATCATACGGATACGGATACGGGCATACCGTGACCGTATGACGGCCTGAGGTATACGACCGTACACCGTAAACGGGACGGTGC
>Ga0307510_10010644_pt1 | contig 10931 bp, 13 predicted proteins | sample 12_EM_MG_FD_207224 | JGI IMG/M metagenome (GOLD analysis project Ga0307510, IMG submission 207224) | Populus trichocarpa ectomycorrhiza microbial communities from riparian zone in the Pacific Northwest, United States - 12_EM | ecosystem: Host-associated > Plants > Roots > Unclassified | place... | reverse complement strand
CATTGGATCGCACGAACGGACATCGACTGCTCCTTTCAGCCAGCCTAGCGGGCAAGGCGATGCTCGGCCACCAGCGCCGGGCGGCGCTGCTGGCGGGCGTTTATCGCCGGGCCAGTCTTCGGCAGCACGCTGAACCGCCGTCGCGCGATCCCCGAAAAACCCAGCGCCAGCATCCGCTTGAACGCCGGCAGTCGGTTCAGCACGCGCAGCGCCAGATTGCGCATCCGCCGCACCGCTACCGACCGCACCGTCGCGACCCGCGTCAGCCGCGAGGCCAGCGCCAGCACCTGCGCCGCCGCCGGCCGACGCGTACGGGCATAATCGTCCAGCACCGTTTCCGGCTCGCCCTCGCGCAACACCCGCGTCAACGCCTCGCCCAGCACGATCGCGTCGACCAGCCCGGTGTTCATGCCCTGGCCGCCGGCCGGGCTATGCACATGCGCGGCATCGCGGCGATAGGTCTCCGCCAGACGGTGATGGACCCGGAAGCGCGACGCCCAGCCGACCTCGGTGACGCGACACGACGCGACCGGCCCGCGTGTGTCGAGCAGCCGCTGGATATCGGCGACCCCCGGCTCAGCCGGCGCATTCTCCAGCGTCGCCACCACGCGATAGGAACCATCGGGCAGCGGCGCGACCACCACCGGCCCGGCCGGTGAAAAGAACATCGACACTTCGCGCGCGCCGTAAGGCCAGGCCATCCGCACATCGGCGAGGATGAAGGATTCGGCGTCATCGGCGCCGTCAAAGGCGATGCCCGCCGCCTCGCGCACCGCGCTGTGCATCCCGTCGGCACCGACGACATAACGCGCCTGCACGATTTGCTCGCCGGCCGCCGTCTTCACCCGCACCGCGGCGCCGTCCGTCTGCGCCACGGCGCCCAGCGCGGCGACGCCGCGATGCACCGCGCCGCCCAACGCCGTCAACCGCTCCTCCAGCACTGCCTCGGTGGTCGATTGCGGCACCATCAACAGATGGCGGAAGTGGGATGGCAGCTGGTCGAAACTCAGGTCGAGCAGCGCCTGGTCGCGATCGCGCACCGTGAAGTGCGACAGTGTGATGCCGCGCGCCTCCAGCTCATCGACCACATCGATCCCGCCGAGCATCTCCAGCGTATGGGCATGCACTACCGCAGCGCGCGAGGTGTTCTGCGCATCCTCGCGCGCCTCGATCAGCACATGATCCACCCCCGCTTTGCGCAGCACGGCGGCCAGCGCCAGGCCGGTTGGGCCGGCGCCGACGATCAGAACATCGGTTTGAACGGGTAACATCTTCGGGCTCCTTATTTGTCAACGCTTGTTGACTTAATTTCGCCCCTTGCATTTGTCAACACGCGTTGGCAAATATCTCTCATGACCGAGCCACGCCGCACCACGCCCAAATCGATCCGCACCCGCGAAGCGATCGAAACAGCGGCCAGGGAATTGTTCGCGATCAATGGCTTCGATCGCACCACGGTGCGCGACATCGGCGCCCGCGCCGGCATCGATGCGTCGATGATCATCCGTTATTTCGGCAGCAAGGATGCGCTGTTCGCGCATGTCGCGATGCCCGATCTGCACATGCCCGATCTGAGCGGCGCCGACCCTGCGACGATCGGCGAGACGATGGTCCGCCACTTTCTCGAACAATGGGAGGGCGAGCGCGCCGGCGGCGGGCTGCCGGTGCTGTTACGCTCGGCGGCGTCGAACGAGGAGGCCGCGGTGCGGCTACGCGACATCTTCCGCGATCAGGTCTTCCCCGCCATCGCCCGCGCCGGCCCGCCGGAAACCGCCGCCACCCGCGCCGGACTGGTGGCGAGCCAGATCCTCGGCCTGGCCATGGCTCGCTACGTGCTGCGCCTGCCGCCGGTCGTGGCGATGTCGCAGGAACTGATCATCCGGACCGTCGGCGACACCGTGCAGCGTTATGCGACCGGCGCGATCTGACGCGGCGGGTGCCGGTGTGTCGACTACGTGATTCACTTCCTCGCCTTCCCGGTGCATCACGACGCCGCGCCCCAGCGCACGCTCTTTCTTATTGTCGAACACAATGCGAACCGGTCACGCCGCGGCACGCTGCTACGGCGCTGTTCCGGGCGCTGTTATCGCGTCCCGCCGTGCTGTTATCCGCGCTGTTATCCCGCTGATATCTGCGCTGTTCCGCGCCCCGCCATATGCCATCCAAAACATTGTTCCAGTTAACTTATTCTGGAATTCTTCGACGAAATGGCAGCGGCGAAAAACGTCATGTGCTGATAATAGCGGATAACAGCAGCACAGCCCGCGATCACGGCCGCCACCCCACCTCGATCAGAATCCGCCCCGGCGCCGTGCAATAGAACAACCAGCCGCCGCGCATCGCTTTCGGCTCACCCGCCAGGTCCGCCCCGCCGTCGCGTAGCGACTGCCACAGCCGGTCCACATCGTCGCGTTCGGGCAATATGAAGCCGATATGATAGGTCTCGCGCCCGAGTGTCGCCTGATCCGCGCCGCCGAGTTTTTCGATCGGGTGGCTGATGACGATCTCCATGCCGCTTTCGTCATTGAGGATCGCGAGCCCGCCTTCGCCGCGCATGGCGACCAGGGTCAGGCCGAAATAGCGCGTCAGGAAGTCGGTCGTCGCCCGCACATCGGGCACGTAGAGGTCGAGGTGGTTCATTCGCATGACAGTCTCCATCGGGTGAAGACGGATCGACACTGCGCAAAGGTCGCATCGGCCCGCCGAGGCGAACGCACATGCGTCCCCCTCGTCGCGGGTTCTCACGCACAGGGCGTGGAGCAGAGCTTCCTAAACGGAAGGGATCGGGCTTACCTCAACCGATCCAGCCTTTTTCGACGGGCGGCGAATAGGCGATCCCGCAATGACCGGCAAGAGGCGCCGGTTGACCCATCACAAATGCCGCGTCTCGGCCGGCGGGTTCCACCAATTGTCGTGCAGGCCGTCCATATAGGTCACCGGCGCGGCGATCAGGTCCTCGACCGGCAAATCGTCCAGCGCGGCGAGATGGACCGAGACATAGGGGCCGCCCATCGCCACGATCCGGCCATGGCCGTGTGTCGCGATGCCGCAGGTCGTGCAGAAGCGGTGATGCCCCTCACCCCAGTCGCCCGACTTGGCATAGTCGCCGAGCTGCTCCTCGCCGCTGAGCAGCCGGAAATCGCCGGGCGCGAGCTGGCCGGCATTCCACATGCGCTGCTTCCAGCAATAGCTGCAGTTACACTTGCCCGTGCCCTGGGCGAGATCGATGTCCACCTCGAAGGTCACCGCCTTGCAATGGCAGCTGCCGTGATAGGTCCGCTTCATGTCCATCTCCCGTGCCTGGCGATGCACGACGGCCCGACAAGGCCGCAACGCAAGCCCGATGGCATTTTCTGCCATGCCGAGGGCGTGAACCACAACCCCGCACCGTCGCACGCCGCATTGCCGGAACCGATCATCCGACGACCGGGTTTGATCGGGAGGCGCCGACGAATCCGCCATGAAAAGCGAGGAGGCCCTCTATGGAATCACCGCAAGACCCACCCGCGATGTCGCGGGCCAAGGCGATCGCCTATGCGGTCAGTCTGCCCATCGCCTTTCTGGCCTTGCTGTTTCTACCTGCGGGCACGCTGCACTGGCCGGCCGGCTGGCTGTTCGTCGCGGTCACGGTTCTGGCGTTCGGCGTCTCCGCGCTGGTGCTGGCCCGGGTCAATCCGGTCATCTACCGCGCGCGCAGCCGGTTTCAGCCCGGCACGAAGCGCTGGGACAAGGCGCTGCTCGCCGTCATCCTGCCGGCGATGGTGGCCATCCTGCCCGTGGCGGCGCTGGATGCCGGGCGTTTCCACTGGTCGGCCGTGCCGCTGTGGCTCGTCGCCCTCGCCTATCTCGCCCTGCTCGCGGGCATCGCTGTGACCAGCTGGGCGCAGGCGGTGAACCCGTTCTTCGAGCCTGGTGTCAGGATCCAGTCCGAGCGCCATCAGCGTGTGATCGACACCGGGCCTTACGGCTATATCCGCCACCCGGGCTATGCCGCGGCGCTGCTGCTGTTCTTCGGCATGGCGCTCGCTTTGGGTTCGTTCTGGGCGCTGCTTCCGGCCGCGCTCGCCGCGGCGGTGCTGGTCCTGCGCACCGCCTGGGAAGACCGGCTGCTGCGCGCCGAGCTGACCGGTTACGACGACTATGCCCGCCGCGTGCACCAACGCCTGATTCCCGGCATCTGGTGAGCGCCGCAAGCCACTAAAGCATGACGCGCCCGCCGGCGACATCGAGCGTGATGCCGGTGATCCAGCCCGCACGCCGGCCGAGCAGGAACAGCGCCGCTTCGGTCACGTCGCCAACCTCGCCGATGCGGCGTAACGGGAAACCCGCGGCGACCTCCTCACGAACGGACGCCGGCGCCGCGGCCAGCCGCTCGGTGACGATCGCCGAGGGCGCGATCGTGTTGATCCGCACGCCGTGCGGCGCCGCCTCCGCCGCCACCTGCCGCACGAGCGACTGCACCCCGCTCTTGGCCGCCGCATAAGGAAGCGACGCGCCGGACAGCTGCCGCCCCGCCGAGGAAGACAAAGCGACCACCGCGCCGCGCGCGGCCGCCATCATCGGCGGCACGAAACTGCGCAGCGTAAGGAACAGCGAGGTCAGATTGGCGTCGAGCACCGCGCGCCAATCCTCCATGCCCTGCTGCGCCAGCGGCACGGCCCTGCCGCCGCCGCCCGCACAGGCGACCAACAGCGACACCGGTCCATGCGCCTGTTCGGCGGCGACACGCAGCGCCACCACTTCGTCTTCGATCGTCAACGCCGCCGGGATCGCCAGCGCGGTGCCGCCCGCCGCGACGATCGTCGCCACGACCCGGTCCAGCGCCGCCTCGTCGCGGCCGCTGACCACCACGCGTGCGCCGGCGGCGGCCAGCGCGATCGCCACGCCGGCGCCGATCCCGCGCGACCCGCCGGTCACCAGCGCGGACTGCCCGGCAAGCCCGTCTCCCGCCTCAGGCATAACGCGCCGCCGCCATGCAGATCACCGCCAGCGCGAGCAGGCCGGCGCCGACGCGCTGACCAAGCGCGATACGCGCGCGGGCACGTCCCTCGTCGCCGCCGCTGCGCAGTGCGCGAATGGCCGGCCCGCATGAAGCGCCCTGGACGCCGGCCGCGATCAACGCCGCGCCAGCGCCCGCCGCGAGAAGCTGCTCCATCGTGCCGAACGAACCCTCATGGAGCTGATGCCACAGATAGGCACCGGCCAAGATCGTCATGGTCGCGGCCCCCATTTGCGGGCGGAACAGCCGCTCGGCGCCCGCGCCGCCGGTGCGCGCCATGGTGAAGCTGGTGCCCGCCCAGAAGGTGCCGGCGAGGAGATGAAGGGAAATGGCGATGATCAGCACAAGCTGCATGACAAGGCTCCGACAGGATGTTATCGATTCGTGATACACCGTGTATCTTCAATATAGAGGCAGCACAATGACCTCGCGCCGCTATGTCAGTCCGGTCCGCGCCGCCGGCGCCGAGGAGAAGCGCGGCCAGGTCGTGGCCGCGGCCGCCCGCCTGCTGCGCGAAGGGGCGATGGCCGACTTCTCGATGGAGGCGGTGGCGAAGCTTGCCGGGGTGACGCGGCTGACTGTCTACCGGCAGTTCGCGTCGCGCCGTGGCCTGCTCGAGGCGGTGTTCGACGACCGCGCCGAGGCCGGTGGCCTGCACGATATTCCGCGGGCCATGGCGATGGCTGATCCCCGCGCCGGCCTCGCCAGCCTGATCGGGATCTTCTGCACCTTCTGGAGCGGGGACGAAGCCGTCGGGCGGCTCAACGAGGCGATGGCGGGCGACCCCGAGCTTGCCCAGGCGATCGCCGAGCGCAACGAACGGCGCCGGCGGACCGTCGCCGCCCTTGTCGGCCGGATCGCGCCGGACGCCGATGCGGACAGGCGCCGCGACGCCGTCGATCTGCTGTTCGGCCTGACAAGCTATGCGATGTTCGGTCAGCTCCGGCCGGGCCGCCGGCCGGACGAGACAGCCGGGCTGATCACATCCGCTTGCATGCTGGTGGTCGACGGCCTCTCCGGGCGGGAATGACGGGGAGGCACGCCCAATCGCGCCTGCCTTCCCGCCGCCTCACGCCGCCTTGGGCGGCAACATGGCGGCACCGGTTTCGAGCAATGATTTCAGGTTCGACAAGATCTTCGGCCAGCCACCCGAGACGGCGGCGATGAGCCGTGAATCTTCCTGCTCGCTGCTGTGCGTAACGGTCAGCTTGACCACCTCGCCCTCCGCTTCGAGCGCCATGGCGCAGAGCGACCAGCCCTCGGCATGGAGCTCCGGCGACCATTCGTTGCGCCAACGGATAGCGAGATGGCTCAGCGGCTCGAAGGCGGTGATCTCGCCGGAATCGGCCAGCCTGCCGTCCGGGAAGACCAGCTTCCACGCCCCGCCGACCCGCCAGTCCGCCTCGGCCCGCGCGCCGAGCCAATAGCGCGCGGTGAATTCGGCGCTGGTCAGCGCCTCCCACAGCCGCTCCGGCGTCGTCTTGATATAGGTCACATAGACGAAATTGCTCCTGCTTGCGTCAGTCATGGTCTTCTCCTTCGAGGGTGGTTTTGAGATCCGACAGCGCGCGCAACCGCGGCTGTTCGAATTTGCCGATCCAGCGCTCGGCGATCCCGTTGATCGGTACCGGATTGATGAAATGAAGCTTCTCGCGCCCCTGCCGCCGCGAGGAGACGAGATTGGCCGCTTCGAGGATCGCAAGATGCTTCGCCACGGCCTGACGGGTCATCTCCAGTCCCGCGCACAAATCACCCAGCGACTGACCGTCGCTGGCGTGCAGCCGGTCGAGCAGGCGTCGGCGGCTGCGATCGGCCAGCGCCTTGAAGATATCGTCGTCGTCCGGTTTCATAACATGCAACCAATCAGTTCCCTTTCAGCATGTATGCAACTATATGGTTGCATGTCAAGCGGGCGGCAAAGCGCGCGATGGCCTTCGTCCTTCGCTCTGGATACGCCCCGCCTGATCATCGACCTGCGCCAGAATGGCGGTGGCGACACAGCGGTTGCCCGCCCGATCATGGGCCGCTTCATCACCGCGCGGAAACCCCATGCCCGCATGCGCCGCCGCGAGGGCGATCATCTGAGCGACGGCTGGACCGAGACCGCCGATCCGCGCGGGCCGTTCACCCACACCGCGCCGGTGGTGGTACTGACCACGCGCTGGAACGCCCGCATGGCGGAAGGGTTCCCGATGGGCATGCGCGGGCTCGGCCGTGCGACGATCGTCGGCACGCCGATGATGCGCGTCGGGGCCGCGGTCTTCCCGCTGCGGCTCGATCTCACCGGCATCGAGCTGCAATATTCGGCCGAGCCGGTCTATGACGTGCACGACCAGCCACGCTGGCTGCTGCGCCCGGATATCGAGGCGGCGCCGCGCGAGGACATTCTCGCGGCGGGCGTCGCCTTCCTGCAGCGCCAGAGTTGATGATGCACACGATCAGGCCGCCATCTGCATCACATCTCGACGGTCCACTGCCACGACGCATCCCGCCATCCACCACCGGAGCAGCGTCATCGGGTCCCGCACATCCTACGCCATGGCGGCGATCCTCGTCCTGTTGATCGAGATCGTCATCGCCGCCTTCGTCCACGACGCGTTGGTCCGCCCCTATCTCGGCGACAGCCTGGCGGTGGTGCTGGTCTATCTCGCGCTCAGGGCCGCGACCCCGCTCGACATCCGCTGGTCCGCCGCCACCGCCTTTGTGGTCGCCTGCGCCATCGAGTTCGGCCAGCTGTTCCATGCCGCCGGCATGCTCGGCCTCGGCCATTATCGCGTCGCTCGCGTGGTACTCGGCACCGGCTTCGATCCCGCCGATTTCCTCGCTTATGCCGGCGGCGGCGCGGCGGTGATCGCCGTGGAGGCCGCTTTGCGACGTCGCGGGCTCTATTGAAACAAGCGCGCCAGCTTTTTTCGCAAACGTCCAAATTCGGCACCGAAGTGGTTGTTTGCCCTTGAGGAATTGGCGCCCGGCCTCTACGACACCGCTTCATTCCAGGTGGGGGCCTTACTAAATGGATCGTGGCGTAGCGCTAAGGCGCTCGGTAATTTGTTGCGCTCTTGTCGCCCTGCCCGGCTCGGCCTTCGCACAATCGGCAACACCGTCGACGGTGACCCCGCAAAGTCTGCGTCCGGAAAAATCGGACAATGGTTTTCGCGTCGACATCCCCGAAGCGGGTGCCCTGCGCCCGCCCGCCGGTAGCGAGAATCTCAAGGTCACGCTCGGCAGCGTCGTGCTCGAGGGTGGCTTTCCCGAAGTCGCCGCCGAAACCGACGCGGCGCTCGCCCAGTTGCGCGGCCAGGCCGTCACCTTGGCGCGCATCTATGAGGTCGCGTCGCAGATCGAGGCGGCGCATGCCCGTGCCGGCTTCGTCCTCGCCCGCGTCGTCATCCCGCCACAGGATCTCCAGGACGGCGGCGCGCTGCGCATCGTCGTCATCGATGGCTTCATCGAACAGGTCGACGTGACCGCCCTGCCCGGTCGCGTGCGCGCGGTCGTCGACCGGCGCCTCGCCGGCTTGCAGGGCCGCAAGCATCTGCGGCTGAACGACATCGAGATGGCGCTGCTCGTCGCCAACGAGGTGCCGGGGCTGACCTTGCGCTCGACCCTGCTGCGCGGCAGCCAGCCCGGCGGCACGAAACTGGTCATCGAGGGCCGGCACAAACTGGTCTCAGGCAGCATCGGCGGCGACAATTACCTCGCCTCGTCGCTCGGCACGTGGAGCGCCAGCGCGCAGGTCTCGCTCAATTCGGCGTTCGGCCAAGGCGAGCAGATCTATGGCTTCGTGTCGAGCGGCTATGACGTCAGCAAGCTGTTCGCGAGCGACCTGCGCGAGCGGGTGCTCGGCGGCGGTGTCGTCCTGCCGATCGGCGATGGCCGGCTGACGCTCAACCCCGAAGTCACCTTCACCCGCACCCAGCCGACGCCGGTGCCCGGCGCGCCCGCCACGGTCGGCGATCTGCGGCGACTGGCGTTCCGCGCCTCCTACACGCTGCAAAAGACCCGCAGCCGTTCGCTGCTGCTCAGCGGCAGCGTCGAGCAGATCGAGGAAAGCAACCGCGCGCCGCTGTTCGCGCTTGATCTCAGCCGTGACCGCTACATGGTCGCCCGCCTCGGCATCGCCTATGATCATTACGACGTGGATCGCGGCTCGTTCGGCATCGCCGCCCAGGTCAGCCAGGGGCTCGGCGATCTCGGCGGCCGCACGATCGCCGATATCCTCGCCACGGGCACGGGTTATTCGCGTTTCGGCGCCGACAACAATTTCACCAAGCTCACCGCGCAGGGCCATGTCGTGCTGCCGCTGGCCACGGGCTGGGACTTCGCCGCTTTGGTCAAGGGCCAGACGAGCTTCGGCAAGGCGGTGTTCCGCGCCGAGCAGTTCCAGCTCGAGGGCAGCGATGCCGTGTCGTCCTATGTCGGCGGCGCCACCGCGGTGGATGACGGCGCCGCGTTGCGCGTCGAGCTGCGCCACCGGCTGATCGCCGGCAGCGGATCGCTCGGCCTCGGCATCGCGCCCTATGTCTTCGCGGCCGGCGGCGCCGGGTCGATCGCCCAGCCGACCATCCTCGAGGCGAAGAGCCTGACGGTCGGTGCGCTGGGTGCCGGCGCACGCGTCGCGCTAGACCGGATCGGCCTCTATTTCAGCGTCGAATATGCGTACGGCGTGAGCAACTTCGCACCGCTCGACAAGCATGACCGCGTCAACGCCACGGCGACGTTGCGCTTCTGAAGCTTCCCCCGTCGCCGCGGCCGGCGACGGACATATCCAACCCTCCATATGAGTGAGGCAAGCGATGACCACCGGGACTGTAAAGCGCACCGCCACCAGCAAATGGCTGTCGACCTCGATGCTCGGCGGCGGCGCGCTGCTGTGCCTGCTCGGCGCGCCCGTCGCGGCTTATGCCGATGATCTGCCGACCGGCGGATCGGTCGCCGCCGGCGCCGCGACCATCGCCAGCAACGGCCAGACCACCACGGTCAACCAGACCACATCGCGCGCCGTGATCAACTGGGGCAGCTTCTCGGTCGGCCAGGACAAGACGGTCGACTTCATCCAGCCCGACGCGTCCAGCGCGACGCTCAACCGCGTCACCGGCAACACCACCTCGACCATCGCCGGCCTGATCCGCAGCAACGGCGCGGTCTATCTGATCAACCCCAACGGCATCGCCATCACCGCGACCGGCAGCGTGCAGACCGGCGGCGGCTTCGTCGCCTCGACGCTGAACATGGCCGATAATGATTTCATGGGCGGCAAGATCCGCTTCGCCGGCAGCGGCAGCTCGGCCGGCGTGAGCAATGCCGGCCACATCACCGCAGGCCAGGGCGCCTATGTCGCGCTGCTCGGCGGCAGCGTTGCCAATAGCGGCACGATCGCCGTACCGCTCGGCCGGGTCGGGCTCGGCTCGGGCGAGAGCATCACGCTCGACCTGAACGGCGACGGCTTCATGCAGGTCGCGGTGCCGACCAGCGCGCTGACCGGCGACCGCGCGCTGATCGATCATTCGGGCACCATCTCGGCCAGCGGCGGCCTGGTCATGCTGACCGCGGCGACCGTCAAGGACGCGGTGCGCAACGTCATCAACCTGTCGGGCGGCATCAGCGCCGACAGCGCAGTGGGCAGCGGCGGGCGGATCATCCTGTTCGGCGGCGACGGCGGCACGGTGAACGCCACGGGCACGCTCTCCGCGCGTGCGACGGGCGCAACGGGCAATGGTGGCCTGGTGGAGACCTCGGGCGCCAACGTCGACTTCACGGGCCTGAAGGTCGATACCTCGGCGGCGCATGGCCTGACCGGCACCTGGCTGATCGACCCGACCGACCTCACCGTCGATGCCGCGGCGGCGAGCACGATCTCGACTAATCTCGCGACCAGCAATGTTATGCTGCAGACCACCGCCTCGGGTGCGACCGGGCCGGGCGTGACCAG
>Ga0307510_10010643_pt1 | contig 10931 bp, 9 predicted proteins | sample 12_EM_MG_FD_207224 | JGI IMG/M metagenome (GOLD analysis project Ga0307510, IMG submission 207224) | Populus trichocarpa ectomycorrhiza microbial communities from riparian zone in the Pacific Northwest, United States - 12_EM | ecosystem: Host-associated > Plants > Roots > Unclassified | place... | reverse complement strand
GCCTTGACGGCAGCGACCTTGAGACCGCCACGCAGGCGGTTGACGACCAGGGTGGCCAGCGCCTCGCCCTCGACGTCCTCGGCGATGATGACGAGCGGCTTGCCCGACTGCACCACGGCTTCCAGCACCGGCAGCATGGCCTGCAGGCCCGACAGCTTCTTCTCGTGCAGGAGGATGTAGGCGTCCTCGAGCTCGGCGGTCATCTTCTCGGGGTTGGTGACGAAGTAGGGCGACAGATAGCCGCGGTCGAACTTCATGCCCTCGACGATATCGACCTCGGTGTCGAGCGACTTGTTCTCCTCGACGGTGATGACGCCCTCGTTGCCGACCTTCTGCATCGCCTGCGCGATCATCTTGCCGATGGCGGCATCGCCGTTGGCCGAGATGGTGCCGACCTGGGCGACCTCGGAGGAGGCGGCGACCGGCTTGGCGCGCTTTTCGATGTCCTTGACGACGGCCGTAACCGCGATGTCGATGCCGCGCTTGAGGTCCATCGGGTTCATGCCGGCGGCAACCGACTTGGCGCCTTCGCGCACGATGGCCTGGGCCAGCACGGTCGCGGTGGTGGTGCCGTCGCCGGCGAGATCGTTGGTCTTGGAGGCGACCTCACGCACCATCTGGGCGCCCATGTTCTCGAACTTGTCCTCGAGCTCGATCTCCTTGGCGACGGTGACGCCGTCCTTGGTGATGCGGGGCGCGCCGAAGCTCTTCTCGATGACGACGTTGCGGCCTTTGGGGCCGAGCGTCACCTTGACGGCGTTGGCGAGAATGTCGACGCCGCGCAGCATGCGATCGCGCGCGTCTCCGGAGAATTTGACGTCCTTGGCAGCCATGGTCTGCAATCCCTCGTGTTTCGTGATGTGTCTTGTTTGGTGATGTGGCCGGCGGAATGATGGATGCCCGGATCGCGCGATCCGGGCATGACATTCAGCGGCCGTTCAGGCGGATGGCCTTAGGCCAGAACGCCCATGATGTCCGACTCTTTCATGATCAGGAGATCTTCGTTGTCGATCTTGACCTCGGTGCCCGACCATTTGCCGAACAGCACGACGTCGCCGACCTTGAGGTCGATCGGGATCAGCTTGCCGGCCTCGTCACGGCCGCCGGGGCCGACGGCGACAACCTCGCCCTGGGACGGCTTTTCCTTGGCTGTGTCCGGAATGATGATGCCGCCCCTGGACTTTTCCTCGGCGTCGATACGTTTGACCACGACACGGTCATGCAGCGGACGAAATTTGGATTTAGCCATGACGTTTCCCTTTGGAGGCTCGCTTCGGAAGCAGTGGAAGTAGGTGGGGCGGCGCTTCCGTCCCTCCTCGTCCCGAGGATCGAACGGCGCGCTTAGCAATCGGGCTTTCCGAGTGCTAATAGTGCGCCCGGAAATATGGCTTGGCCGCGATCCTGTCAAGCAAAGGTGGTTAAGCGATTGGTGAGGCGGATATAGGATGGTGGCATTGGAAACTCGTTCGGGGCCCCGGCGTATACTAGGACGTCATTGCTCCGGCAGCGGTTTTGCGCTTGGCTGCGGGAGGGGTGCGGCCGTGTTTTGGTTCGGGGGAATGCCATGATCAGTTCAGCTCACGCACGCACGGTTGCCAATCTGGCGGCTGCCTCTTGCCTGGCGCTGCTGCTGGGCGCCTGTAGCGGCGGCTTCAGCCTGCCGTCCCTCACGTCGTCCTCGCCGCCGCCCGCGACCGATGCCGGCCCAGGTCCGGAAATGCCGGCGTCGATCCGCGCCGACGAGATCGTCGGCCGCTGGGGTCTCGCCTCGTTCCAGAACCCGGCCGACCGGCCGCGCACCGAGAAGATGGCGCGCGAGCAGTGCAAGAATCCCTACGTGATCGGCGCCGGCTCCGCCGGCGGCGTGGTCATGCATCTGGCCGACCAGGCGACGCCGCAGGAGCTGCGGCTGAAGGGCTCGCCCGGCGGCAAGAACTATATCGGGCCGGCCGGTCCCACGCCCGGCGAGCAGGACCGCGAGATCGTCTCTTTCGACGGCCGCGTCATGATCACCCGCTTCATCGACAAGGACGCGGCCACCCGCTACGGCAACATGGTCTACGTCCGCTGCGCGCCGAGGGCGTAGTCTCTCTCCTTCGTCATGCCCCGCGAAGGCGGGGCATCCAGTACGCCGCGGCCCCTCGATTCAATCGCTATCGACTCGGAATACTGGATCGCCCGGTCAAGGCCGGGCGATGACAGCAGAGGAGATGCTCTCACAAACAAAAAACGCCGGCTTTCGCCGGCGTCTTGTTTTTCCGTATTGTCGCGTCCGATCAGTCGAACAGCGCGTCGATGTCGTCCTGCGAGGCGTGGCCGACGTCGCCGTTGAGCTTCGGGCCGTTGAGGAGCTTCTCGTCCTCGCCGCGGGTGTCGACCTGCGCCGGCACGTGGGCCTTGATCGCGTCGACGCCGCCCCAGATGTCCATCATCGCATTGATGTGCTGCTCGATGAACTTCATCGTGGTCATGACCTTGCTGATGCGCTGGCCGGTCAGGTCCTGGAAGTTGCAGGCTTCGAAGATCGAGATGACGCGTTCCTGGATGTCGTCGGCGAGCCGCTTCTGCTGGTCGACCGAGTCGACCTTGGCGAGCGCCGATGCGGACTGGTCGATCGACTCGGCGGCTTCGAGGATCTGCTGGGTCGCCTGTTCGGTGCCGCCGACGACCGCGCCGAGCTCGCCATTGACCTTGGCCATCTCCGCGCCGTCAAAGCTCTTGCCATGGAGCACCGCGATCTCGCGCTTGGTGCGGTCGATGGCGTCATGGATGAGGTCGAGCTCGATCTTCAGCTTTTCGCACTGCTCGATCTGTGCCCGATAGGTCTCGAGCATGGTGCGGGCTTCGGAAAGCTCGTGGGCCGTGGAAGCGTCGATCGCTGCCATCGCTGCGCTGCCGGACAAGGGCGCGGGCGTAATGCCTTTCGCCATCTGTGCACGGATCGCACGCAGCTCTGCCATGATCTCGCTATGCATCGGCGCAGCCTCCTCAATCATTTCGGGGCTGGGCATCTCGCCGACAATAGCCTCTTCGACACGAAAACGTTTGCGGTGAATCGCCATCAGGAACTCCCCCCACCTCACTCACGCGTCTTTGTAGGCAGAAGCAATTTAACACGAGGTTCACAGCCGGAACTGTTGCGCGGCCGCGCGCGACGGCGCGAAAAGAAGCGATTAACCATGGGCATGCGGCGTTCATCGAAAATAAACGCTGATTGCCAAATTGGGCCCTCGCTCGCGACGTGGTGAATCGAAACGGCTGATACGTTTACCAAACAAAACGGCTTTTGCTTTTTATTGACCACGTCGGGGACGCCGATCAGCCATCGGCTCTGCACGACGCATGTGATCTAGACGAAACAGTACAGAGTACGTCGATGTTCAAGAAAATGTCTGTCGCGCTGCTTGGCAGCGCTTGCACCTTCATTGCCGGCGCCAACAGCGCCAGCGCTTTCGACAATACGGTGCCGAACGATCCGCCCGCGGTACTCTACCAGCCGCGGGTGCCGCCGGCGCCGGTGCGCGTCGCCTCCAATGCACAAATGGGCGGCGGCTTCATCGAGTTCCTGTTCGGCGACGGCCCCGGCCGCGGTCCGGCCTATGCGCCGGAGCAGCCGGTCTATCAGCAGCAGCCCGGCTATTACGACCCGCGCCGCCTGCCGCCGATGGGCGAGCCGCAGATGCAGGGTGCGGGTCTCCAGCAGGAGGCGGTCGATCCGCGGCAGCGTCAATTCGATCCGAGATTCGAGAAACAATCTGTTGACTATAGCGGCAAGGAAAGTGCCGGCACGGTCGTGGTCGATACGCCGAACAAGTTCCTCTATCTCGTCGAGGGCAATGGCCGCGCGATGCGCTACGGCATCGGCGTCGGCCGTCCCGGCTTCACCTGGTCCGGCGTCAAGTCGATCACGGCCAAGCGCGAATGGCCGGATTGGACGCCGCCCGCGGAAATGATCGCGCGCCGCCCCGACCTGCCCCGGCACATGGAAGGTGGTCCGGAAAATCCGCTCGGCGCCCGCGCGATGTATCTCGGCTCGACGCTCTACCGCATCCACGGCTCCAACGAGCCCTGGACCATCGGTACCAATGTCTCCTCCGGCTGCATCCGTATGCGCAACGAGGACGTCATCGACCTCTACGGCCGCGTCAATGTCGGCACCAGGGTCGTGGTGATGTAAGACGGGTCGGCAGGCAAGCGCCTTATTCGCAATAGGTCTTGCCGCCGAACGAGAAGCACTTGCCGCCGCCGCGAGGCGCCGGCGCGCTGCGTGGTGCGGCGGGCTCCTGCCGCGTCACGGTCTTGGGCTTGGGTGCCGGCTCCGGCCGCTTCTCGCAGGCGCCGCCGGCGTTGAGGACGTAGCCGCTCGAGCAACCGATCTGGACGCAGCGATCGCCCTCGGCGCGCTGCCCCTTGGCGCAGACCAGCGGGCAGACGCGGTCGGTCTTGCCGCGCACCGAGTCCAGCGCGTCGAGGCTTGCCAGTTTTACGTCGAAATGGGTGTCGGCGTTCTTGTTGAACAGCTCCAGCGCCTTGCGCGAGCCGTCATCCCACTTGCCGTCATTGCCGCCGGGATCGCAGCCCACGCGCTTCAGATGTGCCTGGAGCAGGCGCGCGATATCGGAGGGATCCATCTTCGGTGCGGCCGGCGGCGGCTCCGGCGCGGGCGTCCGGTTGGGCGTCAGCGCCGCCAGTCTGTCCGCCTGCGCCTTGTCTGCCTGAGCCTTGTCCGCTTGCGCCTTGGCGTCACGCCTCGCCTGCTCGACCTGAACCTGCGCATCGGCGGCGGCCTGGCGCCGGGCCGCCTCGACCCGGACCTGGGCCGTATCGGCCTGTTGCCGGGCCTGTTCGGCCTGGCGCCTCGCCTCGTCCAGCTCCTTCTTGGCCTGTTCGGCGATCTGCGCCCGGGCCTCGTCGAGATCGCGCTTGGCCTGTTCGGAGAGCTTTTGCTTGGCCTCCGCGGTCTGGCGCGCGCTCTGCTCTTCCAGCTGCCGGCGGAAGTCGGCGGCTTTCTGCGCCGCCAGTTCCTCGGCCTGCCGCCGGGCGTCGTCGGCTTTGGCGCGGCTCTGCTGGGCGGCCTCCAGCTTGCCGTTCTGTCCGCGGGCGAGGTTGGCGAAGAAGCCGGCCGGGTGCTTGGCCAGGAAGGAATCCCAGGCCTCTCGGGTGCCGACCTGCGCCGCCAGCTCGTAATCGACGCGGGCTTCGGCCTCGGGATCTGCAACGCGCGGCACCAGCGCCACCGTATCGCCGCCGAGCGATCCGTAGACGAACGGCTCCTGGCGGTTGCCGGTGGCCTTCAGCACCTCGTCGCGGACGCGGCCGAACGCGATCCGCAGATCCAGTCCGGGCTCGGCGATGTTCCGAACAAGCGCCGTGGCGAACGGGCTGTTCTGCCCGTCGCCGTCGCTCGCCACCGCGCCGGCCCTGGCCGCGAACGCGATCAGCGTGTCGGACATCGAAGGCTCGACCTTGGCAAGGCCGCGCCCGATCGCGCGGCTGGCGACGGTGCGCTTCATGCTGGTGGCGAAGGGATTGTCACGGCAGGCGTCGAGGATGACGAGCTTGAGCCGCTTGGCGCCGTCGAGCGCGCGCATCACGCGATCGAGCGAGATGGTCTCGTCCTCGATGTCGAAATCGCTGGCGAGCCTGGCGTCGGCCGGCACCAAATAGTTGACGCCGTCGACCTCCATGCCATGGCCGGCATAATAGACCACCGCGACGTCGGCATCCTGGGACGTTGTGGAGAATTCGCGGATGGCGCGGCGCAGCTCCGAGATGCCGAGATCGCGCCGGCTGTCCACGGCATCGAAGCCGGCCTTCTTGAACAGGGCCGTCATCGCGTCGGCGTCGCGCGCGGGATTGGTGAGCTGCGGAACCTGCTTGTAGGCAGAGACGCCGATGACAAGCGCGACGCGCTTGGCGGCCCAGGCCATGTCGGCGGAGATCGAAAAGATCAGCGCGAGCAGAAACAAAAGAACGGATCGCACGGAGAGCCTCCGCGGGTGCAATAAGGGTCCCTGTCAATGGGACGATCATAGCAATGACGCCCTGCGTCTCCAAGATCGGCCTTTCCGCCGGGGGCGATTTATGTGACGGGGCGCACGCAGGGACATCGACGGCATTGCCGAAACGGAAACGGCCGCCCGTGAGGCGGCCGTTCGCTTGGGGGATAAGAGGGGCCGGCTGCGATTCAGGCGTAATCGCTGCCGCCGTCGTCATTGCCGAAATCGCTGTCGTCGGCAACGTCCACGTTGCCGTTGTCGCGATCGTTGTCGTAGTTCTGGTCGTTGTTGTTGTCCCGGTCGTTCGACGCCTGGTCGGAGAAGCCCTGGCGGGAATCCCGGTTCGAGCCGATGTCGTTGAGGCCGGCATCACGCGCAAGCGAGCCGCCGGACTGATCGCTGCCACTCCAGGGGCTGCGATCGCCCAGTGCATTGGTGTCGCCAAAGGCCTGCTGGTGCGATCCGCCCATCATGCCGCGGATGCTTGAGAGCAGTAGCGAGCCGCCGACGACGCCGGCCGCGGCCGCCGCCGCCGTGCCGAGGAACGAGCCGCCGCCACCGCCGACCGGCGGGGCGCCATAACCCGGAGCCTGGCCCGGGCCTTGACCGTAAGCCTGTCCATAAGGGGGCGGCGCGCCGTAACCGGGCTGCGGTTGCTGCATCGCCTGGCCGCTGTTCCAGACCGGCCGCGCGTCACGCGGCGGCACGTTTGGAACCGAGCCGCGCGAGGGGTTCCCACCGAACAGCGTGTCGCGCATGGTATCGAGGAAGCCGCCGGACTGCGCGGGCTCGGGCGGCTGCGCCGCTTCCAGCTCCTGGATGCGGTTATGAGCACGCTTGAGGGCTTCGTCCTGCAACAGCGTGGTCTGCACCAGCGCATAGACCGCGCCGGGCGCCTTGCGCAGGCCGTCGGAGATCGCGGCGATCGCATCGGGATCGCGCGGTGCATTTTCCAGTTTCGAAAGCCGGTCGAAAAGCTCGTCGACGAGCTGGCGTTCCTGCGGATTCATGATCAATCTCCTTCGCGCAAAACCAAGCGCGCAGGAGATGTGGGGTTCCATTGTGGCCTCAACAGTACCGGCCGGATTAAATTTCCGTATGCGACAAGCTGCCTCGCGGCCCGGCTTTTGCCGGTTTCATCCCAATGTCACGTTGCTGTCCGCCAGCAGACCCGCGAACGCGTCTCCGGCAAGATAAGCATGCTCGCGCTCGCGGACGTCGGTCATCGGGTCGAGGCCGGCGAGGATGTCGTCGACGAAGCCGGGATGGCACATCACGAGGCCGCCGTCGGGAAGGCCTTCCAGGAATTGCCGCATCAGTTCGCCGAAATCGGCCGCCCGCGTGAAATCATAGGCGCCGGCAAAACCGGGATTGAAGCTGAGGCCGGCGCCGCCGGCGCGGCGGCGGAATTGCGCGCTGAGGATATCGAGCACCATGGCTTTCGGTGAGGCCAGCCGCTGCATAAGCGGCAGGTCGCGGCCGCCCTGGCGCACCCAGGCTTTTGGCGCGAGCTCACTGACCGCGTCGACAAAGCCGTCGCGCACCTGCGGAAACAGCTGCACATGCTGATGACCGTCGACGAAATCGGGCGCGCGCCCGAACGCTTTCACGAAGGCCGTCAGTTGCGCCTTCACCTCGTTGCGAAAGAATTCGCGGTCGAGCCGGCGCATCAATCCGGCCCGCAGCAATTTTGGAAACGGCATGAACATGTCGCCGTCGAGCGGACGGAAATGCATGGTGAGCGGCCGGAACGGTGCCGACAGCGTCGCATGCAATCCGATCGCGCAGCGCGGGCTGGGCTTCGCCGAGGTCTGAAGTGCCTCGACCTCGCTGTGCTCGATCGCGGGTCCGACCATCATCACCGAAGTGGCGTTGAGGCGGCCGCGTTCGATCAGGTCGCGGATGGCGCGATTGACGCCCGGGCTGATGCCGTAATCGTCGGCGCAGAGCCAGATCCGCCGCGGGCTCGCGGCCGCGCTCATTCGGCCGCCGTCCTCTTTGAGGCGTCGTCGGCTTCGAAATGCTTTTCGCTATGCTCGGCGACGAAGTAGATCGGGCGTGCCTTCAGCTCGGACAGGATCTTGCCGATATATTCGCCGACGATGCCGATCATGATGAGCTGCACGCCGCCGATCGTCATCAGGCCGATCACGAGCGAGGGATAGCCGGGCACCTGCTTGCCGGTGGTCCAGACCTCCCACAGGATCGAGAGGCCGAACAGGAAGGCGCCGCCCGCGAGGACGACGCCGAGCAGGCTGGCAAAGCGCAGCGGCGCCACCGAGAACGAGGTCACGCCTTCGATCGACAGACCCAGCAGACGCGCGGCGCTGAAGGTTGTCACGCCATGGGTGCGCGGCGCGGGCTCGTAGTCGACGCGGATCTGGCGGAAGCCGATCCAGCTCGCCAGACCCTTGAAGAAGCGGTTGCGCTCCGGCAACTGTCGGAGTGCGGCCACCGCGCGCGGCGACAGCAGGCGGAAGTCGCCGGCATCCTCCGGGATCTTCTGGCGGGCGCCCCAATTGATCAGCGCATAGAAGCCGTGCACTGCGACGCGGCGCAGGAACGGCTCGTTGTCGCGATGCGCCTTGGCGGTATAGACGACGTCATAGCCGTCCTCGATCCAGTGCCGCACCAACTGCTCGACGAGGGCCGGCGGATGCTGGCCGTCGCCGTCCATGAACATCACGGCGCCGAGGCGGGCATGGTCGAGGCCGGCCATCAGCGCGGCCTCCTTGCCGAAATTGCGCGACAGCGAGACCACCTGGACGTCGACCGCGTCGGCCGGCAGCGAACGGGCGATCGACAGCGTCGCATCCGCACTGCCGTCGTCGACATAGACGACCTCGCAGGCGAGCCGATAGCGCTGCCGCAAGGTCTTTGCGATATCGCAGATGCGCTGGTGCAGGGCGGAAAGGCCCGCCGCCTCGTTGTAGACGGGGACGACAATCGACAGTCCCTTCGCGGCGGCGCTGGCCGCGGTGGTCGTCATGACGGAAACGTCAGAGCCCGGCGTCATCGATCAAGGTTCCAGAGGGCGTTCGAGGTCATCTCAACAGCATATGGTAGCTGCCGTTTGCTGTCGCTACGCTGAACGGACCTGAGGCTCACTGCCGCAGGAACGCCTCGAGCCTGGCGAACAGCGGGTTCTCCCGGTCGAACACGTAGTCCAGCGACACCACCGAGACGGTCTCGGCGCCATGCTCGCGCAGGAAGCTCGCCAGCGCATAGAGCTGCCCTGGAGGGCAGTGCAGCGTCAGCATGCCCGACGAGGTCGGTCCGCCGAACGGGGCCTCGACACCGAACCGGCTGTGGGCTTCGCCGAGCAGGGCGGCATCGCACTGCTTGAAGCGGGTGCGGACCTCGCGGTATTTGTTGGCCCGCGCCCGTGCCGCGATGTGGTCGAGGATCACGCGCGCCGTCTCGCGCGCCTCCGGCGACCAGTCGGCATCTTTCGAGGCGACCAGATTGGCCTGGCTGCGCAGGATCACGCCGTCATCGAGCACCCGCAATCCATTGGCGGCGAGCGTCGCGCCCGTGGTGGTGATGTCCACGATCAGCTCGGCGCTGCCGGCCGCCGGCGCGCCTTCGGTCGCGCCGGTGCTTTCGACGATGCGGTAATCGGTGATGCCGTGGGTCTGGAAGAAGGCGCGGGTCAGGTTGATGAACTTAGTCGCGACCCGCATCCGCGTGTGATGCTGCTCGCGGAAGCCGGTGGTGACGTCGTCGAGGTCGGCCATGGTGCGGACGTCGATCCAGGCCTGCGGCACTGCGACGACGACGTCGGCATAGCCGAAGCCGAGCCCGTCGATCAGGGACACGCGCTTGTCCGCGTCCGCGATGTTCTCGCGCACCAGATCCTCGCCGGTGACGCCGAGATGCGCCAAGCCGCGGGACAGCTGCGAGGCGATCTCGCTCGCCGAGAGATAGGCGACCTCGACATTGTCGAGGCCCGCGAGCGTGCCGCGATAGTCGCGGGCGCCGCCGGCTTTCGACAGCTTGAGCCCGGCGCGGGCGAAGAAGGCTTCGGTGTTTTCCTGCAGGCGTCCCTTGGAGGGAACAGCCAGAACGAATGGCGCGCTCATGACCTAAGCTCCCACCTTGCGGCCGATCCGGGTCAGCGCGTCCACCCAGACCGAGAAGCCGACCGCGGGGATCGGCTCGACTGAACCGAGCTGGGTCATCAGCCCGTCATAGCGGCCGCCGGCGACCAGCGGCTCGGCGCCGTTGCCGCGGTGATGCAGCTCGAATTCGAAGCCGGTGTAATAGTCGAGGCCGCGCCCGAACGCGGTCGAGAAGCGCGTCTGCTTCACGTCGATGCCGCGCACCGCCATGAAGCCGACCCGGCTCTCGAACTGGTCGATCGCAGCAGAGAGATCGAGCCTGGCATCAGCGGTGAGCGCGCGCAGCTCGGCGACGGCATCGTCGGGATTGCCCGAGATGCCCAGAAAGCGCTTGAGCACGGTGATCGCCTCGCGCGGCAGTGCGCCACCCTTCAGCGTCGACTGCTCGAGGAAGCGGTCGGCGATCTCGGCGGTGGTGCGGCCGCCGACATTGGTAGTGCCGGCGATCGACATCAGATCGGTGACGAAGGCGAGCGCGGCCTTGCGGTCGGAGCCGGCGAGCGCGGCCAGCACGCCCTCATATTCGCTGCGGGTCGCCGTGGTCGCGGCCGCCAGCCGTTCCAGATCCTGCTCGAGGCTGATCTTGCGGTTGAAATCCTTGACCAGACGGCGGCGCCAGACCGGATAGAGATTGAGCGCGTCAAGCAGCGCATTGAACAGTGCGACGTCACCGGTACGGATCTCGACATCGCGGACGCCGAAGGCGCTGGTCGCCTCCAGCGCCAGCGCCAGCATCTCGGCATCGGCCGCGGGGCGGTCCTGGCGGCCGAACGATTCGATGCCGGCCTGCAAAAACTCACTCGCCTGGCCG
>Ga0307510_10010642_pt1 | contig 10931 bp, 18 predicted proteins | sample 12_EM_MG_FD_207224 | JGI IMG/M metagenome (GOLD analysis project Ga0307510, IMG submission 207224) | Populus trichocarpa ectomycorrhiza microbial communities from riparian zone in the Pacific Northwest, United States - 12_EM | ecosystem: Host-associated > Plants > Roots > Unclassified | place... | reverse complement strand
CACTAGGTGGTAACGGTGGCAGGTCTGGTAGGGATGGTGGGTTCGGTGGTAGTGGTCTCTTGGACGTGGGTATGGTGACGAGGAGGGGATCCGACGAGGATGAGAAAAATTGGGGTGGATCATAACAGTTAAGGCCTATTGAACCTTAAGGCGCAATGTGCGCAAAGGTGAAATGTGCAGCAGTGACAAAGTTACAAGGGTTGTAATTCCCTTAGTAACCTAAAGTGCTTTGGAAGGTGATAAAAGTGAAAAGGTCACTAAGACCAATGTCTGGGTGATGATAAAGAGGAATGGGAAGTATCTTCAAGGATTTGAAGATAATTCCAAAGAAATAAAAGAGGGAAATGGTTTGTCAAGCAACAAGGACTTTGAACGCAATAGATTGCAAACTAAGTCAGGCTTAAGGCCCAACTCTAGGATATAAGTCCAGCTTATATACAACAGGGCAGCTACCTGACTAAGCATACAAATGAAGAGAACTATGGGGTCACAGACAATAGGCATCACAGAACAATAGGGTCATGAACAATGGTGGTCATAGACTACCATAAAGGGAGAACAATAGGAAACATACAAAAGGAGGAAACAATGAGGTTCCCAGCAAGAGGGTTCTGATATACAGGTAAGCGGTCATGTGAGTTGAGGTCAGGTGATCCTATAAGTACATAACAGACAAGAAAAGAAAGAAAAATGTGGGCCAAGTGTCCAGGAGCATAACATGATATGCCAGAAGGCTGGACTTTGTTAAGCATATCCACCCTTGGCTGAGGATAGTGTGGTAAGGTTAGCTCAACACCACATGTCTTTAGACCAAATGTATTTGAATGTGATATACCATAGGCAATGTAGAACATATGGAGGGCTTGGGATTGACACAGGGGGTTTGTTCAGGATGAGAATCTTCGTACCTACTGGTCTCTTGGTCTCTGACATAGTCATAGGTGTCATCATCCTGCACCTACACAATACTCTCATTGCCATCCTCATCAATCTTGACATTGCTGTTGTCTTTGTCCATGGCCTTGTCATTGCTGGCATCCACTTCAGGCATGATCTGGGAGATTATGTGGTAATACCTGAATTCCTGCACTTCTTCTGCCTCCTTTATTGCCATCTCATAGGCCTAATCAGCCTCTGTGCCCATTTGTCTCACTCAGCATGGCAGCAATCTGCAGTATCGGCAGCTGCCAATATGGCCTCTACTGTTACAATCCTGAGCCCTATTTTTCATTTTCCGCCTTTCCTGCCTACTTATTCTGTGCTCTTGGTCACTCGTTTCCCACTTGTTCCCTTACATGCTGCTCAGACTGCCACCCAATCACCTGACAAGTCACCTGATAAGTCACTTGACCATTCCACAGTCAATTATCACATGCCACTGCTCTGCAGTCCACAGCATCATCATCTGACCCATTATGGACTGCCAACTCATGATGCACTATTCTTAGACCACCAGCTCATGATGGAGCTATACTTAGAATTGCCAGCTCATTGCCAGCTCATGATGAACCTTACTATATATGACCATATTATTCTGTGACCCCTGTGACCTGTTACATTCTACTTGTATATAAGCGCTTGTACTTTTGGTAGTTAGGCCCTAAGCTTAACTTGGTTTTCAATCCAAGACTTGTAGCTTCCACCCAGGACTCTCAGAGTCAAACAGCCCGAACTCTTAGTCGCTTCAAACCCCCCTTTGAAGCTCTTCCCTCTCATCTTCTATCAGAACACTCAGAAGTTGCCCTTATTATCAGGGACTTACTTGTTATACTGTGTAGCCAACTGGTACTGTGCTACTCATGTGATCATTGCCTCAGGAGGAGACCCCACTGAGCAATCCCAGTCGTTGCCAAACCAAACCACGCACATTGTGTCTTTAAGGCCCTTGGACCTTAACACAAGTTAGGCTTTCCTACAAGTTCTTGAAACACAGAACTGTTACCATCGTGGCAACCACCCAGTCATATGGAACACTCAGTAACAACTTTATCCAAGTCTTCAGGAGACAACAGGATGATCTCCCAACACATGTCAAGGTCGATGTATATTTCGATGATCAAGGACCAGGACACCCCAACACCAGGTACTACCTTGATACTCTAGAAAAGCGACCTATCGAATTTATCCAAGCAAATGACACCTACCACTGGGTCAAACTCATCTGGAGACAAGACAAGTGGCAAACCAACCAAAGAGGCATATACAACAGTCCAAAAGTCAGCTGGTGGATCATATCAGACCCTCAGCACCCTAACCACATCTTTTACAAACAAGAGGCCAGCGTCCCTCTCACTATCGCAGCAGTTACCACAGCACTTCAGCAGCTTCCTACCCACCCCAACACCCCAGATTATCCAATTGCAATGGAAGGACAACAGGAGGAAATTAATGTCGCTACTGGCCAAGCCTAGCAAGAAGTGCAGAGGATTAACATCATCAGTAATCCCTCTAACAGCACTCTCAAAGAAAACCCTCCATCTATGTTCGATGGAGACAGAAACAAAACCACCAAGTTCATACTCAACTGGGAACTATGGCATGCAGTGAACCGAAACAATGACACTATGAAGAAACCCTTCTCCAGGGTTGTCACCATGCTCAGTTACATGGATGGCACCTACGTAGATGCCTGGAAAGGAGAACAACTTATGAAACTCAAAGAAGAAATGGACAATGGAGCCCTAGAGATGGATGAAAACCTCTGGGACAACTTCTTGGAAATTTTCAGGAATGCCTTCATCAATCAAAACTGACAATCTGAAGCTTACCAGGAGCTATGCAAACTCAAACAAGGAGACAGTCTTGATGACTTTTTCACCAAGTTCAAGCAACTTGCAAATGAAGCAGATGTTCCCCTAGATGACAAAGGAACTATCGAAACTCTCAAGCACGCTATGACTCAAGGACTCACTAGCACTATCATTAATTCCCCCACCTTCAACCCTACCACTAAGAATCCTTGGACCTTCAAAGAGTGGGAAGAACAAGCCCACAAATCCCATCTCAAATGGAAGGCGGCAGCCAAGTTCACCCAAAGACATCAGGGACTCTTCCAAGCATTCAAACTTGCCCCTAGGCAGAATAACAACTCAAGAAGAGGCGGTTATGGAAGAAACAACAACTATGGACAACACACCACCTCTCAAGGAGGATATCATATGGACATCAACACTACTGTCACCACAGATATTAACACCACCGCTGGCAGAGGACAACAGCACTCTGAAGCCAAGAAAATGGAACTTATGAGAAGCAACTCTTGCTTCTACTGCAAAATCAAGGGACACCAAGCCAAGGATTGTCACAAGAAACAAGCAGACTGTGGAAACTTTAGCGGTCACCCCAACAAAGAACCCACCAGAACTCGCACCACACTCACCACCCCAGATTTCCAGGACCTAGACAGCGTCACTGGATTCTTGAAGGAAAACATGGACTCCTTCAATGAAGATACTAAGCTGGATTTCATTGGAAAGCTTATGCCAAAGGATTTTCCTGAAGCCCAAAACTAGCTGCCTTAGTTAGGGCCTTCTGACTTGATAGTGTGATTGTAAATACATCAAATTCAATACAACTCAAAGTTCCCATTTCACACTATCGAGGGATTGCAGAAGAACAAATCCTACTTGACACTGGAGCAATAGAAAACTTTATCAACCAAACTACTGTCGACAAACTTTGCTTAGGAACCAAGAGACTCCCTTACTCACGGGCAGTATACAATGTCGATAGAACTATGAACCAAGCTGGAACCATTACTAGAGCCTGCAACCTACTTGTCACTCAGGGAAACAAGAGAGAATGTGTACGATTCTTCGTCACCAACCTAGGTCACGACAGAATGCTCTTTGGCTACCCATGGTTCAAGAAATTCAAACCAGATATTGATTGGGAGAAAAACGAACTCAAAGGACCAAAAGTCAAAATCGAAACCCTACTCCATGGCACCCTTCAACATGCAAAGACATGGCTCAAACAGAAGAGCCAAGACAATGAAGACCTCATCCTCAAGGCATAAGAGTGTGCTCTATGGTTGGGAGTCACCCCTTCAGAAATGAGGGGAGGCCCAGTAGAAGTCAACCACACTCACACAGCAGTTGAAATGGCCCATAAGTACGCATTGGAACATGGGAAGGAGGAAGTCACCCTTCTGGAAGAATTCAAACGTCACACAGCATTATTTTCGGATGAAGAAGCAAACAAATTCCCACCAGCTCATGGAGACGGAGACCACAAAATCATACTTATAGACACCACCCCTACCCACTTCAACTGCAAAGTCTACCTGCTCTCAAGAGATGAGCAGGAAGCAGAGAACAAATTCATTGACGAAAATCTGGAAAAAGGCTACATTGCACCATCAGACTCCCCCTATGGCTTCTCTACCTTCATGGTCCCTAAAAAAGACTCAAAGGAAAAAAGATACATCATCAACTATTGCCCCCTCAATGCAGTCACCCAGAAGGACGTTACCCCACTCCCCAACCTCAAACAGTGTATCGAAAACTTGCAAGGAATGGAACTATTCAGCAAGTTTGACATCCGCTGGGGCTACAACAACATCTGCATACAGGAAGGCGATCAATGGAAAGCCACATTCAAAACACATCAGGGACTATTCAAACCCAAAGTTATGTTCTTTGGGATGAGTAACTCACCAGCCAGCTTCCAACAGTTCATGAACAGTATTCTCAAAGAACTTTACGAACACTTCAAGAAGAAAGGCATACACGAAATACGGCGCATCCTCCAGAACTACATGGACAATTGTGGTATAGGCACCCTTCTCAAAGTCTTCAAACTTCATGTCAAAATCATCCACTTCCTGTTCAACCTACTTGCACGTCATGGCCTACACCTCAAACTGTCAAAATCTGTCTTCATGCAGCCACAAATGGACTTCTTAGGCATCCGGATTTCCAAGGAAGGAGCAACTGTTGACCCAGCCAAAGTAGCCAGACTCAGGGATTACCCACGTAAACTCAAAGACAAACGACAAGTTCACGGATTTCTAGGAGTTGCTGGCTATCACTGCATGTTCTGCCCCAACTTCTCCATCATTACCACACCTCTTACAGCACTCACTGGAAAGGATGTACCCTTTGAATGGGGGCCCAAGCAAATCGAGGCCCAAGACAAACTTATCACCCTAATCACCAGTATACCTATCCTAGCCAGACCAGACCCAGACAAACAATTCGAGCTTGAAACTGATGCTTCACAAGTCGGTATAGGAGCAATACTCTACCAATGGGACCCCCCTATCACTAAACCAGATGGCACTCAGAAACCAGGACCACAACAACCAGTGGGATTCCATTCCCAGAAATTTACCCAAACTGAGCAAAATTACCCTATCTATGACCATGAATTCCTTGGAGTCATGAGAGGACTTTGCTGCTGGTTCCACTTGCTCAAAGGAACAACCATCCCTATCCTGGTATATACTGATCACACAAACCTTAGGTACTACAGAGAGCCCCGCAAAATTGGGCCACACGTTGCTGGTTACTTACCAGAATGTGAGCAATATAACATCCTACTGGAGTACAAACCTGGGGCTACCAATCGAGCAGATGCACTATCTAGGTGACCTGACTATGAAGGACCAAACGAAATCAATGAAGACGTCACTGTATGGCCAGACCAATATTTCTGTGACCAACACACTTCAATCCACGTATTTGACATGGACAGCATAGAAGACAATTTGGACTCAAGAGTCAAATTAGTGCAATATCAAGAACAAAGTAAACTCAAGCAATGGGCACCAGTTCACAACTTATCCCTGCTGGATGGCACTCACTGGTACCACGGAACGGCACTTGTTGTCATGGCAGACAATGACCTTAGGAGGGGAGTAACATCCCTTTTTTACAACCATGAAACCACTGGACATGCTGGAATTACCAAAACCCTCCAACTTATCTCACCCTACTACTGGTGGCCTGGAATGAAAATCTTCGTAACTGAGTACATCAAAGGCTGTGCTACCTGCCAAATGACTAAAGTCAACACTCATCCCACTCATCCCCCTATGTTCCCAATCACCCCAGCTGAAAACGCTCAACCTTTCGAGACCATCGCCATGGACTTTATCACCAAGTTACCCCTATCAGGAGGATACGACACCATCCTCACAATTACAGATACAGACTGCTCAAAAGCATCCATATTCATCCCTTGTAATAAAGCAATTGACTCAGAAGGAGTCACTCTACTCTACCTAAACAATGTCATCCCACACTACAGCATACCTCACAAGATAATCTCGGACTGTGATGTCCGCTTCGTATCCAAATTCTTGACAGAACTATACCATATCCTGAACATCCACCAGAATATCAGCACAGCCTATCACCCTCAGACAGATGGAGCCAGTGAATGAACTAACCAAACCCTCGAACAGTACCTCCATGTATTCTGCGGCACTCAGCAGAACAACTGGCATGCTTGGTTACCTCTCGCTCAGTATACTAAGAACTCCTGGCCCTCCACTACAACAAAGAAAACACCATTCAACCTACTCATCGGTTACACCCCACAAGTACATCAACCAACCAGAAAGACAGACATTCCATCCCTCGAACAACGACTCTCATCTATCGATGAAGCCAGGAAAGCTGCCCAAGAGGCACAATGTAAAGTGCAAGAATCCTGGATCAAAGAACATCCACGCCATTCACCATTCCCTGTCAAATCTAAGGTCTGGTTAGAAGGAACAAGTCTATACCTACCAAGTAGCATCACACCCAAGTTATCACCAAGGAGATACGGACCTTTTGAGGTAGTCTCCCAAGTATCCAAAGTCGCATACAAAATCAAGTTACCCCCTACCTAGAAGATCCATGACATCTTCCACACATCCCTGCTTACACCATACAAAGAAACCGATCAACACAGCCCTAACTTCCTAGAACTGCCACCTGACATTCTAGAAGGCAAACCAGAATGGGAAGTCAAGCAGATACTCAAAGAAAGACTATTTGGTCTATGGAAAAAGAAGCAATACCTTGTGCACTGGAAAGGGTACTCACCAGCTTATGATTCCTGGGTTAACTCCAAGGATCTCCATGCTCCGGAGTTACTAGCAGACTTTGAAAGTCAACCAAGCAGTATAAGAACCCTTGGAACCTCAGATGACACTCTCTATTCCCAACTACCATGTCCTCAGTCAACCATGAACTCCCCAGCACAGGATTCGCCACCTCTACTGTCTTCACCTTGGGTACCAACAATGGAATCATCCTCATCTGCATGCATACTGACAACAATCAACTCCACTTCTTCGGAACCTTTGTCCAACACAGACACTTCGACATCCAATTTCACTGGACCACTTGGCGACCAAGAGAGACCCTCGATGCCATCGACATCGACCACAAAGCAGTTGTGGTCCCAGTTGATAATGAAGAACCTATTCTCAGGATTCCTGTCAAATATGAAAGGTTTCCATTTGCTCCCCATCCCCCTCAGTATCACCCCCAAAATCCCGCCAACCATGTCATCCCCATTAGTGCTACTAGCGAGAGTAGCGGCAATGAAACAGCACATACCCCTGAAGAACCAGAAGAGACCCCACTCCATGTCACCAATCCCGACCCTCTTACCCCCACAGAAGAGACAGAGGAAGATAACCAGTCCGAACAATACACTGACACCAGACTCCTCGACCCAGACCACCATCTCCACATTGCTCAAGAAGAAGCGTGAAGAATGTATCAAAGACATGGTCAGACTTAGTGACAAGTGGACCATCTTCAATAACAAATTCAAGAACATCACAGTTGCCAGAATGTTTAGAAGAAAAGACAGTAACACCACCCTCTACCTCTATCACTTCCACCAACGCCTCTACAATATGGTCACCAAAGAACTCCTTCAAACAATCGTTAAAGAACATCTTCAGAAGAAGAAGACCACCCTCCCCTTCGGAACACTCTCCCCTCACTATCACACCCTGAAGGATCAGACATTCCTTGAAGGACTTCAAACGCTTCTCAGAAATCACAAAAGAACCTTACAGAGCAAGTCACCAATATTCATACCCAGTCCCACCCCTTCAGGAGGAGGAGGAGGATCTATCACCATTATCCCAGAAGCACCACCATCCGCCCCAGTTACCGCACCAGTACCAGTCATCTGACCCTTCATTCACCCATCCTCATCCCTACCTACAGAAGTTACACCGCTACCCCCAGTAATCCCAGCATTTATAGCACCCATTGTGGAACCATCACCGTTCATCCCGTTACCCATTCCTCCAAGCCCACCACCTGTGGAACCCTCACCATTCATCCCATTACCTATCCCTCCTAGCCCACTACTTGTGGAACCACCCCAGGTTGCATCACCACCACTTCCCTTAGTCCCCTGGGGATCACACCAACAAGAGTACTCATCAATGGAACAATACAAACCACCAATTCCAATGGATGAAACACCCGACCCAGTCAATATACCACTACCCTCATTATTACCAATATCAATACCAGCTACCCAACAAACAGAAAGCATACCGCTACCGCCTGTCAGAAGAACCACACCCTTCTCACTCAACCTCATTCCCCTTCCATGGGATATGCCCCCTTTCCCAAAACTCATCAAACAACCGTTACCCCCAGTCGCATCCTTGTCAGAATTTCCTCATATCATCTTGATGACCCTCAATCGTACCACCCCCTCCTTACCTAAGAACCCCCTCACAGAGGATGAACCACCAACTAACAGACCAATTCCTCCAGAATGGGAAAGAGTCCAATCATTGCCAGTTACAGGAAAGTGAAAGGAACTCTCACCAGAATTGAAACCCTCACCCCCTGTGGTGTCATTATCATGATTGCTATGAATTCCACCCATTCAAACTACCCTATTACCCAAACACAAGGATTCAGAGGACAAACCATTGGTTAGAAAGGAAGGACCAACTAGATGGTCAGGTTCACAACCATCACCCATCACAGGGAAACGACAAGAATCACCACAACATGTTGTGATGCCACTCAAACATGAGCAAAGTGATCCAGAAACAGAATGATCAATGAGTCCCAAAGAACACCCCACTGTTAAGGGCCAAGGACCCTAAGGTGCGACGTGCATGGGTTTGTATGACGGTGGCGGGACTTGTTCTTCAAGGGATAACAGGTGGCTAATGCTGACCCTTGGATGCGCTGATATGAGTGGTCTGCACACGTGCAAGACACTAGTGGGGATAATGAAAGATGTAGAGGAGAGTCTCGACGATGTTCGAGACGACTTGCACGGGGTGCGGGCGAAAACTGAAGGCGCTGTGGAAGCTACAACACTTGGGATTAAACCAAGTCAGGCTTAAGGCCCAACTCTAGGAAAACACGAGGGTTTATATACATGTGAGGAGGCTGTATGACTAAGGACTAATACGACGAGTACTTGTACTAGTAACGAGTCATAGTCCAAAAGATGGAGTCATATACTGCGGAACTGACTCACGCGTGAAGGTAACAAAGAGGGAGTCAGTATGAGTCGTGAAATGAGGCTATGAAGAAAGTATAGTAAGCGGGCCAAGAATCCGGAAGCGAAGCTGAGGTAAACGAATAGAGACGAGTCAGGGGTAGGGATAGGATCATGTGAGGTCAGGTGAGGGAGTATCAGGTGATGCGCAGGTGACTCGGGAGCAGGTGATATAGGACAAGGTGACTTTGAGGAGCAGGTGACTGGAATGGCATGTGACTGGTCATGTGAGTGGTCAGGTGACTAGTCAGGTGATTGGTCATGTGATCGAGATGGATGGGTGGTTGGTCACATGATGGGAAAGGCTTAGTAAGCAGGTGGAAAATGAAAAATGCACCCTGCGTAAGCCCAAGAACGTAACACCCACCCCTTCTGAATCCCCCAAAGCTATGGCTGTATCAACACCCTCTAGCTTTGGATTTACTGGACTATATGGGACTCCAATTCAAACAGTCAGTGAAGTCGACAAAGAAATGGAGGAAGGCAAAATATCTGACTCATCAATGGAGGAAGGAGAAATTGCAGACACAAGACAGTCCACTCTGGATAACATGGACATTGGGATACCCCATGTCCCCTCCAACTGGATGCAACCTTCATCACCCTAGGTCATGTGGTAACGACCACTCTAGGAAGGGCATCATGTTACAATCCTGAGCCCTATTTTTTATTTTCCGCCTTTCCCACCTACTTATTCTGCACTCTCAGTCACTTATTTCCCACTTGTTCCCTTACGCGCCACTCAGACCGCCACCCAATCACCTGACAAGTCACCTGATAAGTCACTTGACCATTCTGCAGTCAATTATCATATGCCACTGCTCCACAGTCTGCAGCATCATCATCTAACCTGTTATGGACTGCCAACTCATGATGCGCTATTCTTAGACCACCAGCTCATGACGAACCTTACTATATGTGACCATATTATTCTGTGACCCCTGTGACCCATTACATTCTACTTGTATATAAGCGCTTGTACTTTTGGTAGTTAGGCCCTAAGCCTAACTTGGTTTTCAATCCAAGACTTGTAGCTTCCACCCAGGACTCTCAGAGTCAAACAGCCTGAACTCTTAGTCACTTCAAACCCCCCTTTGAAGCTCTTCCCTCTCATCTTCTATCAGAACACTCAGAAGTTGCCCTTATCATTGGGGACTTACTTGTTATACTGTGTAGCCAACTGGTACTGCGCTACTCACATGATCATTGCCTTAGAAGGAGACCCCACTGAGCAATCCCAGTCGTCGCCAAACCAAACCACGCACGTCGCATCTTTAAGGCCCTTGGACCTTAACATCTACTATCAGTAGCCGCCAATACAGTCGCTCAAAAAACTGTCCCAATGTTTTGCCATTTTGGAAAGAGTGACTTGGAATAAATCAAATAAATTATCAAATATTGTGAAAATAATGTATGTTATATTACATCATCTTGGCTTTCGG
>Ga0307510_10010640_pt1 | contig 10932 bp, 13 predicted proteins | sample 12_EM_MG_FD_207224 | JGI IMG/M metagenome (GOLD analysis project Ga0307510, IMG submission 207224) | Populus trichocarpa ectomycorrhiza microbial communities from riparian zone in the Pacific Northwest, United States - 12_EM | ecosystem: Host-associated > Plants > Roots > Unclassified | place... | reverse complement strand
AGAGAGGAAAAGGAAAAAGTGCGAAAGCATAATCCCCAAGTTCCAAGGAAAGCCTCCCGCAAGGCTTTTATATCACTAGGAGGTTGGCTAGCTTGGGCCGAAGGTTAGGCGGGTCAAACACTGGCTACAAAATGTGTAAGCCAGCAGTGGTACTAGGCCACTTCTGTCGAGGTCTCGGGGAGACTGCTAGTATCACCGCACTTTGCCCCAACAATTCCACTTCTCTATCTCTATTGCTCAGGCACTTGTGGGATACGGCAAAGCCATCGGAAACGTACTTGTTAAACCCACCAACGTAAAATGCTTAGTAAACACTACTAAGAGTAAAAGCTGCCCTCTGGGTTTACTCATATGCGGTTTTTGAATCCTCATGTTTAGAACACAGTACACAAAGCATCGCGGTTAAGAAAGCAAAAAAGAAATAGCAAAGCTAGAGGAATGAGTGAGCATGGGAATGATGGATTTTGAATGTCCAAATGAGATGAAAAAATTCAGGCACGCTAATCTTGAAGATGGAAACACCCCCCCTGATAGGGTAGATCAGATCGGAATTGGATGTGATGTGGCGGACAGCAAAAGCAATGGATAAAAAAACAAAAAAAGTAGAAAATGCAAAAGCCAAGCAACAAAACACAGAAGAAAAAGCCAATCCCACAAACCCCATGCCAAATAAAACCCACATTAACTTAACTTACAATGAACGCAACCAAACCATATAAAATAACCAGCCAAGTATGCAAAAGGAGATAAAATAACCAGAGTCAAAGATCAATATACAATCTACCCCCAAACCCCACCTCTCAAACTCAACAGGTTCTCCACACACTCCATCTCATCCACCCTTCCAGGCCCCACACTCTCCTGACTGGACTCGTCAAAGAACGACTGACTCCCACCACCGCCAGCACCGGGCAACTCATACTCCGTTTCGCAAACCTGACTACTCGTGGGCGGGGCGTCATAGAATATCCTCATGCCCTCGCTCCTGGTTTCCTCTAGGACGCGTCTCTTCTCTTTGTCAGATAGGGGCTTATTGCTCCCCCTCCGCGGAGTCTTGTTCTTGCCTGCTGGCCTCTTCTTCTTCTTCTTTGTGCTGTTGTTGATTATATCGCCTTTGCCTGGGACGCCCAGAACTCTGCGGGGTTCGGGGGGGGGTGAAACGGGGGCCCCTGGGGGGCGGTTCTCCTTGTCGCTGTCTTGGCCGGGTTCGGGAAGGAGGGGGTTTGTACGGGGCTTTTTGCTACTGCTACCGGTGGCAGTTGTTGCTATTGCTGTGGAGGGGTTGGCGTTGGCATTGTTTGACAAGGCCGGCTTTGGGCGTGCCGATTTTGCGGAGATTATCTTCCGACTCTTCTTGGCTTTTATGGGCGATGATGAAGGGATCGCCTTTTGTAAATTCTTTTTGGGCTTTACCATACCCAAGGAATTCCCCAGCGAGCTGTCTTTCAATAATGGCTTGTGTGCACTACCGTTCCCCCTCCCCCGGACCAACCCCAAGGCTTCTGTCGCTTCTGACGGTTCCTCATGTGGTTGGCATGGGGAGCGTATAACGGCCTGATTATCGCAGCAAAACTCCCAAACTTTACTATCGATCGTTCGGCGCTTCAAGGCGCTGCGGGAAACTGAGCTCGGTTGAATTTTCGGTGTCCGGAGGGCGAGCAGTGGTGGTGGGGGTGAAGACGGCTCATCCTCCAGCACTACCGAAGCTTTCCCCTCTAACGAGGTTGAGAGTCGGATTGATGACGAGCGTTTCAGTAACCGCGGGGGGTTCTTGGGCGTTGATGGAGCCGTCCTTCGACGCGATGTGCCAGGTGGGGGATAGTGATGAGCCGGTGTAGGTGCGGAAGACAGAACGCGTTGCAAGCGATTATGGGCGGAGGTGGACATTGTTATTTGTGTGAACATCCCGTGTCCGTCCTCTCCTTCGTCTTGTTCCTCTTCCCTGTCTATGACAAGCGAGGTCTTTTGGCGTTGATGGCAGTGATGTTTTGTTGTGGCTGAATGATGGTTCTCAGGGCAAGATGGTGAAGAGATGACCGATGCAAGTGATAGATTATTATTCCCGTATCCAGATGTTTGACCAGTAGCAGTGCTTGAAGGTTTGCTCTGCGCGACTTGGTATGACTGTTGGTGACTTTGGTGGACGGGTTCCTCGTCGTTGTCGTCTACGTCGCTAGTGCCAAGATATTCACCCCCACCTTGAGAATGCAACACGTCGTCACTGAACGTATCGGGAAATCGAGCAGCAGTAGCCACTGATGAAGAAAAAGAAGCAGAATCACATCTGATGCCACTGCCACCGCCGCCGCCAATAGTGCTATAACTATCTTGGCTATTGTGATTATAATTATTGCTGATACTCTCCTGAGGTTGGGAAGAGGAAAATGGTTGAGAACTCTCGAATAAAGATTGTTGTGATGAGGAAATCGAATTCTGACTATTGTGTGGTATTATTTCATGTGGTAGGAGTGGCTTAGATTTGCGGCGCGTTGATTGACGCTTGTTTTGGAACCATATCTACTTAAGACGCGTGTTGGGTTAGTAATACTGAACACGACTCACCAGCCAATCAGAAAACCACACTCGCCACAGAAAACACGTCCATCTCAGCCACATTCCCCCGAAAACAGATATATGCAGGCAGGTAAGAAGAAAAGTAACAATTGAGTGGTAAGGTAAGTATCCCAATAAATCCTCAAATATAGCCATTTAAAGAAAAAACCGAAATATATAGAAAACGTGCAATTGGAAAGGGGGAAAAAATCAAGCTAGTCATTTTCTCTATTTCTTTACCTGAACTTCTTTCTCGCCCATTTGAACTTTAGCTGTGATCTCCCTCCTCTTAGACTTATCCGGTCGATCACATTTTCGATATTCCTCCTCAAGAATGGCCTGGTCGTGTGCGGACGTGCGGCGTCTACGTCTACGAGCCAGTGTCGCGTTGTCTATTGAAGGTGGAAGGTTGAGAGGGAGCGTTTCTTGAGAATGTGTAATGAACGCATAACCAGAATTGCCGTTGCTAGAACCCGGATCTGGCTCTGTAATGGGATCCATTATGAGGCCGGGTTTGCTCGGGAGCGTGTAATATAGAAGAATGTGGTGTGTGTGAAGAAAAGTAGATGTTTAACTCGAAGGAGAGGTTGGTGGTTGGGAGTGAGCGAGTTAGCTAGTTGGTAAAGAGAAGGAGGGATGGTTGTAATTATGATACTGGCATGGAACAAATCGTAGAAGAGAAAGAAACAAATTGATGCGTAACGGAGAAGAAAGTGAAAAGGAAAAAAAAAGATTGCACGAGCACGAGGAAAGACGGGGATGGTGTATGAAGGAGGGGGGGGGGATGGTGAATTAAAATTTTGGCGATGGCAAGGTGACAGGTGTGAAATTCAGAATCGGGGGCTGGGAACAGCAAGGCCCTCCCATCACGCGTGTTGTGGGTGCGGGTGGTTGGCGGGCAACACGTCCTGCTCCGCCGGGCGACGCGCCCCGCGTCCGCGTATCGGTTGCTAAGATGACGCGATATCACGCACTGTACATTTAAGTGAAGGATTGCGCAGTTAAACACTGACTGGGGTTCGGTCGGGGATCAGGGTCTTATCCACTACAGGTATTCGACAAGTTATCTCTTTCATTCTCTCCTTTCTCCTTTTTACGGCAAAACACTTGACAAAGAACAATATAAAAAGTAGACTACTTGTATGAGTACCAGCACAACCCCATCTTCGATTGACCCTTCTCCTCTTTTTTTTTTCACTTGCGCAGCACTTGTCATGCGGGGCGGCAGGTTCTCTGTGTCAGTTCCCAAAAAGGGCTATCCCAAAGTTAGCATTTTCGACCACGAAGACAACGTTCACAATTTTGCATCACCTCCTCTCTCAAAGTGATTTGACCTAGAACGATTTCCCAATAGGCTTCTTCCTCTTAGCCTCTTGTAAGGGACTGATACCCTCACGCGTAATCACACGCGTTGAGCATCGCAGATGCAGCACACAATACGACCTGCTTTGCAGTCATTGTCGATCACTCGCTCTTAAGTGCTCACTGCGGACAAAAAGAAATGACAGCGGGAGGAAGCTTAAACGAGATGGAACTCCTGGCGGCGTTCATCCGTGGGCGTAGCATGATGGCCAGGGGTTCGTCGGTGGTGGTTGCTTTTAGGTTGGCCCGTCAACGGGATGCAAAACATCCATGTGGTCATCATGGTCAATGTTGCAACGGAGGGGGGGTTCGATCAAAAATGATCGAAGCACTAGAAACTCGCTTTTTCGAACCGGAAAGTTATAAGATAGAACCCCCTCTAACAAATCAGTAAACAATGATACTTGAGGGCAGTTGGAAGTAAATAAACAAATGAAATGATAGAAAAAGGGGGGGAAAATGTGGCAGAAAAAGCAAATAAAACTAACACCGGCACTCCACTTCCCCTCCCCGGCTTCTGAGCAATAAATACTCACACAACTGGATTGAAGGTAGAAATTCCCATAAGAGTTCCTGCTATTTTTGCTTACTAAGACATTAAAGAACCCCTTCAATCCCCATTTTTAGAAGCCCCGATTCAAACCCCCCCTTCTAACCCTCTGGGTTCGATTACCAAATGCCTCCTTTGCAACACTGATGATGGTTGGTAGGGATAAGGAAGGAAATCAGGATTTCCCATGGTCAGGGACCTTGCATGTAGGTTTTTTGTCCGCTAGCTAGAGGACTACGCTGGAGGTTTCCGGGGCTTTTGGGTATAGGTGAACTTATGATGCGGGTAGCAGCAATTCATGCCTGGTTATCATTTCATTTTAGTGTTCGCTTGGTTAACTTATCCTTCAGGTGTCATACTATAGTGTTTTCCCGTAGCGGCTATTGATTGATCGCGTGTGGGCAGCCTGGTGTTGTGTCAAGGTACCGCAACTGACTTTTCGTGGTCAATCCGGGGGAGCGGGCACTCAAATCGCCAAAGTTCCTGGGCTCGTCCGGGGAGGAGATTCACCCCACGTACCCCACACTACTCTAAAAAGAAAGGGCTCACCTAGCTATACAATACCCGCTCACATCGATTACTACACCCCCGAGCTCCGAGGGGCTGGTAAGGAACACGAGTGATATAGGGTGATTTCTGCTGTTGGTGCTCCTGAACTGCCTCTTCAACTACAGTGACAAACCGAGCAGACAGAAAACCACGAATCCTAGAAGCACAAGAAAACTCACAAACAGAGGAAGCACAATAACCCCCTAGGATCCGCCTGCTGACCATTGCTATACGACAGCCTAGCTGGGCTGTAAATCTCCTCTGCATAATCACGTTCACAATATCGGGCTCTAACGGGTGGGTGGCGTCCTTCCCTCACCCGAGATCGGCAGAACTATGGGAAATCCCCTGGCGCGTATGGATACTTTCCTTGCTTATTCCCCTCTGTGGGGTTCCTTGGTCTGGCAGTCACACGGAAGGAGTGTAAGTTCTTGTGCGGAAGGAATTAAGGTTAGATTTTGTCTCTACTATCTCCTGGGAGTCCCCGCTTTCTCAGCTTTTTGTACTATGACCTTTCTTAAAGTTTTCTTTCTAAGCCCTAGCTTCCAGGGCACTTTGAGCGGCCGAGAGGTGATGTCTGGAGGTGGGTGGGTGGGTATAAGGCACCCCATTTGCTACTACCTTTTGGAATAAAATCATCAAGGGTAGCGCAATACCGGCTACAAGGACAAGGGATACTCCAGGGCGGCTGAGAAATACTTACCAGTCTATGCAGCCCTAGGGAGAAGTGAAAGGGGTACGGATTACAGGAAAGAAAAGAGGGGGGTTGCTGAGAGTAGTTCTTACAGGCCCGATGTTCATGAGGGGATGGGAGTTGAAATCGAGGGTTTATCTGGCCTAGATTTTTTTTCTTCGGTGAGCTAGGAGGATGCAGTTCTGTTTATTCTCCAATCTCGGGCTTCAATGCAACTGGGTCTTTGCCCTAAAGCCGCGCAGCTAGGATTTCACTCGATCTCTGTGATGCTTAAGACACATGGCCGATACCGATATATTCTACGAGGGGAAGGGCGGAGCAGGTTTCAGTGGCTAACTGGATGAGGTGCTAGGTCTACCACCGAATAATCGTCCTCCTCTAAATACAACGTACTTGAGTTCCCTCTATTGAAGCCTATCGCTACCTGCCCCGGGCTTTTTGGTGCACTTTTTCATCCCGTGTTTACGCAACGATCGAAGAGGAAAATCGAGGCGCCTTTGCATAGTGCTGTGGGAATAGGGGATAAGCCCCTCATCTTAGGTCAGGGTTTTTCTCTTCCCTATTCTATAAACTACGTTGTTGATTCCTAAGCTCAGCATTCGGACCAGGGACACGAATCGAATACGCGGCTCCAAGAGGGTTTATCCTCATATTCTTCTCCCATCACATCAAAGAGGAATCTGAGGCTACAACATCCTGTTTTTCCATCGGCCATTCTCTCGCTTTCGTTCTCGATACAAAAGATGAAGGTTGCTATAGCAGGGACCGCCGGGTTAGCTCAACACATTACCAGAGCAGTAGCAGAAGAGGGGTACGAAGTTTTTATGCTCTCCAGATATGAGGTACCCCCTCTTCCTCCACACCGGAATGCTGGGCTTGACTAAAACTTTAAACCAGCCACGGCCACAGCTTGCAGAAAAAGGGTTTCGGGTGATCCAGGTCGACTATTTCAATCCAGAATCTCTGCACGCTGCTCTGGTCGACGTTGATACTGTCATATCGACAGTGTCAGGAACACCTCAACTCGCCCTCATAGATTCCTGCCTCTCCGCCTGTGTACGTCGGTTTGCTCCAGCAGAATTTGAGGGTCTTCCTTGCGAACGCCCAATAATAGAGCAGGGAAGGGAAAAGATAGACACCCTCAACCGGCTTCGCGAGGTCAAAGAGAAGTTACAATCAACTGCTTTTTGTTGTGGAATATTTTATGAATGGTTTGGTCCAGGAGGGTTATCGGGGTCCGGAGTGAGTGCTGGAACCATCCTCGAAGCAACGCCTACCGGTAGGGTCTTCCTTGGAGATGAAGCGTGCTACATGTTGGATTTCAGAAACGAGAGAGCCACCATCCCCGCCTATACTGAGAAGGGGGATGACGTTTATGCTTGTTTTACTGCTGCAGCAGACGTGGGGAGGTTCGTGGCAAAATGCTTAAAGATGGAGACCTGGCCAGAGCAGCTCAAGATGCGTGGTGAGAGACTTAAGCTGCTCGATTTTGTCGGAATAGCTGAAGCCGTGAAGGGTAAGGGCGACGTGTCCAATTTCCGAAATGGTGCCCCAGACCAAAGCTGACTTCAAGAAAAAGGCCGTACCTTCGACGTCACGATCATAGGGAGCGAGGAGCTCCACGAGCAAGTCATCGACGCCGAAGAAGCGGAGGACTGGGAGCAAGTCTCGAAGCTCGAGGCACTGATCTCCGCACAGAGAGGGGAGTTGGACTTTCTCAGAGCAAACGCGAACGACTGCTACCCAGAAGTGAAACCCCTGAGCTTCAAACAGTGGCTGTCAAAGGCTTGGACTCAGGGAGCTTAAAAAACGAGGGCCAGGGCACATTTATCTACGTTTGTTTTCCGCGTTTTAAAATTTCCTTTTCCTGTCGAATTGTCCATGACACAGAGAGATCCCAGCAAGAGGGTCCAACTAGATGAGTCAATAGCAGGGGCCGCTGCGGGACGGTGGGGGGCGTACCATATTTTCTTTCTTGCATTCCCCTCCTCCCTCCTTTTTTTCCCCTTCTTCCCTCGTACTCTTTCTTTCTTTCTTCCCTTGCACAAATAAGTAGTTTTATACAACCGCATAAATTCAATACAAGCGTTTTCCCATCCTCAATAACGCCCAACTTTATAAACCATGTCTAGGCAGCTATAAAAGCACTTTTTTCTTTTTTTCCCTCTTTCTCACGAGATTGTGTCTGACCGGGAGTGACTCATGCATACGATCCCTCGTGTTCATGATGCAGCATCGCACGCATCCAAAGATTAGGTTACAGCCTTACTTACGTATCCACTGTAATATACAGCACAGTCCTATAAGCTGCAAACAAACAACAACGTAATTTGATCGAACGCATGCACAGTGACGGGAAGGAGAAGGAATGGCTATGCGCGCCTGTCTGATGTGCATAGGGCTGAGGCATTGGAGGGGGGGGGGATGGAAATTATTACTCCGCCAAGAGGTTTGCAGAAGGCGCTTGCATAGCGAGAAGTTCGATACCATTCCGACTCGTAGTCCCACATACGATACGATAAGTAGACGCACGATGCACTGTGAGTCGGTTTTTTTGTTTTCGTTATTAATTAATTACATCAGTGCGCCGGTATCGCCTTTGCTGGCTGCGGTAGAAGAGCTATGGCACAGCATCACACAGATGTCTCATATCTCTATGCAATCATGAATTCTCACTCATGTATACAAACCAACCTGTTATAGTACAATATATCATACAAGTTACAGGCATATAGAACCCGAACACTAAGTACAAGTTTTATATAGGTAGTCGGATACGTGTAGATAATTTACCATACAAAAGTTTTATCCCTGTACTTTCCTATACCAAAGAATAGTTAAATCAGAGATACCAGCCATAAAATTCGGTGAACATTTGTCCTGACAAAGAGTACTATGATCGGATACCAATGTCCTTCTTTTACCAAATATAAAGTATTAGGCGTTTGAACTATATATTTTCTGAAGAAGCAGTTAAAAGATCAAAAAGAAAGAGTATTTTCGGCCAGTTCCTATGGTCTAGTGGCTTAGGAGACTGGTCGGCTAATTTGAAACAGGGACCATCATGAGTTCGAATCCGGGGGACAGTGGAGTAGTCGAGCATTAAAAAAGTGCTCGGCGAACCACTTTTTTTGCTGGTGGGTAGGTCTAGGGTTGGTAATGCCCTTGGGTCAATTCCCGCCAAATGATGCGGCGGGACTGCTAGCTAGTGTTCGGGCACTATACGCCCGTAAATTGTACATCTGAAGATGCTCTCCTCAATCATTTCGTTGGTCTATGTACTTGCTTGAATCTCATGCTGCGCTGTGTTGCTCACTGTTGTTCCCAGAATACATACGCGCGTGCATTCCTACAGCCGAATGATTTCCCTATGTTTGCTTCTAAATATAGTTACTCGCTTTCTTCTTTTCCTTCTTAATAAATCAGCCGCTTCTTCAGAAACAATTCCCAACACAACCAACAACTCTTCCGAAAATTTCCTTGAAAAGTGATGGAGGCGTTGGTTAGTTAATTGGCATTTTCAAGCTCTCGTGTGAATGTGTGCACAAAATATGCTAACTTGTTACTGCTGCTGCTACTAGAGGAGTTGGTTTGTGGTATAACAATACGATGTGGTGATGGCATGAGAATCGGTATCTGAGCCACGGAGTGTTGTGTACGCACTCCTTGGAAATCGGGCTTTGCTACCGGTAGTGCATAACCGCATGCTCGCTGACCGACTAGCTGAATGACTAAAATACCCGACTAACTAGTTCAATGCGCCCGCTCCACCACTTCTTTTACAATAGTCCGCAAGAAACCCCATCCACAGTGCTACACCATCAACGACCCGGATGGCTATCGGTAACAAAGATGACTTCCCGAGAGATTAAATGAGTGAAAATGCGGGAGTGTAATGAACATGCTCGGTACCATTTGGTTGGTAACTCGCCCGTATTGCACCTGCACTAATCACCTCCAGGCGTACTCCGAGCTATCCTCTGCGGGTTTTAATTGCCGTAGCCTCTGCTTGGTCGGACTGGTGGAGACGGGCTTTAGTACTGGAGAGATTTCCGTGGATAGTAAGTCTAAGACGGAGAGGAGGGGAGAGAGTTTTCTCATGCATTTATTTAGTCATTCCTTCCCACTGCAGCTTATTCATCCATAATATTAAACTTTAATCCTCCACTTATTTCTAGAATTCGTTCCTTCCCTCTTCCTCTCCTACTCTCTTTCCCCCTCTGTCCTTCCCCATCCACCCAGTCCTCTTTCGTGTACCCCACCTCTCATTCATCCCTCAACCAACCACCCCGCAGCGCAACGCCCGGCCAGGTCATGCCAGAAAGCCTCTCCGCCCACGATATAAGCAGTGCATGTGCAGAGTATCCATCAAGGTATAGCTCAAGGAGTAACTCTCTAGACCATATCCTCCCCCTAGAACAGGGCAGGACAATACCAGGGGGGTGCACAAGCACCATTACGATCATTCCCTATATTTCGAGTGATATTTTGTGAGTACATATCTACTTACCTTACTGGGTCATTTGATGCGATCCCTTTTTCATCAAGTCCTCGGATTTATTCATGTTATACCGAGAGAGAAATCCCGGAAAGCACCCTAAACACCCCCCACGGTAACAAATAAACAATAAAACTCATCAAACCACCAAACACAACTAAAAAGCCAAATACCCAATGATCCTCTTAATATGATAGTAGGAGGGGGAAAAACACATATTCTCAGTAGCAAAGGAAGAAACCCCCCCAATCAGTCCCCTTCCCACCTTACCGCTCTCTCACAGGGCCGAAAGCGTCCCCACATTAAACGGCTCGGGATCTCACCCTCGACACTATCGGGGCAGGGCAGTCGGTTATAACATGTCGTAAGGCCCGAGGTGCAGACCCGCAATGCTCTTACTGCATGCCCCTATCCGGGCTTGGCCAATCTGCTTGTGCTCTCAGGCATAATATCATAGCTCCTATTGGCTCTCACCTAATGAATTCTAAGGGCTTGGAATTTCTAATCAATTGATGCGCACCGCGCGGCCATGTATACTAGTGCTAGGATGCAGCGTGTTGTCGGATCACTTCCGGTGAAGGCGTTCTTTTGTGGCTGTTTGGCAAAGACTTTCGATTGTTCAAAGACGGTTCAGAAAACAGAAAATAGGCACAGAGAAAAGCCGCACTCCAAGATCAAACTCGCCTTGAGAATCTCGGTTGTTGTGCTCCTTGCCTTCGTTGTTTT
>Ga0307510_10010639_pt1 | contig 10934 bp, 14 predicted proteins | sample 12_EM_MG_FD_207224 | JGI IMG/M metagenome (GOLD analysis project Ga0307510, IMG submission 207224) | Populus trichocarpa ectomycorrhiza microbial communities from riparian zone in the Pacific Northwest, United States - 12_EM | ecosystem: Host-associated > Plants > Roots > Unclassified | place... | reverse complement strand
GCGAGGTTCCCGGCCATGACGATATGCTCATGGGGGCGAATCTGAAATCGAGTAAGGTGGGGACCGAGAATGGACGTCTGTCAGAATACTATCGTCTTCTCGAAAGCAAGCTCTGTGGGAGTAGTGGTGCACCTGTTGTGTATGACTGGGCGGCGTCGGACGAGGGTGGGGCCCGAACATGAAAAGAACATGCCTCCGCGGGTGAGGAAACAGATGACGGGCAGCGACGGAATAGGATTAAATCGCATAGTAGTGATCTGAGGGGCGAAAGTCGCCGCTGCACCCCTTCTTATACCTTCGAGCTTCACATTCTGCCACGGCGGCCTGCAAGCCTCAAAATAGAATCCAAATACCCATAGAAAAGATACCTCAGGAATGAGACTCCCAAGAGAATTCCAAAACGAACATGGAGGAACAACTGTTTTTGCGGTGAAAACAGTCCACATCACCTGCAACGGCCAACATCCGAAGGTAACGGACGTGCGGCCGTTGTGGCGTATAGTTGACTGTCAATTCGAAAAGGGGAGATTAACATGGTGCCACGGCGATGAAGTGGGCTTGCAGCTAACTGTGAAGGGGCAGCAGTCCGTGCAAGGGGCCCTATGCATCCCGCAACCGTAGAGGACCACTGGTAGCATTGGGAAGCGTCAGCCCGAGCCGATGACAACCGTCCTGGGGTTCGAATAAGCTATTCGTTTCCACCACGGAATCAACGGTTTCCACGCCCGTGGTTAATAACTGACGGTGGATCCGGGCATTTTGAATGCGGGACCGAAGAATAAAGAGCCTCTCGGGCTATGTAGCGGAGACCCAGGCCCGGGAAAGGGTGACCGATCTCTAACTCGCGAGTTCCCCCCGGACCTCCCGCCACTCACACGGGGAGATAGAGATTTGATACTCCATCCTTACCGAAAACTCGGCCAGGTGGGTTACCAGAGATTGCCCGGGAATCGCGATAACTATGCGCGGAGAGCTGATCACCGCCGCGTTGACCCGGGCAGGCAAGACCCAGTTCAGTGTCTGCCATGGTTTTTCTACACTCGAGAACGGATAAGTGAGTTCGGGTGAGCGCACATCTAAGGCTGTAAAGCAGATTGCAGTCCCAGAGGCACCGACGTGTGGCTCAAAGATATCTTCAACTGACGCGATTGGGACGGGCGGAGCCTGTTGAACAGTGACCACTATCATGCCCGGATTACCGCAGGAACTTGTTGACCGCACCATCGACCACGTCGATGACAGGGACAGCCTCAAAGCCTGTTCTTTGGTCTGCAGCCGATGGTATCCTCGTAGCCGGAAACATTTATTCGCACAATTAGAGTTCGCCTCCAAAAGGGACCTGGAACGTTGGTGCGCCTGCATCCGCCCGGGACCGTCGGGGCCATCCTCCCTTGTTGAACATCTGACCCTATCAAAAAATCATCCCCCACGCCCACGCTCGCCATCTTGGATTGTCTCATCAACCGTCACCGATGCCGCTCCCCATTTCCAGTCCTTGTCCGCGCTCCGGGCGTTGGAGGTTCGGAGATGGTACATGTGCACCACCTCCGTAGTGTCAATGCTTCATTCTTTTGGGTCTTCCCTCAGAAATGTTACACGTTTGACACTGAGGAATGTCGTTGTTCGAGTCATTCACCCTTCAACCCTCAGGATGTACTTCGGTCACTTCCCATGTCTTGATGATCTTTCCATCTCCGTCATCAATCCTTACACCCTGAGGCTCATCAGCCCTTTCCGTGAGGTGGATCCCGTGATTCGCAGCGAGATTGTCCCAACACATCCACGAGGGGAGTTCAGTGCATACCAACTACCAGGGTGGGCCTTCGAAACCATTACCCTCCTCGAACCGCGGTTCCACCGAGTCATTCTCGATTGCGATAGTTATGAGTCGTGGAGCGGTTATTGGCCTCTGGTGGAGGCGTGCGCTGGATCGTTGGAGGAACTTCACATCCTCGCAAATCCGACTGGTGAGTGAACTCGATCTCCCGGGATCGTATGTCACTCATGTAAATCCAAGGCGCCAACTGCAATGGACTCTCACTCGCGCGCTGTCCTAACCTCCGCAAAATTGCCCTTTCGTTGACTCATGAAGAACCTGTTCGACCTTCGAAATTTGTCGAGAAATGTCTTTCCACCATCACGAGCACCCAGCTTTCCAAAGTGTCCCTACGCATGCAATCGGATGTTCCCATATCCGGGCCTGCCAACTCGAGTTCAGCATTGTGGGATCCCTTGGACATGATCTTGTACAACCTTGCCGGGAAATACGAATCCCGATACGAGGGGGACAAGATGTTGGTCGAGCTGGTGGATGTGAACCTGGATCTCTCCGGGGTTGGGAGTTTCTTGTGGAGATACAGGGAGAGGGGGACTTTGCAAGTGCATCAGCAATGTGATTCGGTCTCCTGAAGGGTGAGAATACAAGAATCACTGTTTATTTTTTTGCGAGACCTTGATTTGAAGTTCGAAGTCTGGAACCATCTAGAGTACCGCGATCCCCCCGTTTCATGGCGTATTTTAACCGTTGTTCGGGGAGTTCGGGTTTGTCGACATATCTGTGTATCGTTATATTGTATAGCCGCTAAAGATAATCAGCCTCGCCCAAACCACGTGTATCACTTGAACTCGTCTGAAAGCTCGCCCGTTGCGAAAGTTGCCACCACGAACATGACTATTCCGTTCCCGCTGCAAGAGGCTCTGAGAGATTCGATCACTTCCGGAACCTTTGTCGACACCAAATTCTGGCTCTTCTCAAAACGCGCATCTAAGCCTGGACGCGTTGGAAATCCGAAGCCGCTTTTCGTCAACGGACACGTCGCGAGGCGCGTACCGCGCCTTGCTTCTCGTGCGTTGACCTTAGTTGTCTGAGATACCTGAGCTAACTTGCTGACAGTGCTCGGCGAGAGAGGAAACAAGGAGAACTTGAGGTCTAGGTTTCCTACAGATAGAAAGCCTTATTCGACCCGCTACGACTATGAGGACGACAGTGATTTTGAAGAGGATGACGACGAGGACGACGACATTGTGGACGAGGAGCCCGCGAGTGCCCCTCAGGCGGTGACGAAGAAACCGAGAAACAGCTCCGATATTGTCGTTCTCGGAAACTCGGACGCGAAGAGCAACGAATCTCCCGACATCGTCTCCGTCTCAGACCTCGATTCGCTGTTCTCCGAGTCGTTCAATACGAAGGGCGAAACGGAGACCACCTCTCATATTGGCAAGGTTGTAGTTATCGAGGACGTGGCCTTCGTCACGTAGGTCCGTTTCCCATCTTCTCATCCGTGCACTGAGATTACTTGTAACAGATTCCAGGCGATGCTTCGGTACTTGTACACAGACGAGATTGAGTTCGCCCCATGGGGCTCCGCGGAAAGACGCGAAGCCCGTGCACTCGAGAAGATGTCGGAATCGTACGGGATCCCCAAACCCTCACCCAAATCTATCTACAGACTTGCCGACAAGGTGACAAATTCCCGTATCTGCGCTGCCATCTCGGACTGACGCCGCCTTCAGTACGACATACCCGAGTTGAAAGAGCTCGCGTTGCGACAGATCAAACAAGACATATCCAAGTGTAACATCACCGAGGAATTGTTCAGCAAGTACACCTCCTTGTGCGTTATCCTCCTTTACTCAAGCCGGTCAGGTTCCCACGGATCGACAGGTACCCCGGGTTGAGACAACTCGAACTCAGACAGCTGGCACGGATGCTGTTATCTTCCGACCCCGATCCTACACTGGGGTTGTTGAAAACGAAGATCAAGAGTTACGGCCACGGGGAATTTCCGCATGCAGAGGACATCCTTCCAGACCTTTACGAGCTTATGGAAAACGACGAGTCCGTCAAGGAAACGCCGTTCCCCGAGGCTGTACAGCCTAGCCAACAGGTCACTGATGGAGACTGGGAGGGGCTCAAGAAGGCGCTCGCAAGATCCCTGACCAGTGGGACGTTCCTCGACTCCCAGTTTTATGCAGTCGAGTCACGTTCGTCGACCGGTTTGCCGAAGATTCGACCGGTATATTTCTGTAGCACAGTGGGTGGCAGTCTCGCATCCAAGCTAGCAGCATGCAAGTCCCTCACTTGGATCATGTGGACAGGCTGCTGATCAACCATCCCAGATTCGTCGAAAATCAGAACACGGAGAGCACCACCTCCTCGGTGTGCAGATGGGTATGATAGCGATATCGACGACGAAATTCCTGACCCAGAGGGTTCCCCCGAGTGCTACCCTTGCTCAAAACTGTTCGTTAATCCGTTTCCAATCCATCACCACAAACTTACTTTGCTCCCTTCAGTGTTCAAGAAAATCCTACTGCTGCAGACTTACCGATCCAGTCTGCACTTCTATTGAAATCAGGGGCAGCGAAGACGTGAGCCATCTTCTGAGGTGACAATACGATTGGCTGATCTATTGGTGCAGTTGGAGCGCTGTATTCCTTTACGCGTACACCGGTCAGATCACATTCGCAAACCTCGGTTCGCAAGATGTTGCCACTTCCGAGAAGGAGGAGGCCCAGGATGGCTGCTCTAAAGGCGGAAGAAAGTCTCCACAGAATCCGGAAGGGCTCAGTTCCCCACCACCCGCCGCTGTTGTGGTTGAACCGTGCTCTCCCAAGTCTGTCTATTGCCTAGCAAACGAGGTTCGTCTTGCACCCCTTAAGAATGACTTGGTCACCGATAGCCCCCTCGCGTAGGTCGGCTTGATCGGACTTTGCGATGTTGCCCTGAAGGATATTCAGTCCAAGCTAGATAGGGACAATATCGTGGATGAGCTGTTCTCTCCTTTCACTGCAACGTAACTCGTTCTATGACTCTTGAAAACTCATCATGCTAATGTAACTCCCACATAGCCACAGGGGTGTCAGAGAAATGGAATACGAACTGTTCCGGCATGAGCTGAAGCCTTCTGTCGACAATGATTCGATCTCCGGGATCATTCGACGCTCTTCGTCGGGTCTAAATTCGTACCGTACGGCAATCATGGAGTTGATCATCGAAGGGTCTATTCAGGAGCGTCGCGAGAGGATGATCGAAAAGGCGAAGAACAACCCACGGTCAGATCCCACATCTCAGGTCAAGAGGACCAGCGTTACATCGAATATTTCCACTCCAAGAGCACAGCCTCTTGCTCCTACTCCTGCGCTGCAGCCACCATCACAATTTTTGCCTAATGACACCACAGGGACAGTCACAAGCCTTGCGTCGGCCTCTGCTGAGTACAAAGCATCACAAGACCCGTCTCCATCAGAGGACACTGTGGAGCAGGAATGTGGGACGTGTCATCTCAAAATGTTGGAAAGCTGTCTCCTTAGTGGCGCTTGTCCGCACTGTTTCCCAGCGGGGAAGGGGAATGGTACAGGGCTGATGAAATGCCTTGCTTGTGGGACTATCAGGCTCTACGCCACTAATACCTGTACCGGTTGTCACCGCAAGTTCAAGTAAACATGTGTATCATGGATTACCCAACTGTCCTCAGTTACTCGTTAGTTCTAATTGACACTTGTGCCCGACGATAAACAAGTCATCTGTGCAAGGTTGACGCAGTTCAGGTAAAGAGCCTCGAATTGGGGCGAACGTGGGCTAAGCCATCGCCCGTCATCGTTGGAGGACGATCAGTGGGTGTGGTGGGGTGTACAAACCCTGTGCCCACCGCGGGCAGTTGGTTGGTATACTGTTGACGCAGACCACACATTCCTTCTGATTCAGTGGGCGGCCAATTGGATGCGGGCCGAGATTACCTTCGACTTTTGTATCCAGTCCACTTCGACGAAATCGAGTCGAACCGGAAGCTTGGGTGCAACTTCAAGTTAAGATGCCGGCTGAGACTTTGAAGGTCTCGTTCCGCCCGCAGAACTCCTCCAAGATCAGCCCTGCAGTGGGCGTTCCGGAGGGGATTATCCCAGTTGCGATTAGGAACGGGAGGCCTGGTGCATGTTTTCAAGGCGCATCGAGTTGGCTGCTGTTGTAATCTCCACTTGAGGGCGAGGTTTCCAACGGATGGGAGACCTTATACGGACTGCTACGACTATGATGACGACAGTAACCTCGAATGGATGACGATGGTGACATTCTAGACGACGAGCCCGCGAGTGACTAGTGACTAGTGACCCTCCGGTAGTGACTCAAAGGGAATGTTTCCAAGTTCTCGATCATCAACATACAAACCCACTACTTATGTTCCACTTTGATTTCACCAGACTCCCTGAATTCGGACAGGAATCCTTCCCAGATAGACCTGCCTTCCGGCCATCCTCTCAGCGTCAACGGTAAACCTCCCGTAACCTCAGCGTGCCTAGCAATCCGCGATAGCCACTTATCCAAACCAACCCACGGATCCTCAAAAAAGATGTCCTCGATGGATTCCCAGCTGGAGTGATCGATAACGATAGATGTCAATGCTGGAGCTGAGCCGATGGAACATAGGACCTTTATAAGGCAAGGCGAGGGGTGAGACCCACAAAGGCTGATGACCAGAGTGGTAAGGGCAGGTAACGATCGTAAAGGGATGGTGGAGGGAGTCTCATCCTCAGAATTATCTGGAAGATCAGTTACTATCGTCTCTGCTCGGTCTGGGGACCCGCAAAAACCACGCACCATAGAGCTTTAGTTCCACGAGCGTCTCCGAAGATGCCAGAAGAAGCTGCATTATGCCTGTGATTTCTACATCCAAGGAGAGGCGGCTGGATGTGAGTCGAGATTTAGTGAGGGCTTCTCCGGCCACGCCCCACCATCCACGTAGTTCCAAGGAGTTTAACGGTCGCCTTTGGGGTGTGACGGGGTGGGTCGGAAGTGGTCCTTCTGGCGCAACCTCGCAGAATTCGACACACAGTTCCTTCAGGTTGGGGAACGAGAGGATCATTGATGTCATCGTCGCATACGTGTAGCACTGGAAACCAAGGTAGAGAGTGGTGATACCATTCCCGAATTCTCCACGTGAGATGAGGCCCGGCAACTCTTCAGGGATCTCGGTTTCGTGCATCGACAATGTGGTTAACGAACTGAGGGACTCCAGCATGCGGCTGAGGAGTGCAGGCTCAGCCCAGGAGGTAATTTCTTCGATTTTGAGGTGGCGAACGTAGGATGGGATCACATCCGAATTGTGTGGGAAGTCTGTGCACCAACGATTCACTTCGGTTTCGAAGAAGAATGAGATGGTATCGAAGGCACGTCGTTGGCTCTTTCGTCGCCATCGCTTCGCAACGAGAGAACAGGAGAGGAGGCTAGACTTCGGGACATTTTCGATGATTGCGTCGATGAGCTCCTGAGGAATCGAATCCATTGCGAGGTGATGGTTATCGGAAAGAATCCGAGCATGAACACGTGGGAAAACGTGATAAGAGGGAAAAAAACTTCAGTCTATTTGCATAGCAAAGAGCCACCGCCCGAGTAGTCGGGAAGACCGGACCGCAGGAAGTGGTTGTATATGATCGTTTGTCTCTAAAGTCTACATGACGTTGGAGCCGCATTGTGCTGGAGAAATCGCGATTGCCAGAAAGTAGCCTAAGAGGAAGCCGAGAAACAGCTCTGATGTTGTCGTTCTCGAAAACCCATCCGACATGAAAGGGGCGTACCCGGGCGTTTTGAATGTGATACCAAAGGATCAAGAATTTTGGCTGGGCGCGCAACGGGACTCGGGGAATGGGAAATCATGGGCTGGAATCCAGCCTCAAGTTCAGAGGCGGGGAGGGTGCATTGGTTCTGAGGGGAGGCACAGGGGGGAGGATGCCTCTGAATTGGCCGTCGCCGGATACAACCCCCACCAAAACGCTAGACATCCGAAGTCTCAGCCTAGGTAACCAATCTCCAGCTCACGACCTTTTGCCCTCCCAAGGGGAGATACTCCATCCTTAGTTATTGTATAAGTTGCCACGTCGGATCGCCTCCTTTCGTGGCGTACTTTAACCGCTGTTCAAGGAGTTTGGGTTTGTCGACATATATATTTCCGTCTCGGGCGCTACTGGATTTAGATGTTATACAGACGCCGAAGATAACCAGCCTCGCTCAAGCCTCGTGTATCACTTGAATTCATCTGAAAATTCACGCATTCTGGACGTTGCAACCTTGACCATGACTAGTATCCCATTCCCGTTGCAAGAGGCCCTGAGAGATTCGATCACTTCCGGAACATTCGTTGACACCAAGTTCTGGCTCTTCTCAAGACGCGCATCTAAGCCTGGACGCGTTGGAAATCCGAAGCCGCTTTTTGTCAACGGACACGTCGCGAGGCGCGTACCGCGCCTTGCTTCTCGTGCGTTGACCTCAGTTGTCTGAGATGCCTGAGCTAACTTGCTGACAGTGCTTGACGAGAGAGGAAACAAGGAGAACTTGAGGTCTAGGTTTCCCGCGGATAGAAAACCTTATTCGACCCGCTACGACTATGAGGACGACAGTGATTTTGAAGAGGATGACGACGAGGACGACACTATGGACGAGGAGCCCGCGAGTGCCCCTCAGGCGGTGACGAAGAAACCGAGAAACAGCTCCGATATTGTCGTTCTCGGGAACTCGGACGCGAGGAGCAACGAATCTCCCGACGTCGTCTCCGTCTCAGACCTCGATTCGCTGTTCTCCGAGTCGTTCAATACGAAGGGCGAAACGGAGACTACCTCTCACATTGGCAAGGTCGTAGTTATCGAGGATGTGGCCTTCGTCACGTAGGCCGGTCTCCCATCTTATCATCCGTGCACTGAGATTACTTGTACCAGATTCCAGGCGATGCTTCGGTACTTGTACACGGACGAGATTGAGTTCGCCCCATGGGGCTCTGCGGAAAGACGCGAAATACATGCGATTGAGAAGATATCAGAATCGTACGGGATTCCCAAGCCCTCACCCAAATCCATCTACAGACTTGCCGACAAGGTGACCAGTTCTTGTGTGCTCTACCAACTTGGACTGACGCTGCCTCTAGTACGACATACCCGAGTTGAAAGAGCTCGCGTTGCGGCAGATCCAACAAGATCTATCCAAGTGCAACATCACCGAGGAAGTATTCAGCAAGTACACCTCCTGGTGCGTTTTCTTCCTTCACTCGGACCGGTCAGGTTCCCACGGATTGACAGGTACCCCGAGTTGAGACAACTCGAACTCAGACAGCTGGCACGGGCGTTATTATCTTCCGACCCCGATCCTACACTGGAGCTGTTGAAGGCGAAAGTCAAAAGCTACGCTCACGGGGAATTGCCGCATGCAGAGGACATCCTTCCAGCCATTTACGAGCTCATGGAAAGTGACGAGTCGGTCAAGGAGACGCAGTTCCCCGTGCCTGTGCCACCAAACCAACAGGCCACCGGCGGAGACTGGGAGGGGCTCAAGAAGGCGCTCACGAGCTCCCTGACCAGTGGGACGTTCCTCGATTCCCAGTTCTATGCAGTCGAGTCACGCTCGTCGACCGGTTTGCCGAAGATTCGACTGGTATATTTCTGTAGCACAGTGGGTGGCAATCTCACATCCAAGCTAGCAGCACGCAAGTCCCTCATTTAGATCATGTGGACAGGTTGCTGATCGACCATTCCAGATTCGTCGAAACTTAGAGCACGGAGAGCACCATCTCCTCTGTGCGCAGATGGGTATGATAGTGATATCGACGACGAAATTCCTGACCCAGAGGGTTCCCCAGAGTGCTATCCTTGCTCAAAGCTGTTAGTTGATCCGTTTCAAATCCATCACCACAAACTTACTTTGCTCCCTTCAGCATCCGAGAAAATCCTACTGCTGCGGACTTACCGATCCAGTCCGCACTTCTGTTGAAATCGGGGGCGGCGAAGACGTGAGCCATCTTCTGAGGTGACAGTACGATTGGCTGATCTCTTGGTGCAGTTGGGGTGCTGTATTCCTTTACGTGTACACCGGTCAGATCACATTTGCGAACCTCAGTTCGCAAGATGTTGCCACCTCCGGGGGGGGGAGGCCCAGGATGGCTGCTCTGAAGGCGGAAGAAAGCCTCCACAGGATCCGGAAGGGCTTAATACCCCATCACCCGCTGCTGTTGTGGTTGAACCGTGCTCTCCAAAGTCTGTCTATTGTCTAGCAAACGAGGTTCGTCCCACCTCTCTATGGAGTGACGCGGTCACCGATAGCTCCTTTGCGTAGGTCGGCTTGGCCGGACTTTGCGAGGTTGCCCTGAAGGATATTCAGTCCAAGCTAGATAAGGACAATATCGTGGATGAGCTGTTCTCTCCTTTCACTGCAAAGTAACTCCTCCCAGGACTCTTGAAAAATCATCACGCTAACGTAACTCCCATAGCCACAGGGGTGTCAGAGAAATGGAATACGAACTGTTCCGGTCCAAGCTGAAACCTTCTGTCGACAATGATTCGATCTCCGGGATTATTCGACGCTCTTCGTCGGGTCTAAATTCGTACCGTACGGCAGTCATGGGATTGATCATCGAAGGGTCTATTCAGGAACATCGCAAGAGGATGTTCGAAAAGGCAAAGAACAACCCACAGTCAGATCCCACACGTCAGGCCAAGAGGCCCAGCGTTGGGCCGAATATTTCGATTCCAGAAGCACAACCCCTTGCTCCTAGTCCTGCTCCTGCGCTGCAGCCACAGTCACAATCTTTGCCTAATGACACCACCGGGACAGCCTCGCGCCTCGCGTCGGCCTCTGCTGAGCGCGAAGCACCACGAGACTCATCGGGTCTTTTGAAACCCGCAAAGAAGATCGCGGGGGTGGCACGATGCGAGGAACCGCCAGCAGATGTCAAGACGAACCCGTCTCCATCAGAGAACAGTGTGGAACCGGAATGTGAGACTTGTCATCTCAAAGGATTGCAAAGCAGTCTCTTTCCGGGCGCTTGTTTCCAGTGCATCCTTATGAGGAAAGGTGGAAGGATGAAGTGCGTTGGTTGTGGGACTATCCGGACCGGCGGCGTCGATGCCTGTACCAGCTGTCACCGCAAGTTCAAGTAAACATATGTTTATCGTGG
>Ga0307510_10010638_pt1 | contig 10936 bp, 7 predicted proteins | sample 12_EM_MG_FD_207224 | JGI IMG/M metagenome (GOLD analysis project Ga0307510, IMG submission 207224) | Populus trichocarpa ectomycorrhiza microbial communities from riparian zone in the Pacific Northwest, United States - 12_EM | ecosystem: Host-associated > Plants > Roots > Unclassified | place... | reverse complement strand
ACTTTGGATACTTGACACTTTTTAATCACATCACGTGCCTTAAACTGACAAAAGCCTGTGCTCATCTTATCTTGAGGATATGTTAAACCAAAATAAATACACTAAACAGACATAGTATACCAAAATTAATAGTGTAAGAATATAATAACTCAAATTGATATATTACATTTACAATTTGAGGTTTTAACTCCCCAAAATCTCTGCAATGGAAGCCTGTCAAGACACTCAGACAAATAGCTCAACTAAATATTTGAAGCCCAGCTCAAGGAATTTTGTGTTTGGGCCGGGCCAATGGGTATATGCATAAAAGGAAATGATTAATTACGCCTAGTTTTCTAGGAGTTTTTTTTAATATATGTTTATTTTTTTACAGCAAAACTTAAATGACAGTATGGCTTGGCTTAGTTTGATTAGAATTATAGAAGAACTCATCTGTTTGTTTCTTTCCAGGTGACATGCTTAGTGCTTTTAAGAGACAATATACATGAAATCATAAGTCATATATCGTACACAGCCATTAATTTTGCAATAATATCTGAAAGATGATATGTTGTAAAACGAGAATAAATTATGTGAAATATTCCAATCCATCATTATATCTGTGCTTGATTTTTTAAATTAGTGAAGTTGCAAAAAAAAATCAGATTTGCAAGAACATCACTAAAAATAATATTTTCAGTGCCTCGCTATCCATATAAAAATATTTTTATTATGAAAGGCTTCAAAAGAAAACTAAATGAAAGAAAAAATAAAAGTAAAAAAAAAACTTAAAAATAGTACATTTTAAAATATATGAAATTAAGGATAACGGGGTCGGACAACTAAATAGGAACTCTCTTTTTTTCTTAGAAATAAATTATAAGTGAATTTATTGATATTAAAATATTATCATAGAATTTATTATAATTTATTTTTTGCAAAATTAAACTTATATGTACCTTTCTCTTTTCTTTTCTTTTTTTGTCTCCTCGAACAGTAATGAAAAAAAAAAAACCTAAAGCCTGAGAACAAAATATCTCGGAGAGAGCCTGTTTCCTTTGCAACTTTGTTGAAAGCATAAAATTAAATTTTGGAACCATAAGTCCCCAGAATTACCTGCTGGAATCCTAAAAGACCGCTCAATGTCGAACTCCAAAACCGTTCATGTTAATATTGAGAACGCATAGAGTAAGAAGTCAGAGAGACAAACTGACCTGAATGGTCAGAGAGTTCATAGGTGGCATTAACGCAGCAATAGAATATTGTTTTAAATTATTTAAAACACAAAGACATTGACTTTCTATCAATAGAATATTTAACAATCTAATAATAATGAAGAAAACTTGGACCCCCCCACGTTATACACATTTTATCTTAGTTTTTGGGATTTCTGACACCGAAAACCCTACCCGCATGATTTCCTTATTTTTCACTCTGTTTACGGAACTGCTCTGGAGATTTCTAGTAGATGAATGTTGAATATGTTGACAAAGTCAGAGGTTAATATATTCATGCGTTTATTTCAATTATATACTAAGGTATTTTCCCAGTGGCAATACACCCATACTTTAAGAAAAAATACACGCATTTTGCAGACAAATAACTATATGCATGTACTCTTGGCGGAAGATAAATCAATTTGGAGAGTAGACTTGTCGCGTCCTTTGCTGACCTTGTTAGATGAAAGGTTGATAATTACTGGCCTGAGACAATGGCTATAATTAATCCCAAAAATTATGGAACCCTTGTGAGAAGAGGCCTTTCCTTCTTCTACCTTTAATTTCCCTTCTCCTTTATTCGGCGCTTCATGTCCCCAAAACTGACTTTGAATTTGATAAGATTTGGACTAATCCTCTCTTTCCGACACATGATTTTCATGTGTCTTGTCCATGGTTTTCAATTGCCCTCTACTGGAAATTAAGGTAACTTGTTCTTTGGGAAACCTCATAGGCTACAAAGCTTTTCTTGTCATGACATGGCATTATGTAATTGGTGGTTAAATTTGATATATACTTGTGACCTTGCGTCAAGTCAATGCAAAAAAAAAGAGAGTATTGATGAAATGATAGCATATATGATATTGCTAACTAAAGGAGGACTTAACCTTTCAGATCAGTGTCCCTAGCCATCACGAGCCAAGAAGAGAGGGAGAGAGAGAGAGATGGTGAGAGTTTGGAAAGAGACGATAAGAGGAGATGGAAAAATCTATGGTGAAGACTTGAGCAGTGCAGCTTTACTCTTCTGGGCTGCAATTGTCACTCTTTCTATAATTGCATCTGTCATTTTATCTTGTGCCGGTGGTGCGTCGAAAGACAAAGCCTCTACTACTGATACTTATGGTACAACATGTGCTGGATGCGGTGCGGCCTGTGGTGGATAAGCTCGAGTTCGCTGCTGTCTCCATGGCTTGTCGGCACAGCATAAGAGGCACAAGAACAAATTCACTTCTGCAAATTATCAACGGTGCAGTATACCTACCAAGTTCCGTTTCTAACAAGTTTCAATCAAAATTTGCATTCTAGTTAAGAAGATAAGGTAGTTAATGCAACAATTACAGATTTTCGTTTTTTTTTTTTTAGTTGTCTTCATTTTTATTTATATTATAAGCACCTTAGATCATGGCCGATTCATGATTAAAAAAAAAAACAAAGATATGTAATTGCATTAGCCATTATTATGACGAAATGAATAATAGCCAGAGATTTCTTATCCAATTTCAGATGACAATTTCTTATCCAGAGATATGTATTGGCATCCCAATTTCTTCTTATTTGGTCAAAGCGCATGCCCTCCCTCCATTTAGCAACATCCACTGGATTATATTTTAAAAAAAATACAGAGCCGAAGCTATAATTAAGGCTAACAAGGTGACAGTGTGGACCTTCCTCTCCCCCCGTCCAGGTAGGATACCACTAGTTAAAATTCTATTTCTATATTAGGTTCATACAACTCTTTCCTCGTCCAGGTAGGATACCACTAGTTTTAGGTTCATACAATGCCAAAATCTTCTGTGACATCAGCTGCTTTTCAGAATTTCATATACACTCTTGAGGACATACACTAATGATTTAGAAGTACTTCTGGAAACTGAACTGGAATACGGTAAAAAGCTGGCAGGCGATATTTAGGAGTTAGAACACCCATAACGTGAAAATTTCATATCATACTTAAAACTGTATCCTATCAGAAGATATCTCATGGCTCGCTGCTTTGAGAGTCTTCTGGGTTGTTTTGCATCTGTTTTTATATTTATGGGATAAAAAATATAGCAAGGTATTTGATAATTATAAAAACTACGTTTACATTGTAAAATCTATTAAAAAATTGAGTTTGAAATATAGTTTTTGTAAAGCAGTTTTTATATGCTTTTTTAACTAAGTTTCATAAAATACTGTTTGTTTTTGCGTTTCAAAAACACTTTTAAAAAAATTTAATTTTTTTTTCTTCAAATTAATATTTTTTTGGTGTTTTTAGATCATTTTGATGGGCTAATATTAAAAATAATTTTTTAAAAATAAAAATATATTATTTTAATACATTTTCAAATAAAAAGTACTTCGAAAAGCAACCACAATCACACAACTACCAAATATTTTATACATGTATTTTGCTACACATAAACTTCAACTATAATTTTTACGAAACACGTATCTAAATCCAATTAACCTCAACTAACCACACTTTTTTTAAACTTACTTTTTTAAAAGTTACCTCAAAAACAAACACACTACAAACAGCACTGCTGCAAGAACAATTAAGGAAAGATCAATAATGTTTCAATGATTCACTTAAAATTTCACGGGTACTGCAGATTCAAATACAAGTGTAAAACATGCGGTGAAGATAAAATCATAGCAGCATTTGGTACCCGTAATGACTTTTATTTGCATTTCTATAACAATTTTCTTTTCTTTCAACTCTAGTAATCAGTAGATGCATGAATAATAGGAAAGTACTTTCTATAGGCATAGCGCAAAATTATCATACAAAGAAGGATGTCATCAGTAGATGTTGCTGCCTATGAGATCACAATCCACCACTATTTCTTATTTCTGTGGAGGAAATATCTATGCGGAACCTATCAGCTGGTATTGAGACAAACATATCTTTCAATGTCTCTGGAATGTCGAAGTCTTCGAGAACCTGCGGAAAGACCAAGCAAACAACATTGACAGAATTTCCAAAAGAAGAAAATAGAGATGAAAAAGGATACTTTTATGGGCTTATGGTATGTGGAAACACCTTAAAGACACCATCCACATTACGGCCACCTACAAGGAAGGTGCACCCAATTCTTTTGCATCCATCAAGTATCTCTAGCATCTTCCCATAGTCTCCATCATAATACTTAGGCTGGAAAGCAGTAAAATAATAATAAATGAATATAAATGGACAGGGAAAGAAAAACTTGTCCATTCTAACACAAATATTTTTCCTAGCAAAGGGAGACAAATGTAAATGTTCAGATCAGGTCATTGTTTCCATAGTAACATCAATTTACGTTGCAAGTCAGGTCAGATTTTCCTGTCCTCGTTGTAGTTTTTGAAGGCATTCCTGCTAAAGAGTAGAGTAGGGAGTCCAATAAAACAAATATACCGGTCTCTTGCATTATTAAGGCCTTCTCTGTCGCTATCTACAGACATAATAATTCCACTCCCCAGGCACACACTGAAATGCAAAGAACCAAATACCCATGCCCAAAGTTCAATTCACATAGGAAAAGAAAATAAAAGGGGAAAATAGGCGCAGTAGTAAACATATCCTAGAACATCAGAGTTACATGGGTATGTTGGCAAGCAAAGTTAATCCACGCATAGATCAATTTGAATGCATCAGTAAAGGGCCACATTAGGAACTAAGAAAAGTATTACAGCATGTTAGTTTCCTTCCATACCACTAACTCCCATAAACGAGCATGAATGCATGGCTTCTGCAGAAAGGGCTTAAAAAATGGGATCTGAAGATGTGCTTACTTGAATGAATTTCAGGAAAATTGCAAGGATTAGAAATTACATTCAGCGGTCAAAGAATGAGATTTTTTCTTGGAAAACCAAGTTTTCATTTTTAGATTTCAAGATTTTGAGCATAGTTTAAGAACCTGTACTTCTCCTGTATTTTACTATTTAAATACATTTCTAGTTTTTCAAATCGAGAAAAGTTCCAAGTTTTAGGTTAACAATGCCTCTTATTTTGGTTATACGAAATACATTCCAACAGAAATGAGAAAGTAGAAATGCAAAACCCTTGTCTCTAGATAGCCTTCTCTTTATTGTTTGTTAAAAACATTTTGCATCATGTCGATAAGAAACTGAGATCCATAAACTGTACAGTTTAATCAGTAATCCATGCCCCTTAATAACTTTGATTTGTGAATATGTACAATATGACAATATGGCAGCAAAAAAAATGCATTTACACAATAGAATCTTGCCAGCAAAATAGAGATCTTTTTCCAAAGAAGATCTTACAGACAATATCTATATTCATTAGAGATGCAATGAATGTCATCTAGAGATAAGGCGCCTTGACATTTGCAACGAAAGGAGAAAGCAGCATGAAATACTAAGTGATATTAAATATGCAGCATGCACCATTAAAATGCACCAGAATCATAAACTGAGGTCATAACATAACTTGAGCAAATTCAACTAAAGCAATTTCAAGATCCATACATTAATAAGCCTTGCCACCGTGTCTGCGCCAATCACAAAAGCACTGCCTGGAAAAAGCTCGGCCTTCTTATAGAAATAAGGTTGATTGGAAATAATTACTGTCTTTCCTGCCATTCTAAAAGTGAACTTGTTAATAGGTCATACATATAAGTAGGAGGTGACATTTTTCATACACAATTTAGCGAGAAATGAGCCATATTTCTGTCGTTAAGTGAGTTTCAACATTCAAGCGGAGGGAAGAAGAATTAAAAACTACCACAAACTAAATAAGGTATTGAGGGAAAATTAGCATACTGTTAAAAAACAAGGAATCCCACAGAACTAACACGGGGAAATAAATTCAATTCCATTAACCATGCTGTTTTCACAGGGGCAGAGTCCATTAAGAGCTATATGGCAGAGATAAACAATCATTTCGAATGCCTTTAATGCTAGTTAAAGTAATACTCTACATCAAAGAGAAAGAAGGCTATTCCCCAACAAAAGCAGCATAGTGCCACTCATATGATAATCCTGATATGTTCAAAGTAGCATTCTGTTACCTTTAGCTCAGAAGTGACCTATGCCTACACCAGTTACCCCAAAATTCTATCACCTCCCCTAAAACAATTCATCTAGTTATAGCCACATCATCACAAAAATATGACCTTTCCACAAACACACATAATACATGATGTCCAGGTGTGAAAACAATCAAATAATGAGCCTCACCAGCCTTTTCAAATTGCTTGATGCGGTCCTTAATTTGTGATACTGATAGTGGAGGTTTGTCAGCATTGACTGCTGATATTTCAAAACAGGGATATCCATTGCCACAAAAGCTACATAAAAAAGAGAAAACAATGAGGAGCATTGTATTTTTACCCACATTTACACAAATGACAGAAAAGCTAAAATAAATGTCTACAGCATGAGTGGCATGGAAATTGAATTAAAGTGACTCAAGCATGCCTTAAATTTACATTTACAACTACAGATTCATGTACCTAGTAGCAACTTCCAAAAGCTTGACGTGACCGTCGTGTAATGGATTAAACGAACCAGAAAGTATTATCTTTCTCTCAGCAGTAGATGTATAAGTCTCTGCAAACAGGTGGTAGAAACTAAATGATCGACAAAATTTACTGCGATTTGAATTTATTCAATCCAGGGAACTAATCATACCACTTGAAAATGGATAAACCTTAAAGCATATTTTCCCATCTATAAGTTGTTCCAATTCTTGATCTTCGCTGAAGTGTGTTTCATGTTCATCAGACATGTCAGATTCGGTCAAATGAGAAACAGATGCTGCCTGGACTTTGCACGCATTTGCAATAGCCTGTAACAAAAAGTAGGGGGAAAACACTAGCAAAAATTAACCAAGAAATATGTAAAATTGGAGCCATCACAAGCATATCACAGTTTGCAGAGTAAAAGGATTGCTGTTGCATCAGGACTCCTTTTATCTTACTGACTTCAGGATCTTGAAGTCCATACAACCTTTCACAAAACAATACACACGAAGGGATATAAAAGATGTAACTTTCATGATTTTCAGTGGAAACGTCGTATCTTCTTTCTTTTCTTTTAACTGACTGGAAACATATAATTGAACAAAGCAAACTTAGTGTCTATCACAAACCTTGAGTAAGAGATGACTTGAAACTGTATCTTCTTGCTCCCGGGTTCTCAAACCCTGGGTTAAAAATCAGCAACAAGAGTACTTACAAAAGCACAACACTAGAAATTTAATTCAAAAAAGAAAATAAACTTTCATGACTACCTTAGACAATGTAACAGTAGATATTGAAAGTCGATCGGATGTTCTTGTTGACAAGTAAAACCTATAGGCAAGAAAAACAAGAAGTTAAGCAGTAACCCAAAATACTGCGAATCCAGAGAATGTCTTGTAGACAGAAAACCTGTGATCCCCAAATTTCGGACGTGAGCTGGCTAAAGAACCAGTAAAACCCACACCAACAACAGGGTAACCTGATTCAACAGACGAAAAGAAGCCAATTTAATTATTAAATTCAGATAAATTTAATCAGCAATTACTACCAAATGTTAATTAGTGACCTGGGCTGGAAAGCTTGAGACCACGGTTGTAAGCTAATAGAGCCATTTCCTCTGCAGTTTGTTGACTACAATGTTGACTGGGAATCTGAAAAAATAAAAATAAAAATCATATGCTTAAAAAAAAAATCTTAAAAGGAAAAAAACGAGTTTGATTACCTTGCCAAGTAATTGAATAAAGGACATCCTAGAGTAAGGAACCACAGCTTCAAGCACTGTATTTGAAGCTCCAGGTACTGACATCAACCATCCTAGCGCCTAAAATTATCACGCACAAATTTTATTGGCTTTTCTTAATTATGAAGTGGTGATGTGATAAGGAGGATAGACAGGGAAAAGGACAGACCTGAGAGGCACCACCGGCGAGATAAAGTACAGCCTGATTAGGGGCAGAATGTATGGCTTCCACTACACCTCGAATCCACGCGTCCGTCATGGTCGTCTTCTCCACGCTCATCGATCCTTCTCTCTTTCTCTAGAAAAATGACGACCTTTATTTTATTAATCGTGCTCAGCCCAGTCCTTGGGCCCAATACTCTGCGTTAAATAAACGTGAACGAAATCACGAATGACGTTTATTCCGGGTGAAATATTTTTTATCAACATAAAAATATTATTATTATAATCAATTTATAAACTTGAGTTTATTTATTTATTAATTTATATATATAACTCATGAAAAATAATAAAATATTTTAAAAATTATAATAGCATGTTACCATCGTTGCTACCTTTACAATCTCCCCCGTTTTTTTTTTTTTTCATTATCATCATCATTGTTTTTCCAGCTATCCACCTAATTATTGTTATCGTCGTCTTTTCTTCATCGTTAATTATTAAATATCGTCGTCTTTCCTTCTGATTTTTAAGAGCAAGTGTCAGTTTTAAAAAGAAAAAAAAAAGCTCTTTTTTTTTCTTTTTATCAAAAAATTATACTATTTTCTTGTAAAAACTCAGCAAATCACAATAGTCTACACCATTATAACCCCTCTCACATTTCATTATGAATATATAATAAAAAAATTATTTTAGTTATTAATTTTTTTGTGATTTAATAATTTTATGACCAAATTAAAACCAATGCTTCAAATTTATGGAGAAAAAGCAAAATTGAATGAAAAGGGATAAAAGTTAGAAAGACAGAGAAAATAAATAATTGAATGAAAAAGGATAAAAGTTAAAAAGGTGGAGAAAATAAATAATAAATTTGAATTTATATAAAAAAAAAGTTCACTTTAGTCCTTTTAATTTTCAAGTGATGAAATTTCAGCTCTTTAATATTTAAAAATTTTAATTTTGACCCAAAACCTTATTCTCCTTATTCTTTAGTCATTAGTTCAAGAGATATGAAAGGCCAGGTGGTCAAATCCTAATAATAAAAAAAAGAAAATCTTAGTTAACACTAGCACCGGTCATGAAAAGGGTCAAAATTGTTGTTCATGGGTTTTGTCCGATAATGAAAGTTTTGCTTTAATGTTTTTTATCATTCCCCTCACCAAAATAATAGATTCGTGTTTGAGATTTTTTTATTATTGTTTCTAATTAATTTTGGTTTTTTATGCTGATTTTAAATAATTTAAAATCATAAATAGATTTATCAAAATATTTAATGTCAGAATCAGGTTTATAATTGAATTTTTAGGTAAAAAAAATATGTAAGACATGCAAGCCCATGCGTATGGTGACGTCTAGCATGTTTTCCTCTCTTTTTTTTAGTTTTTCCTCTTTTTTTCCTCTTCATTTTAAAATTTAGTTCATTTAAATGAATTGATTAAAGATTAATTTTTTTAATTGGGTATTGTTGAAATTCCATTTTTTTATATAAAATCATAACTTTATACGCAAACATATCAACGAGCATTTTTTTTGGCGTAGAAAGAAATAAGAGACTTGGCGCGAGGTCCAGTTTCCTGGGAACAGGCCAAACATGCAAATCCACCCTGCACTTGACCTGTTTTTTTTCTATATTTTTTTTATTCTACCTTATATTTTACACTTTGGTCTATTCAAATATATTGACAATAAATTAATTTGATTGTTTTTCGATTGGATACCATTGAAATTTCAATTTTTTTAATGAAATCATAGTTTTTTTTTACACTAACGAGTGCTTTGTTTGTTTTGTGCAACCCTCAATGATTATTTTTTTAAGATTTAAATTGATCACTATATTTTTTTTTATTTTTTTTATTGTTTAATTAAATACCGTTCAACTTTTTTGTGAAATTTCATAACATTAGCAAATATGTTTTTTTCACGCCATCCACAATGGTTTTTACTCATGATTAAAAAAATTAACTTATAATAAAAAATATTCTTACCGCTACCAAAAATACTTTGCTAATGGCCACGCTTTTATATGTATATATATAAAAAAAAAAACAAGTGATCTGCAGTGGAGCACGAGCCAGCTAATTGGTTAAGTCTGTGTATTTTTAGTAATGCGGTGTATAATATTTTTCAATTAAAAATATATTAAAATAAATTGTTTTAATTTTTAACATTAACATATTAAAAACATTTAAAAACATCTTAAAAATTAAAAAAAAAAGTTAGGCCATAATTAAAAACAAACACTCCCATGTACTAAAACCGAATATCCTGAGGATTTTCACATGCAAGTTTAAAGGGAGCCATAGCACCTTCAAAGTTTGAAAAAAAATCATATCAGTCCTAAAACTTTGAATTTAAATTTGGAATGAAGGCTTGTATCGGAAATATCTACGTTGGTATCCAAAAAAATAATCACTATTCTATAGCCATCACCAGTTCATTTTATTTTTTAAATGTATTCTGATGACTTTAGTTGTAGTGGAACCCATTTCTAGAACCCTAATTCCACTGTGTAGGTGTGCTGAAGCTGAACACATGGAAAATAAGAAAGAATTGAATTTAACAAACTGGATTTCACAGAGAAGGGACATGAGAAAATCTCAAACCCATCCCACCGTATTTGCAGTTTGGAAGCAAAATCACATTCTCACAGGATAACTTTTCCAGATCTCGTTATCCCCCTGGCAAAAAAGAAAATCTTGTTGGTCCTAAAATACGTGTTCATGGACAAGGCTAAATGACGGAAAACAAAAATATTACGGAATGGCAACCTGGCAACAATCTTATGAAAAAACAGAGAAAAAAAGAAGAAGATGTTCTTCGTAATGTCTGTCTGTGCCCCCAACATATATTCCCTAGTACTTCATAGATCACTTGTCACTACATCTGTGTCT